>Ga0224512_10002669_pt1 | contig 16173 bp, 29 predicted proteins | sample SF_May12_sed_USG_4_FD_169103 | JGI IMG/M metagenome (GOLD analysis project Ga0224512, IMG submission 169103) | Sediment microbial communities from San Francisco Bay, California, United States - SF_May12_sed_USGS_13 | ecosystem: Environmental > Aquatic > Marine > Sediment | place: USA...
GCTCGGTGGTCGCGCCAGCAGAATCGCGAGACGTTGGACTGCACTTCCAACACCCGGACCCGAGTCAAGGCCGTCCACCGAGCCCATCATACACTCCACATCCGAACGCCTCTCCGCAGAGCGAGCGCCACCGGTCGCCCCTCTGCAGCGGCCCATGCTCATGCAGTGCGCGAATTGCGGCGACGCACTGGGTATCATGCCCCGACCGCTGACGAAATGAAGACCTCCGGCGCGAAGCGGATAAGGTCGGCGACCAGCCCATGCGGACAACTTGCGGCATCCACGCCGTCCGTATAGGATGCGCAGTTCAGCCTCCCCAGGGCACATAACTCGACTTCCGGGCGTCACCCGGATGTCCATGCTCTGGAGGAAGGCATGACTCGGTATCTCGCGAGGTTAGGGCTCGCATGCACGCTCGTGACTGCTGTTGGCGCGTGCGTTGATGAGCGCGCCCTCAGTTCGGCAACGGACCTGCCGGCGCAGACGGCCTTTGTGGAACCGCGACTCCAGCAGGTTCTGGACAACCTACCGGGGGAGCGCCTCCTTCGAGAGCTCTCGGATGCCGACCCCAGCTTCGGGGGGTACTTCGCAGACGCCGACTCTCTGGTGGTCCTAACGACCGACCTAGGCCGTGCCGAGTCATTGCGGGCGGTGACTGAGGCGAAGCGCCCCAGGCCGGACCGCAGAGGGCTGTCAGCGTCCTCACGGCCGATCGCTATCAGGCAGGGGCGCTACACCTTCCGCCAATTGGCCCGATGGCGTGGGGTTGCCCTGACACTTGTCGCGGGGCTACCCGACTTTGCGGGTTTCGACCTCGATGAGGGTCGAAATCGACTAGTTGTCTTCCTTACCGACGGTAGCGGCGAGGACGCGATGCGGTCGGCGCTGTCTGACTCATCGATCCCAGATGACGCTATCACCTATGAGATCATCGGGGAGCCCATTCTCGAGACGACATAACGGACCAGCATTTCCCTGTGCAGGGTGGGTTCGACGTCTACGCAGGTTACGAACACAACGGCCAAAAGGGAGCGTGCACCATCGGCTTCAACGCGCAGATCGAAGGCAACAACGTCTTCGTCACCGCGTCCCACTGCTCGCATGCCTTCACTTCTCTAGACTCCGATACGGCCTTTCACTCCGGTGTCGCTTGGGCACCGATCGCGCGCGAATGGCGAGACCCACCGGCGTTCAACTGCCCCTTTCCGTGGAGCGGCCTCTGCCGCCTTTCGGACGCCGCCGCGTTCCGGTACGACATCTCGGCTGACAGCATCGATTTCGGGATTATTGCCCAGCCCTATTTGGAAACCATTCAGATCAACCCTGCGGACTCCATCTTCGAGGTTGTCGGGAAATGGAGTGCGAATCCTCCGCCCCAGTACTCCACCCTGTACCACATTGGGATCGACCAAGGCTTCCAGGGAGGGTTCCTGATGTCCACGTGTTCTGCTGTCAAGTTCAAATACGAACAAGGAGGGCCGGAGCGGACCATCCTATGCGTGAACAAGTATGCCACAGATTCCGATACCGGGGACAGTGGCGGGCCCGTCTTCACCATTGAGAGCGACGATGAGGTTGCGCTGACTGGCATTCATACTGGCCGCACCCAATGCTGCTTCGGGGTTCCCATACTGGTAGACCATTGGTGCACCGACTTCGCTGCCATTGAGGCCGATCTTGGATCAATGTGGGTCTGGGAACCCTTCGGTGGTGACCCACTCACCGCGGAGATCGATGGACCATCAGACGTGCCACCGTACTATACGGAGGGGTGTGAATGGTGGGCCAACGTTTCCGGTGGTACCGGCTCCTATACGTACGAGTGGATGGGATGGCCAGGTGGTAGGCACGGACTACTTCTACGCCTACGAAGGCGCGACAGAAGGCCAGCACTGGCTTGAGGTGAGCGTTGGCGATGGGACCGCAAGCGCCTGGGACGGAATGATCGTGGATACGGACTACTCCCATTCCTGCTTGCCATTCTAGGAGGCTATCCAACCTTGGGAGGTCGACCCATGGAGCCGCGTGCGGCATTCGTGGCCGGAGCACTCGCGGTCGTGATAGGAGTCGCAGCTTGGCCTCACCCGCTCAGTGGACAGGACGCGAGCGGGCTGAGGCCGAGGTTGGAGGTGGTCGCCGGGTGGGGAGGACACGGGGGTGGGCAATGCTATCACGCACGCGACTCCGACTTCGCCCTCGGTGCCGCGCTCCAAACGAGAGGTCCTTGGTTGGTGCGAATCGGGGCTGACGTGTTCCTGGGGCGAACCAGCTGTGTCGGCACGCTGCTCACGCGCGACTACCAGGGTCAGGAGGTCGAGGTCCGCGGTGATCCAGCCACGGGTCCTAGGCTCGCCTTGGACTTGGGCTATGGCTTCTCTGTGCTTGGCCTCAGACCAGAGGTCGCGGCCGGAGTGGGTCTGGTGCTGACCCACCATGACTATGGCCGTGACCGGGAGGACTGGAGCGCTAGGCCCTGGTACGGAGCGATCGCAACCGTGCGGTTGCCCCCGGGGGTTGGACTCCAGTTTGAGACTGGAAGGCATCAGGTTGCCGAGCGCTATTACGCGATGGCCTCGGACGTTCTTGTTGCGGAGCTGCCCCGCTGGGAGCTGATGTGGCGCATTTCGGTCACGATTCCGATCCAGAAGTAGCGTTTCGGACCCCCGGCGCTACCGGGACACCAAGACCGTGGCTGGCGCCAGCGATAGACTACGCGGTCCCAAACGAGAGGGGTCAGAGAGCGCGGGCGAGACCCCAATGAAGGCGGCCAACACGTACAAGTGGCTCCTCTCTCCTGCGAGGCGAGCAGGCTGTGGTCGCGTCGCGATCAACGGTGCCGCCTGTGTTGCATGAGCATAGCGTTGCCTGTTACAGCGCTTGCTTTCACCGGCAGAAGGAGGCGCAGTCCAACAGGGAATTGCTGCTGCGCGGGTTGGCAGGAAGGTTGGTCTCCGACCCGTTACGGCTCGTGAGCAACGCTCGACTTGGCTCGCTGTTGTACCAGGTGGGACTGTTGTGGCGCGTGACCTAGAAGCACCTGGACTTGTGCACTCGGTGGCCGCGCCAGCAGAATTCCGAGTCCGTTAGGCTGCTGCTCAACAACTGATTGGCACTGTGCCCGCTGCACCAACCCTCACCGTTCGTTTGGCTGGCCTCGACGACTTGGACCTCGTCTCGTCCGACGGCTACCTCCCGCTCGATGTAGTTCGACGCAAGGTCTTGAATCACGACGTCTTCGTCGCGGTGACCGAAGGCGAGGCGATCGGCTTCCTCCGCCTTGAGTACCTTTGGTCGCGGATTCCCTACATCGCGGTGATCCGAGTCGAAGAACCCAATCGACGCCAAGGCGCTGGCAAGGCTCTTCTCGCTCACGTTGCCGGGGTGCTCAAGGAGCAGGGTCACGCAGCGTTGTACAGTTCCTCCCAGGTCGATGAAGCCACACCTCAAGAGTGGCATCGACACATGGGATTTCTTGAGTGCGGCGTCCTCAATGGGATCAATGAAGGAGGCGTGGGCGAGGTCTTCTTCCGCAAGCAGCTTTAGCGGCCGGCGCAGCAGCCTAACAAGCGATTGCTACTGACGCGGCTGATCTACAGGGTGGGCGGGCCACTCGCCTATCAGCTCGCGCCCCTTGTTAGCGGAAGGGCCGCGCAGCAGAATCGCGAGACGTTAGGCCGCCTCCCCACTACGGTCGCGGGGTGCGACAGTCACGGGCAGAATGTCCATCCTATTCGGCTGGTGCGTCGTCGATGAAGCTGCGCGCCCAGGCCACCGCAGCATCTTCGCTGTCGAAAAACTGTATGGGGCGATCCGCATCGAGTTTGGAGAAGAAGTCCAACAGAATGCCCGGGACGGGGTTTTCCTGAGAGCGGACGAGTATCGCGGTCGCAACCTCTGGCGTTGCGGATCCGAGTCGAGCGAAAACTTCCCGAGCTTCACCGTCCGCGAATCTGATGTCGGTGATGTCGACGATGGCAGGTGCCGCCCGCCCGTCGAGAAGCTCACCGATCACCTCCGCCGTCCTTTGCGCCAGGCTTCCCGACACGCTGACTCCGTCGTCCATGCGATGCCACAGAATGCCGTCTGCGTCCATCCATGCGGTCCCAATCGGCGTCTTGATGGGCGTATCCACAGTGTGCGAGATACCTTCTTGAAGGGTCATTACCAGGTCAGTGAACCGCAAATGTAATGTCGCTCGGGCCTCATGATCGCTCGACCGGCGGCCTAACAAGCGATTGCTGCTGTCGCCGAAGAGCTAGTCGAAGCGCTGCGCGCTTGTGCACAGGCGGGCGGCGCAGCAGAATCGCGAGTCCGTTAGGCGGCGACGCCCCGAGGACGCTCCTCAGTAGAAACGGAGGAGCCGGTACCACCTTGTTCTTGGGGTTCCCTTCCCCGCCCCGAACGCGCGCTCTGCACCGATCCGGGGTGCCGGGCTCCGCCCGGCGAGCGTCCTCGGGCTCGCAGGCCCGCACCGCGCGCTGCCGGCCATCCGTCCCGGCCCGACGAGCGCACCGAAGATTCAGCTCCACCGCACGCCACCGGGCCACAGCCCGCGGTACGGTACGAACTCGCTGCTGTCGACGCCTAACAGGCGTCTGCTACTGCGCGGCCCACTCCTCAGCTCCACTACGCTCGCCTTGCAGCGAGCGCGGTCGGTCAGCACACTGGTGCGCAGTAGAAACGCAAAGAGTTGGACAGCACCACGCCCTGGTTGGTCTAGCCAACGGGTGGTCGGCGTCTTCGGGAACTCGTGGCGCTTCGCTCTGGTATCATATATAGTACCGTATGATCAAGGTGGTCTTCGATACCAACGTGCTGGTGGCGGCGATGCGCTCGAACCGAGGAGCGTCGTTTCGGCTCATGAGCATGCTCGGACCCGACGCCCCGTTTCGACTTGCCGTTTCGGTTCCGCTCGTGCTGGAGTACGAGATGGCTCTGAAGCGAAAGTCGGAACTGGGCGACGCCGAGGTCGAGGCTGTTGTCGACTACGTGTGCCGAGTCGCGGATCCACGTGAGATCCACTTTCTCTGGCGTCCATTCCTAAGGGACCCAGGGGACGAGATGGTGCTCGAGGTTGCTGTTGAAGCCGGCGTCGACGTCCTGGTTACGCACAATGTCCGCGACTTCGCGAAGGTCGAGGATCAGTTCGGGGTCCGCGTGGTGACCCCGCGCACGTTCTTGTCTGAGTTGGAGGAGGCGAAGCAATGAGTACGATGAGCCTGAGACTTCCCGAGTCCCTGCACGAGCGGGCCCGCGAGCTGGCGAAGCGCGAAGGGATCTCGATCAACCAATTCATCGCCACGGCGCTTGCCGAGAAGCTCTCCGCACTGGACACGGTCGAATACCTCGCTGCGAGAGCGGCACGGGGCTCCCGCGACTCATTCCTGGAGGCCTTGTCCAAGGTCCCTGCTAGTGAGCCGGTGGAAGGCGACGAACTGCCCTAGACGAGGTGGGGGTGCTGTCCAACAAGCGATTGCTACTGTCGCCGAAGAGCTAGTCGAAGCGCTGCGCGCTTGTGTGCAGGCGGGCGGCGCAGCAGAATCGCGGGTCCGTTAGAACGCGCTCAAGGAGCAACCGGATTAAATTGACCAAACAGATTCCCTGGCTACGGGTGTTGCTGGAGGGGTTGGTCATCGTGAGTTCGATCCTCCTCGCGTTTGGGATCGACGCCTGGTGGGAAAACGTGAAAGACGGTCGGAGTGAGGCGGCCTACTTGTCCCGACTTGAGGCAGATCTAAGAGTAGACCTCTCGGAGTGGGATGGTCAGGGACCCGTACTTTCCCTAAAACAGGCGGCGCTTGATCGAGCCTTGTCCTGGATCCAAGCGCCCGACGAGGCGCCTCAAGCGATTGATCAGCTGTTGGAAGACCTCGCTCAGGGGACCATCTTCGCCTACGAGGGCGGCTTTGTGGCTCAGTCGGCGACCTTCGACGAGTTGATAAGCAGCGGGACCCTCGGCCTACTATCGCCTGAGGTTCGAACGGCGCTTCAGAACTACTATCGGCTAGTCGAAACCCACCGAGCTCGTCTAGCTGCGCGTCAGACGGGTTTCGCACCGGCGATGTACGGCCTCATTCCGCGAGAATCTGAATTCATCGTGCTCGAGGGCCTAGACGAGTCCTACAAGGCGAGGGTGGCGGAACAGATACTGACGTCCAATATCGAGGCTCTGGTGATTGCCGAGCGAAACCGAGGCCGCGCGCGGCAAGGAGCTATCGAGACGGTGCTGGAGCAGGCGCAGGCCGTCGTCGATCTTCTCGTCGCGGGGCGCTCTAAGTAGTCGAGGCGCTGTGGCGGGCGTGAGCCAAGTGGAAACCCACGACGCCGCGCGTTCTAACAAGCGATTGCTACTGACGTGGGTTTACGGGTAGATCTACAGCACTCGCCTTGCAGCTCGCGCCGTGGATGTGCATCGTGGCCACGCAGCAGAATCGCGAGACGTTAGAGAGCGCACCCAATTGAGATAGGTAGACCAAATGATCCGCACCTGCACTCGCCTTGGGCCACTTATCCTATGCCTCGTCCTCTCGACTGGCTGCGGTGGGGACACCGACGATCCAACTGGGCCATCAATCCCGACCAACGGACTTCTTGCCTACCTACCGTTTTCCGGGAACGCCAATGACGCGAGCGGCAACGGCAACCATGGCATGCTCTTAGGCGGGGCTGCTGCGTCGAGCGAACTGCTCCTCGGGGACAACACAACCGACATGCTTACCCTTCCGGGTTCGGTGCTCGACGGCGTGGCGGACTTCACCTTCTCGGCGTGGCTACGGATCGACGTACTGAGAGGAGAGAACCACCAGATCCTCAGCGCTGCAAACGCCGTCGAAGACAACGTCATCGGAATCTGGTACCGCGAGGCGACCGACGAATGGGTCTTCGGTGAGGACGATGACAGCTACGAGTTTGGGACCGACGCGCGCATCGAGGACGGACAATGGCACCACGTCGTGGTGACTCGCGCGGGGTCTTCAGCCCAGATTTACTTCGACGGCCTTCCGCTTGGTTCAGCAGTGTCCGTTCCCGGCGACGTGTTGGACGTCGATCCAAATGGGCTCGTGTTCGGCCAAGATCAGGACATGGTGGGTGGAGGATTTGAGGCTGACGAGGCATGGGCGGGAGCGATGGACAACTTGAGGCTCTACGATCGTGCAGTCAGTGGCACTGAAGCACAGTCTCTCGCCGAGGAGCAGCGGTAGGAGGACGGACGGGCTTCGTCAGTGCGCTCTCTAACAGGGAATTGCTGCTGCGCCCGTTCCCAGGTCGGTTGGTGTCCGACCTTCCCTGCCCCGTGAGCAGCGCTCGACGGGGCTCGCTTCAGCACCGGTTACACACCGTGGCGGGTAAGTTTGGTGAGCACAGGCTTGTGTACTTGAGGCCCGCGCCAGCAGAATTCCGAGTCCGTTAGGCAGCCACGTTTCCCGAGCGCACTCAACTGCAGTTGGGAACGGCCAAGCCCGTTTGCGGTCTAGGGTTCCCCCTCCCCTCCCCTATGCCGCGCTCCGCACGGCAATAGGGGGCCGGGCTTCGCCCGGCGAGTGCCCTCGGGACATACGGGTCCGCGCCGCGCGCACGTCCGCTGGGGTCGCGGCTCGTAGCACCGGCCATCTGTCTCGACACTGCCGGACGATTCTTATTCTCGGTGCGCGCGTCGCGGCTTCGACGGACGGGGTGGCATGCCTAACAAGCGTCTGGTACAGCGCGGAACACCGGCCAGGCCCACAGCGCTCGGCTTGCACCTCCCGCTGTGCGTCGGCATTCTGGCCGCGCAGTACAAACGCAAAGAGTTAGGCGGAAACGCGACCAGTCCGTCGGACCCCCGACGAGCTTCGTGAACTTGTCGATATCGGACATGTGCCTTGGTGGGGTGCTCCTAGGGCTGGCACCGTACGGAACACGTAGGCGAGTCGCGATCACCTGGTGTCCAATGGCGCCTCGCGTCGAAGGAGCACCGCCACGGCGATCAGAAACCAGATTGCGGTCAGTATCGCCGTCGGCGTCCACAGAACGCTCGTGAACGGGCCCGGACGAAATGGACCCGCGACAAATGCGACGATTGGCCAGGTACCGACTGCGAGCCCCGCGGGGACCAGAGCTACTCGGACGAGTCGTGCCTGCTCTCGCGACGACCACGCAGCAATAGACAAGGACGCGATGCCGGTTCCGATGAGAAGCCAAGAAACGAGGCCGAGCCGGATGACGATTTCTTGGTTGGTGCGAAAAGCGTTGACCGCATCGACGGACGATCCGGGTTCCACAACCGCAGCGGCCTGAAGTGGCGCGACAAAACCGTCGAGGACGAACACAACGGCCCACAGCGCCGCACCTGTCCCCAGCGCCATTAGTGCCAGCTCTGACCAGCCGACCTCCCCTTCACCCCGAAGCCGACGGGCCAGGCCCACCGAGCCGAGTGCCCACAGCACGGGCCCGGCCAGGATCCCTGCGTGGATTCTCTGCCACCCGGCTTGATTGGCGACATGACGCGCAAACTCACGGAAGTAGTCAGGCGAGCCGAGTTGTCCGAGCGACGAGTCGGTCAGCGGGTGCTGCGCGCCTCCCCACAGAAAGGCGAGCACGCCGCCCGTTAGCAGAGCGGCACATGCCCACGGAAGGGGGTCTCTATTCACGATGCCTACTCCTGGTTAAGGGCAGATCGGTCCGCGGCTTGATCTGAAGGCATCAGCAGCCGATCTTTATGGTGTAAGGATAGGCCTAATCTTTCCGCTGTCAACATCATGGATCATGCCCGCTAAGCCGTATCATCATGGGAACCTGCGTCGCGCACTCATTCAGGCGGCCCTCGACATCGCGCGCGATCAAGGGGCTGACCGAGTGTCTCTACGCCGGGTGGCCCGCCAAGCCGGTGTGAGTCATGCGGCGCCCTATCACCACTTCCCCGATCGGAGCGCATTGATTGCAGCAGTAGCGGAGGAGGGCTTTCGGTCATTATCCGACGCCGTGCAGGCAGTGGAGCGATCCGTGGCCCCCCCGCTCGAGCGGCTTCATGCAGCGGGCGTCGCCTATGTCGTTTTCGCCGTCACGAACCCAGAGCAGTTTCGGCTGATGTTCAGCCGCGAGATCGCTGACACAAGCCCGTTTCCCGAGTTGAACGCAGCGGCGTTGGCTGCCCGAGGCGTACTCGAGCGAGCAGTCGCAGAGTCACGCGCCACGCGTGCCGTCACGACATCAGAAGCGGTCGAGCTAGCGGCCGCCTGGGCGCTCGTACACGGCCTCGCCACCCTGATCATCGATGGCCAATTGGGCGCCGAGGCGATGTCGCCAGACGGAGCGGCCTCGCTCAGCCGCAGCGCCATCAACTCGTTTTGGTCTCAAGCCGCGCAGTGAGCCTCCGGCCCACGGTTGCGGGTGCGCCGCCGAATCAGTGACCGCCGGCGGGCTCCGCACCGGGTTCGCTAGGCCGAGTGGTTCGGCCGCGCGTGGTGATCCCGTCTTGTGGGTCATCGAGCAGAGCGGTCGCTCGTTGACGGTGGTACCGTTTCCACCTAACAAGCGATTGCTGCTGACGCCGAAGAGCTAGTCGAAGCGCTACGCGCTTGTGCACGCGCGGGCGGCGCAGCAGAATCGCGAGTCCGTTATAGAGCGCACGACATGTCTGGATCACGCAAGAAGACTCCGATCGGCGGAATGACCAACGCGGCAAGCGAGAAGCAGGACAAGCGGCTCGCCAACCGTCGGCTCCGCCGTGCCGTAAGGCACACCCTCCACGTTATGGAGTGCCCCGGGCTCCTGCCGCATCGTCGGGAGCTCAGCAGCCCCTGGACGATGGCGAAGGACGGGAAGCACTGGTTCGACGCGCGACGCTTCCCGGAGGAACTCCGGAAGTAGCCCCGTTGGCCAATTCAGGCATGGTTCCTTCCCCCCTGTCCGGTGTAGAATAGGGCGTTCCTCAATCCTGGAGGCCGCGGCACCATGGCCGAGCCCAAAGTCAAAGAGCGAGTCATCGACGCCGTTCGCGAACTCCCCGACGACGCCACCGTCGAGGACGCTATGGAGCGGCTGTATTTCCTGGCCAAGGTCGAGAAGGGGCTCGAGCAAGCTGAGGCTGGTCAAACTGTGAGCCACGAGGAAGCCAAGCGCCGAATCCTCGGGTGACCGTCGTTCGCTGGACCGAACAGGCACTCCAAGACCTCCAGTCGATCCGCGAATTCATTGAACGCGACTCCCCGCGCTACGGCCGTCTGGTCGCTGAGCGTCTCTACGAGGCTACCTCCCGACTCGAAGCGTTCCCGCTCTCCGGTCGTATCGTCCCTGAACTCGGGCGGAAGGACATCAGGGAGCTCATCGTGGGCGACTACCTATCGGGTGACTGGCGATCTGGCCATCCTGATCACCGTATACCGCTCGTCCATGCTGTTCCCATTTCGCTTGTTCGCCGAGTAACCTAGAAGCCGCGCTCTATAACAAGCGATTGCTGCTGCGGGACGGGCGGATCGGCTCGTCGCCGACCTAGCAGATCCGCGCACAACGCTCGACAGAGCTCGCTTCGGTAAGCTGTCGAGCTCCATGCACCGTAGACTCGGTGGCCACAGGCTTGTGTACTCTTGTGGTCCGCAGCAGAATCGCGAGTCCGTTAGAACGCGGAGTACGTGAGTGACAAGGCTAGCTGGTGCCATGACTGCCGATCTGGATGATCTCGTGGAGGGCCTCGGCGCACCGACCGGCGCGGAGCGCTTCAACAGCTATCAGGCATTGATCACGATGGGTACTTCTGCCCTTCCTGCGATCCGACGGGGGCTTCGCAGTCCCCAGTGGCAGGTCCGCAGATGGTCGGCGATGTGCCTCGATCAGGTTGCGGACGAAGACTCGCTCGCCGACTTGGTACCGCTTCTGCGGGACTCCCATCCCGGAGTCCGCCTGTGGGCTGTCCACTCCATCGCTTGTGAGCACTGCAAGGATGACGTCTCCTGCCCCATCGACGTCGTCCCGCTCCTGATCGACAGGATTAGAGTCGATCCGAGCATCCGCGTCCGGCGAATGGCCGTGATCATGCTTGGTTCGGAGTACGAGGATCCGCGCGCGATACCAGCACTTGAGGCGGTTCTCGGAAGCGAGTCCGACACAAAGATTCGACGCCACGCGCAGGCAGCTCTGGAGAGGTTACGGTCGGCAGGACTGACCTGACCGAGTCCTGCGTTCTAACAGGGAATTGCTGCTGCGCCGGTTGCCGGAAGGATTGGTCTCCGACCTATTTGGATTCGTGGACAACGCTCGACGTGGCTCGCTACGAGTAGGCCGTGCGACTTGAAGCTGGCCGCCGATCCATGCGTCGACGACCGCGCGCGGTGGACCGCCGAAGAACGCCGCGGAAACCACCACGTTCGTGTCGAGAACGACCCTCACTTCGAGGCTCGGACCTCCGCGATCACTCGTTCCACATCCTCAGGAGTCACCCCAGCGGCGGCAGCGGCCTTTTGCACCTTGTCCAAAAGGGGCTTCAACTCCTCGAGCTTCGGCGGCTTGAGGGTCTTGAGAACGACCACATCGCCTTCTCCGATCACTACGAACTGTTCACCGGGCTCGAGGCCCAGCCGATTCCGAATCTCTTCCGGGATCACGACCTGGCCGCGAGTCGAAAGCTTGGTTGTTGCCGGCTTCACCATAGCGGTCTCCTTATCGTCTTACTGATAAGATGGCCCCACCAGGGCAACCTAACAAGGAATTGCTTCTGCGCGGGTTACCCGCTCGGTTAGTCTCCGACCTTTGTAGGGTTCGTGAGCGGCGCTCGACAGGGCTCGCTTCGGCACCGGTGTAGCTCCGTGGCAGGTAAGCTCGGTGACCCCAGGCTTGTGTACTTCAGGGCCGCGCCAGCAGAATTCCGAGTCCGTTAGACTGCGGCTGCAACCATGTGGGAGCCTTGAGCTTTCGGACGTCTTGCTGTACGGTATTACGTACAGTTTGACGCCTTCCCAGGATCCCGCATGGCCAAGGTCCGCCCGACCGAAGACATCCAGCCACTGACTGCCTTTCGAGCCAACGTGGCTGGCTTCATCGACCAAGTCAGGTCGACCCATCGCCCGCTCGTGCTCACCCAGCACGGCCGGAGCGCGGCCGTGTTGCTCGGAGCGTCAGACTATGAGGCCCTGGTCGATGAGGTCGAGCTCCTCCGCAACATCGCGGTGGCCGAGCGCCAGATCGACGAAGGTCTCGGCATCCCGCACGAGGAAGTCGTCCAGAGCCTCACTGACCGCATGAAGGCCCGTCTGGGTCAGTGAGACTCCAGTGGTCTCCTCGGGCGCTCGAGCAGACTGAAACCGCCTTCGACTATGTCGCCGAAGATCGTCCGCAGGCCGCACAAGACTGGCTGCTAGGGCTCTTCCTGCGAGTTGAACTCCTCTTGCAGTTCCCGGAACAGGGACGAGTGGTTCCAGAGGCCAATCGCGAAGACCTGCGCGAAGTGATCTACGAGGAGCGACATCGCATCGTCTATCGCGTCGACCCGGACTGGATTCGCGTACTCTTGGTACATCCAAGTCCCATACCCATGTCGCCCGAGGAGTTGGACGATCTGGAGTAGCCGCAGTCCAACAGGGAATTGCTGCTGCGCGGGAGGCCAGGTCGGTTGGTCTCCGACCTTCCCTGCCCCACGAGCAGCGCTCGACAGGGCTCGCTTCAGCACCGGTGGGACTCCGTGGCGAGTAAGCTTGGTGCCCCCAGGCTTGTGTACTTGAGGGCCGCGCCAGCAGAATTCCGAGTCCGTTAGATCGCGGCTACCAACCAAGCACCGGAGTACGCGATGGGGATGCCTGAACCGTCCGATGGTCATCGACGCCTGCAGCAGCTCGTGGGCGACTGGGAAGGTGAGGAGACCATGCACCCCTCCCAGTGGGACCCGAATGGCGGATCCGCCTTGGGGCGCAATCGCAACCGTCTAGACCTGCGCGGCTTCGCACTGGTGTCGGACTACACCCAAGAGCGTGACGGTCAGGTCACGTTCACTGGCCACGGCGTGTACACGTACTCACCGGAGTCGGGCCGGTACACCCTCCACTGGTTTGATTGCTTAGGCACTCCTCCCGAGGTGTTCGTGGGAGGTTTTGAGGACGATGTCCTGACACTCGCTCACGGCGGCCCCGGCATGCACGCGCGAATGACCAGCGACTTCTCCACCGACGGTCTGATGGGCGCCAAGATGGAGATGTCTCCTGACGGGGCGGAGTGGCAGGTTCTGTTCGAGGCTACGTACCGTCGCATCTGATCCGGATGAGCATCGGGCTTCGGCCGCCGCGGTCTAACAAGCGATTGCTACTATCACGGGTTACCTGAGCGGTAACGGGCCACTCGCCTACAGCTCGCGCCCCTTGTCACGATCTCGCCCGCGCAGCAGAATCGCGAGACGTTAGGCCGCCTCCGGACCTACCCGCACGAACTGTGGCGTCCCCAGGTTCGATTCTTCGAGACCATGCCTCAAGAATCGTCCCGCGATGCCGGGTGAAGTTACGATCTGGGGCCGATGAGTCTTAACTCAACGTGATGTGAACCAGGACACCAACTATGAGCGACCCCCTTGTCACAGGCGTAGGCAGAGTCCTCAGCGCCGACATCGCCGTTCCTGAACACGAACGAGAAGTGCGCTTCTATTCACGTGTGCTCAGCACAGGGGAGAATCCGCTTTGGCGCGAAGATCTGATGAACAACCTGGGCATGCCGGTCATCGGCTTGGGCGCGCGCATCCCGGACTATGCTCACCTCCCGCTCCAATGGATGCCGCACATTCAGGTCGCCGATGTCGCAGCCAGCGTTGGGCGTGCTCTGGATCTGGGCGGGAGTCAGCTCATGCACGGCAAGGACGACGATGGGAACAGCCAGTGGGCGGTGCTGCTCGATCCGAATGGGGCAGCGTTCGGGATCATCCCAATCGTATCTGCGGAGGCGGCCCCTCCAGCTGACGGTGCCGAGCCGCGCGACGGTGAGGAGGCGATGGGACGTATCGCCTGGCTCGACCTGACGGTCTCTGACGCCTCGGCAACTCGTGACTTCTACCGGGAGGTGGTTGGCTGGTCGGTGCAGGAGGTCGAGATGGACGACGAAGAGGGGCGCTATTCCGACTACAACCTACTAAGCGATGATGGCAGCCCGGCGGCGGGAGTCTGCCACGCACGCGGCGTGAATCTAGGTCTGCCACCTGTCTGGATGATCTACCTCCCCGTTGGCGATCTCGGCGAAAGTCTCCGTCGCGTAAGGGTGGAAGGGGGGGAGATCATCAAGGCGACCCGGGGGAGCGACGGCGAGTACGCAGCTGCCGTGATGCGGGACCCGGTGGGGGCGTGCCTGGCCTTGGTACAGGGTTAGGAAACGTGCGGCGGCCTAACAAGCGATTGCTACTGACACGGGTTACCTGCAGGGCGGGCGGCGCAGCAGAATCGCGAGTCCGTTATACGGCCTTCCGCTGCGACCGACTCAGCCTCGGTGCGGTCTGTACTCGACGTCGCTGAAGCCTTTGAAGTGTCCGTCCTGCGTCCACAGCGTCGCGCCAGCCGCTCGTGCGGTGGCTAGGATCACGCTGTCCGCGAGGGGTAAGCTGGATTCGGCGCTCAATTCTGCCGCCGCGATGGCCAAATCCGCGCCGAGGTCGACGACATGGCCCCGCTTCATCTGGGACGCGGCACGAAGCGCCGACTCGGCATCCCGCTGGACTCGGACTCTCTTGAACACCTCGAAGACGGTGATCGTCGGGACGACAAGGTTGTCGTGAGCCCTGATCGCGCCGGCGAACTCATCGGCGTTAGGACCCCCCGCGAAATACTCCAGCCACGCAGATGAATCCACGACGTTCATACCCGGTCGTCCTCACGCGGCACGGTCGTGTCGATCCCCTTCAGGAACCCCTGCATCGACTCGATGGGCTCCAGTGGAATCAGTTCGACGCGACCTTTGAACGGAATCGCCTCGACCTGTTGCCCCGGCTTCAGGTCCAGGCTCTCCCGAACGTCCTTGGGGATCACGACCTGGAAACGGGACGAGATGGTCACAATAGTCACTTAGTCTTCTCCGCTTACGTGGAATAAGACTATATGTAGTTCGATCGTGTTAGCGCAAGACGATTCCAGTTCGAGGCCGCGGCCGTATAACAAGCGATTGCTGCTGCGGGCTTTGCCGGGCGGGAAACCAGGCGACCTGCCAGGCCGGTGAACAGCGCTCGACGGGGCTCGCTGTTGTACCAAGTGGAGCTGTTGTGGTGGGTGACCTAGAAGCACCTGGACTTGTGCACTCGGTGGTCCCGCCAGCAGAATCGCGAGTCCGTTAGGCAGCAGTTTCAGGCGCAGTTGAGCATGCAGGTGAGCGAACCCGGGGACTACCCCACCTTCTCGAGCTCGTGCTCCAACGCCTGAACGACGAGGGTGTTGAGGCTCACCCCTGAGGTCGCGGCGCGGACCGCAGCGCGCCGGTGCAGCTTCGAGTCCATCCGAACCCGGAGCTGCCCCGTGAAGGGGCGGCCCGGCTCTTCTCCGCGCTTCTCGCACACCTCAAGGTAATGGTCGACCGCCCGCTTCATCGAAGCGTTCAAGTCCTTGATGGAATCCCCTTCGAAGTAAATCTCGTCGCGCAGGTCGATCACATGACCGGCGAACATCTCGATGTCCGACTCGTACTCGAAGACCCCTGTGTAGCCCTTGTACTCGATCATGCTGGCTTCTCCTCCTCGTCCTTCTCCGGACCTGGCAGCTTCCCAATCGTCTTCAGGTACTCTCGCACCCGCTTCACGAGTCCCTTCCCGCACTCCCTACGCGGGTGGGGGCGATCCACCGTCAGCTTCACCTCGTCGACAACGAACGTGACGGTCGATCCGCTCCCTTCGTGAACTTCCGCGCCGTAGCTCTTCAAGAGCTTCTCGACCTGGGTCCAATGCAGGCCACCGTTCAATTGCTGAATCTGGTCGAGCGTCTTGTCGTGCTTGGCCATGACACCAACTTGTGACACCGTCGTCCTGGTGTCAAGAAATGGTGTCGTCTACGACTGCTGCCTAACAGGCGATTGCTGCTGCGGGCTTTGTATGGTTGGAATCGTGCCGACCTGCCAGGCCGATGACCAACGCTCGACGGGGCTCGCTGTTGTACCAAGTGAGACTGTTGTGGTCGGTGACCTAGAAGCACCTGGACTTGTGCACTCGGTGGTCCCGCCAGCAGAATCGCGAGCCGTTGGACAGCGACC
>Ga0224512_10002670_pt1 | contig 16172 bp, 14 predicted proteins | sample SF_May12_sed_USG_4_FD_169103 | JGI IMG/M metagenome (GOLD analysis project Ga0224512, IMG submission 169103) | Sediment microbial communities from San Francisco Bay, California, United States - SF_May12_sed_USGS_13 | ecosystem: Environmental > Aquatic > Marine > Sediment | place: USA...
TTGAGCAGATCATCAGTCACGACACTGGCGCCTCGGCCCACCGAGATGAAATAGCTGCCCTGCTTCGCGTCCGCAAAGAAAGCCTGGTCGAATATTCCGCTTGTTTCCGGCGTCAGTGGCAGAGCATTTACGATGAAATCGGCGTCGGCGGCTAGCTCGTGCAACTCATTGGAGAGGCCAACGTAGTCTACGAATTCCGGCCCATCTCGCGAACTCCGGCGCGTACCAACCACGCGCATACCGAGCGCCGCAGCACGTCGAGCAACCTCGGTGCCGATACCGCCAAGCCCCACGACGAGCAAGGTCTTTCCCGAGATTTCCTGCATCTTCGGCGCTGCCGGGCCACCTCGCCGCCATTCGCCAGTAGCCATCAGCTTGCCGTATGAGACTAGACCACGACCCAGAGCCATAACCATCGCTACAGTATGTTCGGCGAGCACGGGTGAGGACATTTTCTGCATATTCGTCAATACAACTTTTGCACTCCCAACCTGCTCAAGGGCTACGCAACTTTCGACCCCGGCACTGAAAACCTGGATCCAGCTCGCATCAACAGCAGCATCCAACAGGTCTGCGCTACAGAAGCCAATAATCGCGTCCGCGCCGGCTACATGCCTGATCGCTTCGTCACGCGATGGAACCGCGACAAATTCAACATCTGGAAATGCCTGTTGCAGACCATCCACGAACCCGGGAGCAAGCTCACGCACCAGGATCTTGTCGGGCGTCTCCCAGCCGGGCATGTCACGAACGGCAACAGGGCCTTCCTTGATTTCGGTTTGCTGAATGAGTTGCTCAACGTCGTTGTTCGCGAGGAGGGTCATCGGAAGAAGCAGCCATAGAAAAACGCCGACTACCGATGCGGTCGGTCTGGTCATTATTGGGTTTCCTTTCTTACGCGGGGAAGAAATCGATCGGTTTCGTCGTTGTAATTGCTTCGACGTCTTTGGCCTCAAAGCGGAACAACTTAATACGCTGTACAAGCTTATTCTCAAGGTCTGGATCACCGAGCTCACTGGATATAACCTCGCAGAACGTAACCTGGCCATTAGGCGCAATCGTCAGGCGAAGTACTACTTTGCCTTCGAGTGATGGATCGTTACGCAAAGCACGATTGTAAAGCGCAAATATAGCACCCTTATTCTTATCAAAGACGAGCTCAATCTCTTCTCGCGAACGCGATGCCTTACCGCTGGTACCAGTGCGGCTTGCGCCACCCGCGGGCCCGATCCCGGCAACCGGGTTCTTGACCTGGGTCGTCGAGCGACCAGCGATTCCGGAACCACCTGTATTGCGACTCATTTCAGCGGTGTTAATGCCGCCAGATGCGGTGCCGACCTTTGAAGTGATCATCGAGCGTTCGTTACGCACAGCTTCGCCAACAGACGCAGAAAGCTCACGATCGTCTGCAACCTTGTCGAGCAATTCCTGGTCCACAAGATCGGCAAGATCCGCTGCGAAAGGCATCAATGCTGCTTGTGCCTGTTCGCGTGCAACTTCGGTTAAATCAACCTCTGGCTCTGGCACGGGCTCCGGTTCCGGTTCCGGTTCGGTCTCAACGACCTCCTCCGGTTCGGGTTCATCGGCCTCAGGTTCAGGCTCTTCTTCCTTTGGCGGCGGAGGTGGCGGCGGCAATGGTTTTTCTTCGAGCAATAGCTGCGCAATACGCGGCGGAATTTCCTCAATCTCGTTAGGATCGCGTTCCGGTGTCGGTAAAAACGGCCAAATCAACCCAAGCACCAGAACAATAAGGAACGTAATGCCCAACAAGCGCTGGAACTTGCGATCCTGGTTCGAATCCGAAGACCAGGGCAGTTCGTATTCTCTGTAGAACGGTAGATCCACGCGCTACTCCTAAGCTCTAACCTGTGTCCCTACTGCGTTGCCTGCAGACTATCGAGCTTGTCCGAGCTCTTCTGCAGTACCGCAAGAGAAATTTGTCCGTAATCCGACTCCGTGCATGTCGCCATGACTTTCTTCAGCAGCCGGTATGGGATGTCTTTGTCACCCATAATGGTGACTTCACGCCCGGCAATGTCGTCTTGTGCCGTACGCCGCAATACTCTGTCGTTTTGCGATTTGAGCGCCTCACGTAATTCCGGAATATCGTTGCCGGTTGTTGCCATCACATTTGCAACTTTGACCACGGCTTCACCCTGTACCAGGATATCTTCCTCGCCGATCATGATAACGACGGACTCTTTAGCCTTGTCTTCGGCTATCGATTCCGGGAGCTGTATGTCTTTCGTGTTCGGCAGTGTTTCAACATCTGACGAATTAACAAGCAAGAAGAACACCAGGATCGTGAAGATATCCATCAGCGAAACGAGATTGAGGGCACCGGCGCCTTTGTTGCGCTTGTGGTGCTTCTCCATGCGTTTTGCACGAGCCGATTTAACCATTGCTTACGCCCCTTCCTGCATGACTGGCGCGTCACCAATCGAGATATCAGGAAATAAATCGTTATGAACGATTGATTCTTCTTCAACCTCTTCTTCAATTCGCACTCGGTCCATTACCTGCACGAGAGTGTCGTACGCGATGTCGGATTCGAGCAATATTGATGCATCGGTTTTGTCCGGATACTTGTCTTTCAGCTCGGACAACTTGCTGCTCAGGGCATCGAAGTCGTAGTCGCCTTCTTCGTTGCTCGGGTAGATCCCCAGCAGCCCCTGATTGCGATCGCCAACTTCAATCTTGCCTTCGCGAATAATGACTTCCAGTTGAAATGTCTGTTCCTGCGGATCCACGGGCTCGGTTGAGGAGCCTGGCAAATTCAATTCGAGAATTGCCAAACGCGAGAACACCGCTGTAATCAGCAGGAATGGAACCAGAATAACCATCAGGTTCATAAAGGCCGTGATATTGAGGTCGGCCGTGTCATCGTTGTGATGACGACCACCGCCGCGGCGACGAATCATGCTTACGCTCCAGACGTCTTAAGCTGACGTTCGGTGACGGCGTTGAGAAACTTGACGCTCGCCATCTCGAGGCTATCTACAAGCTGGTTCGTCTTTGTCTGCAACAAGGCATGGATCAGCAACAAGGGAATCGCAGCCATCAATCCGAATGCCGTCGTGTTCATCGCGACCGAGATCGACGCTGAAAGCAAATCCGCCTTGTCGGCAGGGTTTGCGTTCGATACCGCAGTAAACGCATTGATCAGGCCGATAATAGTGCCGAGCAGTCCGAGCAATGTCGCAATATTGGCAAGCGTGGCGATGTAATGCGTACGCTTTTCAAGGCGTGGCAACACTTCCATCATGCTCTCTTCCATCGCTTTCTCAATATCGTCGCGGCGCCGCGCAGATTTAACGCGGTACAAACCGTAAGTCAGGATCGAGCCGATTGCAGCCTTCGATTTCGATGTGTGCTGAGCCGCTTCCTGGAAGTTGCCGGCCTTAAGAAACGGCACTATTTTCTTCCAAAGAGCGCGATTGCTCGCACCTGACATCGTTAAATACATCCAGCGCTCAATAGCGATCGCGGCGCCGCATGCAAATACAAACAGGATCGGATACATAAATGCACCACCTTCCTGAAAAAAACGCACAAATGTGCCCATGGTCTTGCTCCTCTTAGAACATTTCGCGGCCTGAGCCGCACCAAAAAAATGTTACGACCAAAGTCGTCTCTACTCTTGTTCGTCTCCATGCAGGTCGTCGTAATATTTGACCTGCCGAATAAACTCTTCTCTGTCGATCGGCGCCAACACCTCGTCTAACAGCGTGTTCACCGGTCGTCCCATCAAGTCACCAGGATCGGACTTTTGCCAGGGCACGATATACAGCACCTTCGGCAATTCCTGATTACCCGTAATCTCAGTACGCCCCAGCTCCAGCCTGTCCATTACCTGGCTCCCGGACTCCTGCCTGGTAACGTCGGCAGCGATTACCGCCGATGAAACAGCTGGCCCTACCGCGTCACGCTCATCATCGATCGACCGGGAGGTATCGACGGCGGGCTCAATATCGGCTGAGGTATCAATAGCGGGTTCAAGTGACTCCTCCTCCGTTCCGTCCTGGGCAAAGGCGGCAAACGTCGCCAACAACATGGCAAGCATGATTTCGGGGCCGAATACTCTGAATTTCCTGGCACTCATGTCCGTCATTCCGCCACGTTTGACGTCCGCTGATTCGCCGCTACCCGGCGCGTCAGGTCCGCTATCCATTTTTCGACCTGTTTGTCGTCGCCGACAATTCGCTGATAATCCTCAAAATGCTGCAGCGCGACGTCCAGGCGCTGTAGATACAATTCATTCAGAACGCCAAGGTTGTAGTGTGCCAAGGCGTAGTCCGGTGAAGATGTGACGGCCTTCAAATAAGCGGCCTCTGCTTCAAGAAATTTCCCATTTCTGCGAAGTAGCATGCCCTGTTGGTTCAATGCGGCCGGATGAGCGGGGTCAAGTGCCAGCGCTCTGTCGACGGAATCCTGCGCGGCCTGATCATTGCCATTTTGTGAATGAATGATGGCCAGGTTGACATGTGCACCCGGATAACCCGGATATTGCAGCATAAATTCCTTCAAACGCAGCTCAGCATCGACAAAATCGCCCGCTGCCATGATCGCGATCGCCTGCTCAAACATCGTCAATGCCTGTGGCGGAATCTCTGGCAACGGCTGTTCAGCACCGCCCTGTGCCGCTGCTACGGGCCTCGATTGGCGATCATCCGCCGTCTTCCCTGGACCCGACGAAGCGCAGCCTGCAACAGCGACAATGGTCGCCGCTATCAGCAACCGCGATGCCAGATTAATATAACGCTGTAACCACATCTTCACTACGCTCCACCTTTGCATACCGTCCAGGCATCAAGCCCGCCAGACGCTCGAAACTTTCCCTGACCCATTCGTCATAGACGCCGTCGGTCGTGCGGTCGGCGTTCGCTTTGTAAAGATCGATTGCCTTTTCTTCAAACGGATAAACCTGCTCTTCGAGCAATAACTCGTACTGTTCCAATGCTGCCTCATCGAGATCGCCCGGGCGCTCCGATGCCATCAAATCGGCACTGAATTGCTCGTACACCTCGGCAAGCCTGAAGGTCGCTGCCGTCGTGACTTCCGCAACGCCGTAGTCGGCGGCGGAGGTGTACTCGGCAATAACGTCCTCCATGAGCGAACGCTTGATCTTCAGACTCTCGGCGAGCGGCTGACCTAGCTTGAACACCGTGAAGCGACGACGAACAGGCTCCGCCAACTCAAGAGATGAGACTGCAGCCAGGTAACGTGTCCTGTCAGACCGCTGCGTCCCGGCCAGAGCATCTGCCTGCACGAGTTCTTCAAGTCTTGTTGTGACTGTTGCAGCGTCACCGCTGGAGCGCGCGATCTCGAGTAAGCGATAGCGCGCCTCAATAGATTCAGATAGTGGATTCGGATATCGGGCAATGATGTCTTCCAGGACGCGGTGCTCGCTGCTTATCGTGCCGCTTTCCTTGTAGAGATCTGCGGCCTTCCAGATGGCTTCACGCCGCACGTCTTCAGTGCTCGCATCAGCAACTGAGATGCGTTCAAACTCTTGTGCAGCTTCGACCGCACGGCCTGAATTGAGGTAGGTTACAGCGAGTTTTTGCGTCACGTCGCCTGCAAACTCACTGTCTGGATAGTCCCGCCGGAATTGCTCCAGAACACCGGATGCTCTGTCCCAGGCAGCGAGGTTAATAAGCGCAGCTGCTGCATCGTACTCGGCTGTAACACGAATATCGGAATCAGGCACTACCTGACCCAGGCGCCTGAAGTGAGTGACCGCTGTCTCGAGATCTCCTGCGTCACGAGCTTGCTCGCCCTGTTTGTAAATCGATGACGCGATGCGATCCTTGATCTCCTGCCCTGCTTCCTGATCATCAACCGGCGTGTAATTACGCAGTTGGTAGTAAGCCTCTTCAGCGAATACGAAATTATCCAGATCGAACTGCGAGTGCGCGATTACCGTCCACGCGGTACGTACGAGCGGTGTGTCTGCTGGCGGCTGTTTCGCTACAACGGCCTGCCCTACCGCAATCGCAAGATCAAACTCGTTGCGGGCAAACAGGTCTTCGGCGACCGTTGTCAATACTGCTCCAGACTCGGGATGCTCGGGAAAAGTGTCAGCGAATTTCAGCCCACTGTCGAGGTAGCGCTGGTGCCAAGCGTCTTTGGTCGTACCTGTGATTGTTGCTTCGTGCTCGCGATAGGCGAGTATCGCTGCATAAGCCGCCTCGGCGGAGCGCTCGTGCGACGGATACTCATAAGCCGTTCGCTCGTACTCGATCGTCGCATCCTCAAACTGCTCACTCTCAAATAGCACTTCGGCAAGCAAAAAGTTGGTGTTTGCTGTGTCGGACTCGCCCGGGAAGTACGCCAGGTATTTGCGATAGTAGCGTGCCGCTTCCTCGAAGTCCGAGCGTTTCCCGTCACGCTGCGCCTCCGCGTGATAATACTGGGCCAGATCATTCAAATTGGATTTCAGGTAGGCCTCGACGGCGGCGTTCTCATTGCGAGGATTGCGCAGCCAAAAGCCGCCGTCCATGCCGTAACGATCGACGTATCCTTTCTTGCCCTCGAGGACAAGACTGGGGAAGCCGCCAAGTTTGTACGCTTCAATAACCTCAAACTGCAAAATCGGCGATTTCGGATGGTATGGGTCTTGCTCGACGAATGCCTCATAAGCTTCCGCGGCATCGACGAATCGCTGTTTCTCGAGATACAGATCGCCGAGGTTACTGTAAATAATGTAATTGTATGCCGGCTGACCGCGCTGATTGAGGTACTTGTCGATGCTGGCAGGGCCTTCCATGTAGGAAAAACTGATGCTCAGTACGCGAAGCGTGTCTTCGATCAGCTCCTGGTTCGGCCGGCTTAGTTGTTCGAATTTTCGGTCGCCATCCTGCAGTTCAATATTTCGGAGCTTGCGGTCGAGTAATTCAAAGAACGGATCGAGGCTGTCTTCGTGCCATGCGAGCTTGAACTGAGACCAGCCCAGTTTATATAGCGACTGTTCGTAGAAGCGCGAAGATTCGCCATAACGAATGACGGCCCGGTAAGCCATCTCCGACTCGTTGTATTGCTTGCGAATGAACAGCATTTCACCGCGACGGAATTCGACCTCATCGATCAACGGCGTGTCAGGGAAGCGCGCCACCAGCTCGTTTAGCACATCAAGTGCATCGTCGTTTCGACCGCCAATCTCGTACGCACGACCCAATTGATACAAGACCGTGTCGTTACGGCGGTAATCCGGGTACGCCTCAAGCAGCTGCTGATAGAGCTGAACAGCGTTATTGAAACTCGCGTGGTTCAGGGTATCGATGTTGGCAGCAAGCTGCTCAGCCTCAGTTGCATCGAGTTCCAGATCGCCGAGGCGTCGCATCGCTTCCGCGCGCAACTCGGGATCATCTGAAACCAGATCCAGGAAGGCACGGTAATTGTCGCGAGCCAAATTCGTACTCTGAGCAATGACCTTGCCCGGACGAATCTCAACCGTCTTTTTCTCAAGACTCTCGATCGTGTCCCGCTTCTTGACCTTGGCAGCTTCAGCCGCAGGGCCCAACGCGACGGCTGCAGCAACGAGGGCAAGTATCAAGATATGACGAGTACTCACGGCGCAGACTCAACTTCCGTGGCGGCGAGGTCATAGATCGCGGCAAGCGCGAACCGCGCCTGCACGGTATAGACATCGAGCCGTTGCTTCTGCGATCGCAACTCGCCGACCGCTATAGACTGCAAGAATTCGCGTTGATCAGCCATGGCACCGGCGACCCGGAGTTTCATTCCGTCGATGCGCGGTTCCAATCCATAAACGCGATTCCTCAGGTCCGCGAAACGAAGTGGTTCCTTACGCATCGTGTCGTCGATTTGACGCCTCAAGCGTTGCGTGTCCACCAAACCTCCTCCGGTTTGCCGGACATTGCGGCGTATACGCCACAGCCGATCATTGAAATCATCTTCAAGCTGCCACTGCAGCACACCTTTGAGCAGGCTTATTTTGTCGCTAACCTCGGCGGCCTCCGGAATGTCCGCAGTCAATGCTGGCGTATTCTCAAGCCCACTGATCTCGCCCCACATTCCAAATTCACTCTCTGATGCGAGCGCCAACCAGTCATTGCTTCGTTCTATCTCATTGAGCACGGAATCCAATTCCAGTTTCCGATCAATCATTGCATCAACATCGGCACGACCCAGGGCATCCTCTACTCTGGGCAAACGCTCGGCATAAGCCTCGATTCGCGTTTCCAGCATATTTGCGAAGACGTCGACGTTTTGCCGCCAATCTTCGAGGTTTTTGTTCAGGTAATTGAGGTCACGGTAATTCTTGAGGCCTTCCTGGAACTCGTCCGTTGCCAGCAAATGATACAAATAGCGAGCTTCAGGGCCCTGCGGCAACTCCTCAAGCCGCCAGTACCAGCCAGTGCTATCCAGTGGATCATCGGCAAGAAACTGCTCGAATACGTCGCCGGACTCAATAAAGCCGATCGTCCGGTCAATACGATTGGCTTCCTCGTAGAAAGCTTCGATGGCATTGAGGTAGTGATCCGCTGCCTGACTTATCGCATCGAGCTTCGCGAGCGCATAGGGGATAGCGAGCATGGATTCCTGCACGGCTGCATCGAGCAAGTCGCGGCCACGCAGCTCCATCCATGGCACTAGCGCGCGGCTGAAGTTCTCAACTTCAGCGTCTGCCCAGCCGACACCCAGCAGAGCCTTATTGGAAAACGGTCCTTCCAGCCGAACGCGTTGCAATGGTCTTTTTGCTGCCATCGGCTGTCCGTCCTGAAGAAGTGAATAACCGAGCGCGAGGTTTGCTCTGTCGCGCAGTGATGTCAGCTCTTCATTGAATGGATCGATACCACCGAGTTCGTCGAGAATGCGGGACGCCGCATCAACCTGCCCGTTGCGAACTAGCGCTACACCCAGATTGAATTTCGCGTAACTTGCCCACTCCGTCCTTCCTTCCCATGCCTGCAACATGGCAATAGCGTTATCGTATTGGGCACTATCGATATAGATTTGCGCTTGCAGCATTTGCGCTTCACGCCATAAATTAACCGGCAATGTGTCGCCGAGATTCGCGAGTGCTTGCTGAGACTTGTCCAGGTAGCCGCGTTGCCTCCAGATTTTGGCTAGAAAGAACCACGTCCTGTCGCGAACTTCCGGTGCAACATTGTCGGCCAGCAGACGTTCAAAGATGTCGGCCGCCTCGAGATGGTGGCCATATGACAGGTACATACCGCCGAGAAGTAATTCGGCCTGTTCTGCATGCTCATCGAGTTGAGACCGCTCTTGCGCCGCCAAAAGCCGGACGATGGCTGGGAAATAGTCATTCTGATAAAAGTAGAAAAGGACCTCGCCATAGTGCGGATCCCTGACAACGATTGGATCAGTATTGTCCGCGGCCGCTTTGGCCGGTTGCACTGATGCCACGAGTATCAGGCATAGTGCGACAACAGTAGAGCGGCAATTCGCCAACGATCACTCCCATTCCTTGATGACGAATTCTGGCTGTTGTTTCTTCACACGATCGGTGATTTCGAGTTCCAGATATTTGGCACCGATGCCCTTCTTGAACATCAATGTGGCACCGCGCCGATAATCCCGGGTATGTGGACCTGCGCCCGTGAAAACAGCGATGAGTTCATGGTCGCCAGTTTTGAGATTAGCCATATGCAACCGGTGCACTCCGCCGCGAACCAATGCGCCAACCTCACGCTCTGTGTAGAGGTAGTTAGAAACCTCTTTGCCATCGATTTTCAGATTGACTGAATCGAGCTCAAAGTATTCTCCAACGTCCATCGATATGAAAAACGCCACTTGCGAATTCGCCGGGAACAGCAGCTCTTCCTCAAGCAGGAACAAGTCCCGGTTTAGGTCCAGCACCTCTTTTTTGAGGTCCTGCACATCCTCGTCAAGGCTGCGAAATTGCTCGCGTGACTCAGCATCCGCATCCGTTGGCGCTTGCTCCTGCGCAATCGTAGTAGCACCGAACGCCAACACCAGGCTAGCCGCGAAGCTGATCAGAAATCGTTTTGTCACCATTAATCTCCTGCGAACCGATCGGTCTCGGTTACTCCCTCAGTAGAGAGCGAATCTGGTCCAGGTATTTATCTTCATAACCCGGCTTATAGCCATGATGTACGTAGCGGATGGTTCCCTCGCGATCGATGAGGACAGTGACCGGCATCGCCTCGACCTCGTAGAGTTTGCTGACTTCCTTGCGAGCGTCGAACAACACAGGAAAGCTGACGCCGAGCTCAGACACCATGTTCATAGCTTTGCGGGAATCGTCATCAATATTGACGCCGAGCAATCTGAAACCAACGCGCTCATAGCGCGAATACAGTTCGTCCAGCAGCGGCATTTCCTGGCGACAGGGGCCGCACCAGGTCGCCCAGAAATTAACCATGACAACGTCGCCGCGATACTCGGAAAGTCGCAGGTTGTCGCCATTGCTGCTTTTGAGCGCAAAGTCAGGCGCTGCTTGCCCGGTCAGACCCGATGAAGCCAGGCTTGCGGCCGCAAATACGCTTAACGTCAGACCCAGTAGTAAGTTCTTCATTTTCATCATCTCATTCCTTGTCATATCAGCCAGGATCGATCCATGTCCTGAAACAGCGGAACTACAACGCGCATGGTGACAGCCCAAGCCGGGTTGGAGGCGTGACGATCGTCACAAATGGCCGGTCTTGTCTAAACATAATGGCCTGCTCCGAAGCCTCGAAATGCACGATTTTTCTCGCCTCAACGGGATACGTGTGGCGCGTAACCGTTACAGATTACGTTAAATAGCCCTGTTTTCCAGATATTTTTGGTTGCAGGTAACAGCCTGCCCCGGCCGCAAGAGGGGAGGTCTTATTAGCCCACCAACAGATTAGCCATGATAGGCATATCAAACTGAATTTAAAGTGAAAATTCGTCTGTATTCGGCGACAAAGCGGATTTTTTTGCGGCCTGTTATGGATTTGGTTGCTGTAAGCCGTCTGAATAATAGATTTGGCCATCAGCATCAATGACGATGCTTTCATAGTCCGGCAACGAACCTATCAGGCGCAGCCCTTTGTCCACACCCATGACAAATACTGAAGTAGACAGCGCATCAGTGAACACAGCGTCGGGGCCAATTACCGTCGCACTGTGCACACGACTCGCCGGCATTCCGGTGCTTGGCTGTAAAATGTGATGATAGCGCACGCCGTCTTCCTCAAAGTAACGCTCATAGTCACCGGATGTCGAAATAGCTTCGTCTTCCAGTGGAACTGATATTGCGACCTGACCGTCCTTGCGTGGATCTCGTATACCGACCATCCACGGTTGACCACGCCGATCACCGATCAGCCGCGAATCGCCGCCTGCTGTCACAATGCCATTTTCGACGCCGTTCGCACGCAGAATATTGGCGCCACGCTCAACAACGTAACCCTTCGCGATGCCACCGAGGTTGATACGCACGCCCTGCTCGCTAAAGCTGACGGTGCCGGCGGCCTGATCAAGTTCAACGAATTTCCAGCTGATAAGTTTGCGTTCTTCTGCAACGGTCTCAGCATCGGGGCGCTGCCGATTTCTAAAATTGTAATGCTGCCCGACACTCTCATACGTTACGTCAAAGGCCCCGAGAGTCAGTACGGATATATCGAGAGATCGCCGAATCAGGTCAAATAGCTCGCCACCAGCGGGCACCGGTTCATCCGCTGCGCGTCGATTGATGTCGGATATGCGACTTTCCTCAATGTACGTGCTCATTAGCTGGTCAATGCGATGAGCCTCGTCGAACACCTGTGCGAGCAGCAATTCGCCTGCCACCGGGTCATCATGCCAAAACAACACGCTGACTTCGGTGCCCATCATTGGCCGCGCATCACCAACCCAGTCCGCGTGCGCCGAGCTTGAAAACACCAGGATTGACACCATTGCTAGAGTTAGTTTATGCCTAGGGTTATGCTTGGCCCTTCGAATTCTTGACAAGGAGCGGGACAGTGACTTCATTCTTGATATTCCTCGCGATTATCGCTGCGGTTGTTATGTGGGGCGTCGGTATATACAACCGACTGGTCAATGAACGTAATCGCGTCAAGAACGCTTTTGCGCAAATCGACGTACAACTGACTCGTCGCTACGACCTGATACCGAATCTTATCGAAGCGGTCAAAGGTTACATGAAACATGAGCGCGAGACGCTCGATGCCGTAGTCAAGGCCCGCAATGCCGCCTCAGCGAGCCTGGATGCCGCCAAGGCCGATCCTGCTAACGCACTTGCCATGAAGGAACTCGGTGCGTCTGAAGGCGCATTAACAAGCGCGCTTGGCCGGCTGTTTGCCTTGTCAGAAGCTTATCCCGATCTCAAAGCAAATCAAAATATGATGCAGTTTCAGGAAGAGCTGACAAGCACGGAAAACAAGGTCGCATTCTCGCGCCAGGCGTTCAATGATACGGTGCTGCAATACAACAACTCTGTCCAGAACTTCCCGAACAACCTGATTGCCGGCTTCTTCAGTTTTGCGCTCGCGAGCTTCCTGGAAATAGAGTCGGAAGAAAAACGCGAGGTGCCTGAGGTCTCGTTCACCTAGTCGGTCGCTCCAGCCCCCGCGACCGGAGCCACGTTGAATTTCTTCGCCTCACAGGATAAAGCCCGCCGGACAACGCGGCGGCTGGTTATTGCCTATGTCCTGGCAACAGCGCTGATCGTAATTGGCGTTACGCTGATCGTCGCTATCGCGTCGTTCAATTTCACGGACACCAGCTACGGTACTACGACCGGAACATTTATCGGCCAACAGGCGCCCATCCTTATCGGCACAGCGGTACTCACCACACTATTCATCCTCGGTGCCACGGCATTCAAGACAGCATCCCTGTCATCCGGCGGCGGCCGCGTCGCGGTGGATATGGGAGGAACGCTTGTACCACCGGATGTGCGAGATCCATTACGGCGAAGACTTCGCAACGTCGTTGAAGAGATGGCTATTGCATCCGGCATGCCCGTCCCGGACATCTATGTACTGGAGCAGGAAAGCGGGATAAACGCATTTGCTGCCGGCTACACGCCGGGGGATGCTGTCATCGCTGTCACCCGAGGCACGCTTGAGCTCCTCGACCGGGAAGAACTACAAGGCGTCATCGGCCATGAGTTCAGCCACATACTGAATGGCGACATGCGGCTTAACATCCGGCTGATGGGAGTGCTATTTGGCATCCTGGCGCTTGGCTTGATCGGGCGGATGATTCTGCGCAGCGGGCACCATGCCAGCATCGTTTCGAGCCGCCGCGGCCGCGGCGCACCGGCCGTTCTTATCATTGGTCTCGGCCTGGCCATTCTTGGTGGTATTGGCGTTTTTATCGCGCGGGTGATAAAGGCCAGCATTTCACGGCAACGTGAGTACCTTGCCGATGCATCCGCCGTACAATTCACTCGCCAGACAGACGGCCTGGCCAGTGCGCTGAAGAAAATTGGTGGTTATCAGGAGGGGTCGCATTTACAGGCAGCAGATCCGGAAGAAGTCAGCCACATGCTGTTCGGCACAGGATCCGGACTCAGCGGCGTGTTCGCGACACACCCACCCCTGACAGAGAGGATCCAGGCGCTCGACCCCCACTTCAAGGCAAGCGATTACCCCGACATCGACGTACGTACGCGCGACACGGTAAGCAGCAGCGCGAATGCAGCCGGGCTGCATTCCGGCACAACAACGGCGGTTGCAAGTGGCGGCGCCACTAACTTGTCAGAGACCATTGCCGAGATGGTCGGCGACCCTGAAACCGAGCACGTTACATTCGCTGCACAGTTGCGACGATCAGTTCCCGAACTACTTTATGACGCCGCACATTCACAAGAACTCGCATACCTGCTTACCATCGCACTGATCCTCGACAGCAGTGGGCGTGACCTCGAGCGGCAGCTAGCGCTGACGGAGGAAAGACTCGGTGCGGAACGTGTGCAGTTAATCCGGCAGTACTACGATCAGATTTGCAGTATCGGTGCCGAATACCGATTACCGTTGATGGAGATCGCTTTCCCTGCCCTGAAGCGCAGACCATTACCGCAACTCAGTTACCTGATCGATCTCATCCAACGCCTGATCGGTCTCGATGGTGAGACAGACTTGTATGAGTATTGCTATTACCGCATCCTCATTGGCAACCTCGGCCAGGCAGTTGACCCATCTGCCCGGCAGAAACATCGGCGCGGTATTCGGGAACCCGTTCGCCGAGCCGCAGTTGATCTTCTGCAAGTTATCGCCAAACACGGTCACGAAGATCCGGGTGAAGCGAAACGGGCGTTTGATGCCGGCGTAGCGTCTTTTGGCAAATGGGGAAGCCAGTTTGATTTTGATGGCGACTCCGGAGCATCCGTGGCCGTACTGGACCAGAGCCTGGATATTTTGCTCGCGCTAAATAGCGAAGGTAAACAAATGCTGCTCGAGGCCATTACGGTCGTCGTCATGTCGGACAAAACGCTTTCCGTGACAGAGGCCGAACTGATTCGAGCCATCTGTGCAAGCCTTGATTGCCCATTACCTCCAATACTCGTCGAAAATCCGGTCGCTTGATGCTGCGATGAGGAGCGTCAATTTTTCGCGTATCATGGAACTCTTTTGGATCTGGCTTTTCTACTAACCTCATGAGTGATAAAACATTGAAAACCTTCCTTGTCGTCCTCGCATTGACGCTCGTACTTCCGGCTGCCGCTGCGACACGGGAGGAAAAACGCGTTGGCGACGCTGCTGACGTCATTGATCAACTTTTGCGTTTACCCGAAAAATCCATACCACCATCGTTGCTGTCTCGGGCCTACGCTGTTGCTGTTGTTCCGGATGTAGTCAAAGCAGGCTTCGGCGTTGGCGTGCGTCGCGGCAAAGGCATCATTGTCGTCCGCCAGGATGACAATTCGTGGAGCAACCCTGCCTTTATAACGCTAACCGGCGGCAGTATCGGTTGGCAGGTCGGTGCTCAGTCAACTGACGTCATTCTCGTTTTCAAAACACGCAAGGGAGTCGTTGATATATCGCGCGGCAAGCTGACATTGGGTGCCGACGCATCGATAGCGGCGGGTCCTGTAGGCCGCCATACCGAGGTCGCAACCGACCTGCGATTTGAAGCTGAGATCATGTCTTACTCCCGCAGTCGCGGGTTGTTCGCGGGTGTCGCGCTGGAAGGAACCGGTGTCACAATGGACAACAAGGCAAACACTGCCTTCTACGCTTCTTCCACAATGACACCGGATAAAATCTTCGCCAGCTCGCCTAACATTGCTCCGGATATCGCGAACAAGTTTGTGCAGGTCCTGACTGCTCAAACCCGACGTTTACCAACCAAACCAGGCATGCAGCCCGGCGCGACATCGTCATCGACCAGCACACACGATGCCCCGTCTGAAGTACGAACATTCGGTATGCCCGGCAACGACGAATCGGACTAGCAGAACCCAAGCTGCTGATCAATCGGCCGTGAAAGAACTAATCCAACAGGTGCAATCGCTGGCCGAATTGATCGGCCCAAATGCATACCTGCAGGCACTCGTAATAGCGGCCGGTTTCATCGCTTTTGGCAAGATCGCAGACTGGTTGTTGTCGCGAATGATCGGCCGCTTCGCAAAACGGTCCCAAACTGATATCGATGACCGGCTTATCGACCTGGTGCATCGACCGATTTTCCTGTCCTTCGTACTTTTAGGCCTGGGTCTGGCGACGCTACGAATCAAGCTCCCTGAAGCCGCCGAATTCCTGACGCTGGGAATCCTCAAGACCATCGCAGTGTTCGTCTGGTACAACATGCTGCGTCATCTTTCGGCGCTGCTTGTGCAGGTTGCGCAACGTCGGCGTAATAGCAAGATTGTACAAACCGGCATGCTGGCGCTCATGCAGAATGTCGCCAAGGTCGTCTTGTTTGCTGTCGCTATCTACTTCTTGTTCCTGGCCTGGAATATCAATGTCACAGCGTGGGTCGCATCGGCTGGTATCGTCGGTCTGGCACTTAGCTTTGCTGCTAAAGACACGCTGTCAAATCTTTTTGCCGGTGTTTCCATTGTCATGGATGCTCCGTACAAGACCGGGGACTTCATTATTCTTGACACCGGCGAACGTGGAGTAGTTACCCATATCGGGCTGCGCAGCACGCGCCTTCTGACTCGCGATGACGTAGAGGTCACAATTCCTAACGGCGTTATCGGCAACGGGAAGATCATCAACGAGGCTGGCGGACCATCAGAAAAA
>Ga0224512_10002671_pt1 | contig 16161 bp, 28 predicted proteins | sample SF_May12_sed_USG_4_FD_169103 | JGI IMG/M metagenome (GOLD analysis project Ga0224512, IMG submission 169103) | Sediment microbial communities from San Francisco Bay, California, United States - SF_May12_sed_USGS_13 | ecosystem: Environmental > Aquatic > Marine > Sediment | place: USA...
CCACTTTTCAGGCTCGTCTTTATCCATGACTTGTAAAGTGTCACCAGCCAAACACCAGCCGCTTTCATAGCCGTCAGGAGGAGATTCCGCTTCATCGGGATCGGGCATGCTTTCCACGATCCGTAGGCAATTACCGCATTGCTCTGAGTAGGCGTGCTTGGTGTTCGGGCTATCCTCGATCCGCGCCCCGCAAAAGGCTTTCGTCTGGCCCGGCAGCCTGGCGTGACAGCGAAATTTCGACCAACCGGAATCCTGTCTTTCGTAAGCCATTGATCTCAAAGCCTTTCGCGCTATGCTGGTGGCTTCACGGTCTGAACGAAATTTCGATGAGGATTCAATTTCAGGCAGTCCGTTCGCGCTGGCAGTGAAACGAACGCCTTTATTTGTCACCTCTGTGATGATCCACCATCCATCCGGCAGCCACATCGTCATTCACTCCTGTTAGGATCATCGGTCATGGTTTCCCCTTTGCGTCTTTCGGCACGTCTTTTTCGTCCACGATGGTCCACGGACCTTCGCTGCCCTTGGTGCGTTTCCACCACAGCGAACTGCGTTGCACGTACTCGAACTTGACTTGCATGGCCTTCTTGGCTGCGATGTTGGCCATACGAACGGCGCGTGCCTTTGCTGCATTGTCCTGGAGCTTGGCCTTGTGCGCGGGCTCGGCTTCGCGGCTGAATGTGACGGGTTGTTCTTCCGGGACTGGCCGGGGGGCCGCGCGGGCCTTCTCTAGGTTCATAGCGAGCTTCGCGCGGTGACCGGGTGTGATGGTGCGCTTGGCCTTGCCGGCTTTGGATTGCAAGTGCGACTCGGCGGCTTCCGCCTGGTTGACGGTCGTAGGCCAACCTTTTATGACCTTGCAGTATGTGCCGTCGATGAGGAGCACGAGGGCCGATGGGGGGTCGGTGTCTTCGATAAGGCCGATGACATCCGCGCCGGGGGGAATGGTGATTGCGATCCGCCCGGCGTCTTTCATGCGTGTGGTGTTAAGCTTCATTTGATCCTTTCGATGGCATCGACACCAATGGCGCCGGTGAGGAAGATTGCAGCGATGATGGACAACATTGCTGCTAAATATTCGTGTAGAATTGTTTCCGATATGTACCATATGACAGCCGCGCAAAAGACCGCAATAACGGCAAAGCCAAGCAAAACATACTTACCGTATCCCGGTTTGGTATGTTCGATTGCGTGTGTTCTATGACTGATATTTCCGCCGTAGTTCATGGCGTTTCCCTTTCTGCGTTTTCGATGACGGTGCCGAATGCCAGCCGGCCGTCGATGGTGACGACGTAAGTTGAATCACCGCATCGGACGAAGCCCAGAAACCTACTTTCTTTGCCGTCCTTGGTGCCGTACTCAATTTGATGCGTATTACCGCACCGTACACATTGGATCTTCGCGTCGTCGGGGACGCGATCGCCTAGTTCGTCGTTGCCGATAGCGACAAAGGCCGGGAATGGTTCCGGCTCTGCTATTTTGGATTCGATCGCCTGGATAGTTCCCCACTTCCCGCGCGGAAACCAATGGGGCAGGTCTTCGGAGACTCGCGCTACGGCTGCAATGGCGTTGGCTTCATCCGTGGTAACATCGCCGGCGAGGACGACTTGAGATAGTCGTTCCATCATGGCCGAGAGGCCGTTGAGTACGTCTTGATTGTCAGATAGATTCATGCTCTTTCCCCTTTCCAATCTGAACACGTGCAGCCCCGGGCGCCGCAAAGTTGGTCTTTGAGTCTTCGCGCGGCCCTGACGCATGGGTCGCGGTTTTGGAGCTTGCCGGTTGCAATGCCCCATTCGGCGCGCCTGAAGTCCCCGCGCGAGTAGGCAGAGCGCGCCTCGGTGTTGTGAAAGCTGTTGGTGTAGGTGTGGAATTTCATCGTCTTTCCCTTTCCGGTTGTTGTCTCGTGCTTCATACTTACAAATTACCACACAACCGGTTGTTTGCAAGTCTAAATCTACTAGAATCTCACACTTTCGTAAACCGTTGCAGTATGGCCATTTCCCATTGCAGGCAATCGCCGGTCGTGAGCTTGTCCTCGCCAAGTCTCACGAGCTTTTTCTCGGTATAGAGTGCGTCCGCCGCCACCTTTATCACCGGGTAATTGCCACCCAGGAGGCCGATCACCTCCTTTGCGATGGTCGCGCGGGAGATGGCTGTGGCGCCCTCGTTGATGGCCTGGCGCATGGCATACATGATGCCGGCGGTCGCGCGGCGGGGATCGTCGTCGGGGATACCGAAATGGTCACGCACCCGGGAATCGACGTCCTTGAACCCGTAGCCGTGTAGATAGGTCAGGTTGTATGGATCCGCGTTTACAGTGCTGATGGTATCGCGCTCCCATTTCTTCCACGCGGCGTGGGCCATGTTCATGGTGCAACCGTGCGCCAGGAGGAACGTCAGCGCGTTATCTTGATCGACTGTGTACTGTAGGCCATCGAGGCCCATTAGCCACGCGTCGCGCTTGCGCTCGTTCATGCCGGGGATCTCAAGAAATGTGGTAGTGCGCCAGGCTTCGCCGTACTGCGCCCAGATGAGATCCGCCATGGCCGGGCCAATACCCTTTGTGCGAGCGACGACGAGATCGAGCAGCGCGCGGGAGGATGTCGGCAGATGCAACCTGGCGCGTTTGAATTCGAACTCGTTGGCGCCGGAGAATTCGCTGTGTTTCCATTCGCCGGTCAGCTCCAGCATGAGGCCGGGCGTCGGGTCGAAGGGGACAACGCCTTTGATGACGCCGGCGTTCGTGGCGGCGATCGTCCAGCCCGAATCTGAGCGATAGCGAACGGTCCTGATGGTCGCGTAAATGGTCTCAGTCACCGGGCAAATCTTCCAGTTCCTTTTGTCGCTCGCGCAGGATCCGCCAGCACAAGCCGGCCGCGATTGTTTCGTTGTCGGCGAAGAGGATTGCGACGCCTTGCATGGTCAATTGTGCGATCCGCTTACACACGAACGCGGGCAGCATGTTTGGGTGGTTGTAATCGTGGTGCATGATGCTGAGCATGGAGCCTTCTACTAGGACGACTTTTGCGGGCCATCCATCCATGCGTTGCAGCTCGCGTTGGAACCGCTCCCAGCCCGTGCCGAGTGTGCCGACGAAATCATCAAGTGATTTTCTTTCGATCGCAAAATTGTCGTCACCCAAAAGCGCATAATCACCGGCGCGAAGTGCGGCCCGGCGCGTCGTGGCGAATTCGACGGGAAAAACCCAGGGAATTTGTTCGCGGGTGTCAACGGTGATGATCATCGAAACATGTTCAAATAGATCAATTTTTCCGGCAATTTAGCCATGGTCTTTCTATCCAAGGGAATTCTTTAAGCGCATCGAATCCGCCAAGGTTCTCCTTGTGATAAACCGCCGCCCCTGCCTTGTGAGCGTCCAAACTGAGTTGCGCGATCCAGTCATAAGGAGGAATCCATTCCGGCGTCTGTGTGCTTCTTGTTGCCCCGCCAATAACCACCCAATCAAATGCGCTCAAGTCGTCAAATACCAACGGTTCTAGCATCGGCTCAACAGATAACCACTTTGTTCCGTGCTTCAACTTGGCAAATGATTTCTCTGCATTCTTGACCCGGCTTTGACAGTCAACCGTTGTACCCATCCATGCATTCCTTGGCAGCTCGCCAAGCTCGGCGAAGCGATTTGGAAACTTGGTCAGGAAAAGGAAGTTCCATTGCGGGTTTGCCTCCACCGTATCCATTACGCGCTTGATCCATGAGAGCGGAACCCACTTGCCAAAAAGATCCGCCATTGAGCATGTGAAGACGTTCTTGAACCGGATGTCCTGGTCTGCATAGGTAGGGACGTTGGTGTTCGATGGTGCCGCGAATCGATCTGGATAAAACGACGGTTCAAACCGTTGCTCAAGACGATGGACGGCGATGTCCCGCGCGTAGCAATACGGGCAATTGTGCTTGCATCCTGTGATTGGGTTCCAAGACCATTGCGCCCACTCGATACCCGGTCCCTTTTGCTGGTTGAATGTCTTGGTAGACTTGGCGATCCGCTCGGCGATCAGGTCATCAGTCAACTGGTCGTCTTCGGCGAGCAAGAAGTATTCCTTGACGGGGTCGGGCTTGTGTAGTTTAGATCTAAGTGTCGAAACAAAATGCTGCGACACCCCACACCTAACCGCGATTTCCGTTTGCGTCGCCTTCGGCCACCAGTCCAGCGCCATCGTCACCGCCTTGCGCTTGTCGGCATTGGTGCGGCGTAAACCGTGAACCCGATTCGCTCCACAAGCGTGCTCGAATGCCTTTTCCCTTCCTCCCTCGTGCGTCTCCGCGTCAATCGTTGTTTTCTTTGCGCGTATGGATCCATAAACCCTATGCCAACCGTCTCCTATGTAGAACTTGCCATTGCCACGAAACAGGACAACAGGAGGAAGCGCATCACCGGCCATTATTTCCTCTGCGTATGATTTGATGGTGTCATCGTCCAGATGCTCACGACATTGGATGTCCGGATCCGTGCTTATCTCTTTGATCTTGACTGTCTCGGTCATAGTTCAATTTTATCCATATCGAAGTATCGTTGCCTGTCGTTTTGCTTGGCGATTTCCGCCCTGGTTTTGCGTGCTGTCTCGCGGATCTCGATTCCCTTGTCAGAATTCCATAAGTGCCAATTAGCATTTTCCCATGCCCTGAAATCGCCATTCCGTCCAACGCAAAGTACCCATTGCCACATCCCATTTGGTTCGTTGATCATCCAGTAATCTTTTCTCAACATTTCTGGCAGATCGTTAATGTCAACCCTCCCATTGTGCGACGGATCCAAACGCTTAATTGCGCCAGCAGGGAAGTTGAAAATGACATCTATGCAAGGAAACTCACTAGTTACATGATGCAACCCTTCCCATGGAATAGACGCAGGATCGCCATGAGCAACCTTTCCAACTGGCCCATTCGGATCTAAATAAATCGTTCCTAACGTATATCTGCCTCCAGTGTTCTTCTTATCTGCAATTCTTGAAACCCATTCGCACATCTTTTGATTCGTGCAACAATGAACATGAGCGCATGGGTCGCACATGATCTCTCTGCGCGATCCCAGCTCGTCAATGCACTGTTGATTCTTGTCTATAAAGAAACATTCATATTTCAAACCGCTTTCTCTGAAACAGTCCAACGCGATTATCGGCGATCCTTCCACGTCAACGTCATGATTCCATCCGCATCCGGAATGGAAATCCATATGTAGTATTGGTCTTTTCTTCCTGAACTGCTGTCGTGGTTTGGATAGGATTTGATTGTAGAGAATGTTTTGATGAATCATCAGAGCCCTGAATGAATCTTGCTTGATTCTCGTTGCGCCGCTTTGCCCTTGCGCCATATTTCCCTTTCGAAGAACTAGCCTAGATCGGCAGATCTTCCCCCGGCTCCACCGCTCCCCCGCCGCCTGTCCTGTTGCTCATTTTCTCCCACATTTCCGCGGCTTTATCGACGTTCAGCGGTTCGCGCGCGTGGGCGTTGATCCATTTTACCTTCAGCCGTTCGACGTCCTCGTAGGTGTCGAGTTGCACATCGAATTCGCATTCGACGCCGTCGAGATCGATCAACTTGCTCGGGTGAAATGGCGCCTCCATGCCGAGCTCGACGCACTTTTCTGCGCTGATTTCGGCGATCGATCGGCCCTTGCGCTTGCCGGTCGAAATAAGTTGCGATGTAAAAAACAGCTCGCCCTCAATGAATTGGTCGTCCTCCGTGTAGCCTGGCAGAGTGACCTTGAATCGGTTTGCGTCGCCGTCCTTTTCCGCCAACTGGTAGAACAGCGGCCCGCGAATTGTGACTTTGTACTTGCCGGGTTTTTCGATAGGTGTGGGATCTTCTGTCGTGTCATTCATCGTGATTGCACCTTTGTTGCTACTGTGATTGCGACACCTGGAATGAACGCAACGTCACCGTCGGCATCTTGATTGACTCGGAGGATGTCGGCCTTGTGTTCCTTGATCCACGCGCGGATCTTCTGATCGTCAGGACTGCATAGGTGATACGGGACCGCGTCCGCATCGGTGATTCTAAAGACGATGTCCTTGCGCACACTCAGATCGTAGGAATGCGGCTTAGTGGCTTCCGGCTCGGGGACGTCAGGCAGGACGATCTCCGGCATACTGCCGGCCTCCTCCATGCCGATTTTGACCGCCTTCTCGTGCTCGGCCAGTTGGCGCTCGGCTTCCGCGCGTTGTGCGGCCTCTATCTCCGCGCGCTCCTTCCGCGATGCCGCTTGTTGCTGCTCGTAGAAGTCCGACGCCAACCGCTTGATTCGCTTGGCCTCGTCGATCAACGGTTGCCGGGCCTCGTCACCCATCCTCTTGATGATCTTTTGCGCGGCGAGGAACGGATGGCCGAGCTTCTTGCGGATAAATTCCATCTCGTTAGCCTGGCGCGTGAGATGTTTGATGACCGCACCAGATGCTGTAAAGCCATCATCGTCGGTCACAGTGACTATGCCCTTGCTGGTTTTGATCAGTTCATCGCGCCGGGCGACCCAGTCAGGATCAATCGTTATCTGTGTCGGCGTCGTCGGCAGGACTATCATCTTCGTCATTTGGCTCTTTCTCCTTTCGGTTTTCGATCTCGAGTCGTGCGGCGGCTCGGTGCGCGGGTGTGACCTTGTCCCAAGTGGCCATGTAGGCAATCTGCACGTCCGTAAGCTCACTGTACGGCTTGCCGGCCATGCGCCCTGTCGGGACCACGTTGTAGGCCACGGGCTCGGCTTCGATCTTGTTGGCCTCTTGCATCGCCTCGGCCGCGATATTCCTGAAATCGCGCATTGGATCGGGATCGGGTTCGACGTATTTTCGATCCGATCCAAAATCCGTTATTTCTTCCGGAGTGTAGGATCCCTGGCAGACGATCGGACAGACCGTGCGCACGGCGTCGGACACCACACGCGCCCAGAGCATTTGCATTCTGGTGCGCGGCGAGGCCCAGTTACGTTTGACCTTGCCGTTTTTGTCCTTGGTGAACGGCTCGACCTTGGCCTCGTCCCATGTGAGCCGGGCGCCGTACTGAGCATTCTTGTACGCGCAGTTGATTGAAGCCATTTCCGATGTTCGCTCGACGACATCGTACCGGCCGCCAAGTTCGAGGAACCGGGCGAGCATGGCATCTGCGCGCATGGATGGCCGGCCGTCGATGATGTGGTAACGCTCCACAAACTCCAGCGGGGTAATGCCGGCCTGGACGCACGTCATCACGATGATGAGGCCCTGGCCCTGCTGGGAGCAGCCGAACATGCCGCTGCGCTCGAACACCTCGCCGAGTTGGATCATTTCTGAAACGCCGGTGATCGCCGGCAATCGATTTTCCATGTTGCCCCTTTCTTAATTTTTCAACTGCGTGTATTTAGTGACCTGGCAAACGTGATCCATGTCCGCGCGTCGGAATTGCAGATCAGGCATGAAGATGACGTGATGCTTTTTCGAGGTCACGAGGTAGTAAAATCCGCAGATACTCACGCAGAGATATCGTGAGACCCAATGCTGTTTAACGCCGGCCATGGCGCGCGGGTCAGGATCGTTTACCCTTGGCCAATCGTTCCTTGAGCCATTGGCGCACCATGGCTGCGCGAGTCATCCCGCATCGCACGGCGGCCCGGTCAAGTTCGTTCATGATCCGCTCCGAGATTGGAACGGATAAATATTTTGAGTTTTTCTCTACTTGCTGCATCGGGGCAACTCCTCGTTTTAGAGTGTGCCACGAAGATATAATAGATCCTACTAGGTCACAACTAGATTCTGAGATAATTCTTTTGCTGGACTTTCCGCGTCGCGTTTGCGGTGCCGGCGCCACGCGCGCCAACCGAATAGCCGGACCCATGGATGGATCCAGACCCAGATTTTGAACGTATCGACGCCGCTGGCAACCATGCCTTCGCGCATCACTCGGTCAGCATCTCGCCGGGTCATCCCGATCGGTGGGTTGCGGTAATTCTTATCGTGCAGCGCTACGGCCGCCTCGGCGCGAGGATCGTTGACGAACAATGGGGCGAAGGGTGGCGCGCTCATTCCGTTGAACCGGAAGCCGCCCATGATGAAATGGTGGTAATCGCCGGAGTCTACGAATTCCAACGGCGCGAGAAGTTCGTGTCGGCGCGCTAGGCGATCAAAGCCATTCGGATTCGCCTCGCTGCATGTCGAAGATGATCCGGTGTGCGTTTTCTTTTGAACGCAGTCCGACCCAATCCAGCGCGGGGGTAGCGTCGTCTTCCGTTGTGTGTAGGGCATCATGTTCACCCCTTACGGTACGCATAATCTGTGCCAGTTTAAATCCTGACCCACTTCCCCGGCGCCTGCTTCGTGAAGTCGTCGGGATCGTGCGTGTGGGTGGGAAACTCACCGATCGGCGTATAAATGATCATGTGCTCATATGACCCGGTGAACTGGATCGACGGGTCGAACGCCAGCTCGTAGCAAACATGGGCGAAACAGGACGAGCATTGAAGGATCAGCTTTTGATGCCCCCGGCTCACGTCGGGCACCTCGTAAATCATGACCGGCTCGTCTTGATGAACACCACAATCCCGGCCCAGCATCGTCGAGCCTTCGAGAGGATAAGTGAACAACGTGCATTGGAATATCTGCCATGATTCGGGGATCTGGAACACATAGTCGGCGTAGTAAATGTCGTGAATCTCTTCCGCGTTGGCATTGCCGATGCCCAGGACCGTCTCTGCGAGCGGCGCCGGGCCTTCCGGGTACAAGGCCCAGTCAGTGGTTCGCTTGCCGAAGTCGCCATACCATGCCAGCCAGGCGCCGTCCTTGGTGCGAATGCGGAGCGTGCCGAGGCCAATGTCCCGACCGGAGCGTGCATTGCGTAGATGAACGCGGGCGCCGTTCGGGTAGGCCCCGGAGTTCGGAACCGGGTAATCCCGCGTCGTGTCCTCCAGGTGGTACGTATGCTCGGGTGTCAGGATCTCGGCCAGCTCGACGTAGTCGATGTATCGCCATGGCAAAAGGATCACCAGCCCGCGCTTCCCGTCGTCCCCGGAGTCCGGCTTGATCAGAAACTCATCGCTGCGATTGGTTATGTACTGCTCGGGGATCCTGGTGCCGGCGTGGCTCAGGAGGACCGTGCCGGAATCTGCCGACTCGCCCGGCTTGATCGGGTCAGGGACGACGGTGTCATCGTCGACGACGACGGGAACATCCCGCCGGCCCCCGCGGAAGTAATCCCGCCACTTCCGGAAAATGCGGTATCTGAGGACATCCATACGCTGTTTTTTGCTCGGGATCGGTTTTGGGTGCATGCCCTACTATAGCATATATCACTCGCACGAAATGACCACGCGCACCGGGATAGGCATCCTCCATCCGTGAGGTTCCGCCATCAAGTCGGGTCGATCCTTGATGTATCCATAGCGCTGTTTGATCCACGCGCGTGCATCTTTCCGGGTATGGAAAAGGACCGGCATGCCATCTTTCATATTGATGACTAAATGATTTTGCTGTCCATGCAAAAAAGTGCGCGAGCGCCACAATGCGCCCCAGCGTTTACACGTGGTATTCATCCACCGGCCCGCCGATCTTATCGGCCGTGTTCTGGAATGTCTGAGACAGTGCTGCCTCAAAGTCGCTCACTTCATGATCAAACCAACATGAAGACTCGAAACTTTGCGGCTGTAGACCAATCTTCCATTGACAATACGCCCCGACGAGATCCACCAGTGTCAACTCCTCGATCTTCAGCGGCGCCGGGTCCGGGTCCATCGCGAGCGCCCGATTGTTGAGCGCATGCACGAGCGGGCGCATGACCGCTTGCACCTTGTCAACGTGTTCGATGTGTTCTTCGGGAGTCATAGCGTTCAATTCAGACCGCAGCCGGCCAGGGTTCTGTGTTCCACGTAGACCGGCCATCTAACATGGTTTGCTCGCGGCTGGCCATCACCGTCGAATCACCCACGCGCAGAATGCGCACTGCGGCCGTAAAGTTTTCCATCATATCAGATTCAGATCGCAGCCGGCCTGGGTTGCCGTCCCTTGTGAACCGCGAAGTCTACAAGTAACTATTCCGGTCCTAGCCGACGGACACGATTTACCCATGCACACAGTGTGCGCTGCGATCTAAAAGTCATTGCCTTCCAAGCCCATACCGAAGCGTCGTGTTTCGGAAAATGGAAGCCAAAACCGGCCCGGTCTTGAATCGTTCCTCATTAACATCTATCGACTTCAAGATATCACCATCGGCATGACGTTGAGTCGCAGCACACCAGTCACAAAACATTTCAACTATTTGGATTAGGTCCATGCCGAGAATTCCGTCCTCCGTGTGCTCAGGATGATGATCGTTGACTTCATAATGATGCTTCAGCGCTTCTCCCATATCTGCCAGCGAAGCCTTATACTCATCTGATCCATATGTTAACGCCTTGAGTCTAGGCGTAACGACATCGAAGACTTCCTTCTCAGGAGCACAAAGTTTGCTTTGGTCGTGTACTATAGCGCGACGTAACAACTCATCACAAATCACTGCCATCGCTTTTCGGACCTCATAGATGTGCTCCAACGTGTCCTGAGTCGAGTCGTAGTCGTTCATTCCGGAACCTCCATGTACTGAATTTCATTGATCCCGATCAACAACGTCGGCGGCATCGGGATTGCCTCCTTCAGCGGTCGCCAGAGGTGCAAAACGTGAGGATGATTATTCACGTAATTTGCCGCCGGCGGATGATACTGAACGACCACGTCCTCTGCGTCCCAAAACATATCTTTGATTCGACACATTTCTCTCCATGTCGGTGTACGTGACTGAACAGAGCCATCCATGAGCATGCACCGAATGCTTACTGACACGTGCTCCCATCCGCTTACCGCGCCGCCGTCAACAACGACCTGCGCCGTCATCCGCGTTGATATTGGGATATGGAACACGCCGTAATTCCCAATGCTTTCATCGCTCCCCATCACGCCATCGCGCACACGATATTCGTTCAGCTTCGCTTCATCTGCCAGATTCTTCATTTCGGAACCTCGATGTCCTGGATCGGTCCCGCCGGCCAGTCTACCTCCGGTGGCGACAATGGGACCACAACGTCTGCGCCGGATATGTCCGCATCCCCGGCATCGGCCATGACGTCCCCGCCCGCATCGATCCACGGCGCGATTGTCTTGTATGGCGTGTCGATGCTCAGGACTGGCTCTTGCTTGCCCAACATGTTGATGTTAATGCTCACGGTGACGCACCCGGTCAGAATAATCGCCATGAGGACGAGCAGGACCGCATCGAAGCAGAAAAGGGCGACGGTGATTTTAGTCGGATTCATAAGTCATACTCGCGCAGAGGATCACCGCAAAATGGGCAATAGATGAATTCGTTTTTATACGGCCCATCATCCCATAAAGCCCAGTCATGACCTAAGCATTCAACCCGCCACGCACCTTTTTTGTTACGACGCCATTCGCACCACGGCGGTCCAAGTTCACGAACGAGTATCTTTTCCGGTTCGATGCCTCCCGGTTCGCTCATACCCAGCTCCATTCTATCTCTTTGATTTCCCCCGGAAACATCGGCGCGAACGGCGAGAGAGGCAGGGCATGGCGGCTCAACGCCCGGCCCGATTGCATCCAGCGGCCCTCGTCGGTCTGCTTTGGGCGCTCGCCGAAAAACATAACCACCTCCGTCAACGCGGTCGTGCTGAACTGTGGTTCCTTGTAGCTGTCCCTGGCAATCCAAGCTTTCACCGGTCGATTGCCTTGGAAATAACAGGCGAGAATCCACCGAGCTTTTTGAATCGCGCCTCGAAGATTGCAAAATACGGCTCTCTCCTATCAAAATATAGATGCCCCGAAGGAGTGTTCCTCCACATTCGCGCCATTTCTTCCCGCGTCATGTCCTCAATCTGCGCGACGATTTTCGGGTCAGGATCGTTCATTCCCACGCATCTATCCAGCCGCATTCGAGCATCTTCCAAGTGTTGATAGGTCAACATGATATTCTCTCGCACCTCATCGACATCCGCTACGGTAGAAGCCTGTAAACTCTCGTTTTGCAGTAGTTTTTTGACCTTGTCACCAATCCATTTGATATCGACGCATATGTCCTTCGCCAATTCATAGAATTGTTTTTCACGCATGGTTCGTTCTTCCTCTCATGTTTCATTCCCACACCGCCGCCTTGATGGCCCGCGCCGTTTCGATCGGATGGAGCAAGGCGACGATTGCGACAGCAAAGCCCATCACGATAAACGCGAGGATGTAGACAATCCCGTTGAGCAGCTTCGCCATGATGGCCCGCAGTACACTCACGGCCGCGCCCTCCGCAGAGAATCGGAGGGTCTGTTAACACCGCTGTATCCTACTTTCTTCAACTCGCGCTCAAACGGAGCAATAGCTGCACCCTTAGAATCATACGGCGTCCAGTAGCATGTACCAGCTTGCCACCAAAGTTTATCACCTTCTGAAATGCTGCGAGATTCTACCGTGCGCTCAACGTATACGGCACACTCCGAGTGATTGTCATACGTATTGACCCACACCTTGTCACCCGCATCGATAGTTTCGATTACTTTGCCGCCTACACTCATGGCCGCGCCCTCCGCAGCGCATCGATCGCAAAGAACAGAAGCCCGCTTACGAGGAGCGCGATCACTACGCAAGACACCAGTTCCAAGATGTCTAAGCGCCGGCAGACGAAACACGGCTTGAAGCGGTCCTTAACGCGCCGGATCAACCGTTCGATCGGCGGCAGCCGGTGACGGTGGCGGAGTTCGTTAGTCATCGCTTCGCCTTCCTCCGCTCGTCCTTGCGGTCCAGCTCGCGCTCGGCGATGGACCGCAGCCACTTGGAAGGATTGACCCCAAGCGATTCCGCGCGCCGAACGATCCGCTCCTTAAGCAGCTCCGGCCACCGAGTATTCCAAGTTTTCATCGCCATTATCTGCGCCAATGGGTGGGAGTGTAGAATATGCGCCCCCGTTCATCCGGTAGTTGCCATGCGCCATCACGACGGAACAAACGTTGCTCCATCACTACGCCGAGGCCATGGTCGATCTTAGTCTCCACGACAACCCCAACACTTGGCAGGTAATCTTCGCAGAGAGTCCACGGTCTGTCATCTTGTGCCACGGTCGACAACGTGCCACGAAATGCTTTGACTGTCAAATCTTCCTGTGAAAAAACATGCAGCATGAAATTCTTGTATCACGCAAATTGCAACGACGGATCCGCTGCGGCACTTGCTGCATGGCTGGTCCACGGTGACGAAGGTAACGATTACTTCCCGGTACAATACGGTTACGACCCGCCGAACGGTTTGGAAGGTCAAGACGTTGTGATGTTAGACTTCAGTTATCCGCGTTCCGTGATCGATGAGATGCGAACCTATGCGAAATCGATTTTGATCATTGACCACCACAAAACAGCGGAAGCAGAGCTTTCTAAATCCTTCTTGCCCGAGGAAGGGAAATGCTCAATCACTTGCATTTTCGATATGGATCGATCAGGAGCGGTATTGGCGTGGATTCATTTCTTTCCAGCCACTGTCATTCCTGATCTTTTCAAACACATAGAAGACCGCGATATGTGGTGGTTCAGGATGGAAGGAACCAATGAAATACATAAAGCATTGCAGATCTATCCGGACTGGCAGAAGTGGCTTGAACTTGATTCACATCAATTACGTGTTGAAGGCACAGCCATCACAAGATTCATGATTCAAAAATCAATGCAGATCATCAACACTCCTCCAAGACCAAAATGGTATTCGTATATCTACGTCCCCGTGTACAACTTGCCTGCGTTTATGATCTCAGACACGCTTCACGATGCCTTAGAAAAATATCCGGAGGCGCAGTTTGCTGTTGCATACTTCGATCTGCCAGATAAGCGGGTTTATTCATTACGATCACGCAAAAATGGATTCGACGTATCGGAGATCGCCAAGGCGAACAGTGGTGGCGGTCATCATTCCGCCGCAGGATTTACCGTGGCAATCAATGAGGAACGATGGAATCTTTTGCCGGGCTGAAGAAGTCCGCCGCGTTGGTCTCGCCGTTGCCATCTCGGATCCACAATCCAAATCTGCGGTCATCCTCGCGCGCGTGATCCACTAACCCACGACGCAGGAGCTGAAACTCGGCGAAGATCTCCGCGCGGCGCTCCCGGTCGAAATCGATCTTCGCGTCGCACGCCTCATAAAGGAGAATCACGTCGCGTAAGTCGTTGGAAAGATGAACGATCTCGGTGCGAAGTTCGTTTCCATCCGCTTGGGTGAAGCGCGGACCTAATCCAAGCTCCATAGAATTCTGCCAAGAAATATAGGTGATGCTGGTCACCCAGGCCAAGATGATCGTCAACGCTGAATTCATTACCCATGCGCTCACGAAGAAAACCCTATTCCCGCTTGAATCGGTGCCGCGTCGTAATACCATGACATACCTTTAGAGCAATGGGTGTGCCAATGAGCATTTTGCGCAGGATTAACGGATTGCTAATTTTCATGGCCGCTGCACTGCCCCTATGTCCCCGGTCCCGTCGTCGGGGATGTCCGTGCCGAACAGGTCGCAGATCAAGACCCGACCGCCGGCAGGAACGCGGCTCAACAGGTTGCCGGCCACCGCCGGGGTGTAGTCTCCGCCGCCTGTATCGCCACCGATCGCGGATTGATCGTCCACGTAATCCGCTGGGGTGTTAAGCGTGTAATCGATGCCCATATAATCCTGCGGAAATAATTCGTTCTCCGTGCTCCAGTAGGACCAACCAACGCCATAGAGGACCGCCCAACCGCCAACGCGCAGGCCGCTGGGTTCATCAGGAGGCCCAGCCGGCGGAGTGTCAAAAAGGTCGTGCTTCGTTGCGACTCGATACGTTGAATTATATTTCCATGATGTGTTGATCTGCAAACTCGGCAAGGTCCCGGAGTCGTTGTACTGCCAGTTGAACCGCTCGCCGGCCGCCGTATTATGCCAACAAACAGTATGATTTACGTCGTTGGTGATACCGTCGGCCGACACATTAAACACCGACTCGCCGCCCGGAGATACGCGCTCGATCAGGTTGCCACACAGCGAAGTCCCGATGTCCGTGTTGTTGGTCGATATGCCGCCAATATGAACCACCTTCGTCGCCGTATTGTGACTGAGAATGCGGTTGAATTCGAAAATCTGATTGTCTTGCAATGGAGCGATATTCGCAGCCGTCTTCATCCCGAACCCAACCGCACCAGTGCCAGAGCATGCTTTTGCTCCATACCAATTATCGATTGCACCGGGAGACAAGATGCACCCATCAAACCGCGTCGCTACCCGCACGCCGGAAAAGCTCCCGAGATTCCAATCCGTATCGCCCAGGTCGCCTGTCGCGTTGATGTAGTATGCCGCGTGCGACTGGTAGCCGATTCCTACGCTGGCATTAGTCCCGTTGGCGTCGAATAGACAATCCTCGAAATAGAGGAAATTCCCGGCGTGCTCGCCATCGAGATACATCGTGTTCGCTGCGTCGGTCGGATGTAGTTGGACCGTGATCCCATCGAGCTTGAATCGCTCGGTATTGTAATCCCGCCGGCCACCGGACGCCGCGCCGTTGACTTGCCCGATGGCATTGGAGATCGTCGCGCTGCTGTGTGGTTCGACGACGATCCAGCCATTCGTGGCGATCCGGGTGTTGTTGTTGCCGAGCGTGAACGTCCCCGGTTGGAGTTGGATCCGGTTCGGTGTCGGCGTGGCCCCGTGAGCCCCATCGATCGTCAAGAATGGATTGGCCTCGGCCGTGCCGATTGTCGTCGATGAAACTCCGGTGCCGTCATTGCCGTTCGTGGCCACGATCGCGAACGTGTCGAGTGCGTCGCTCTTGTCACAAATGATGGTCGCCTTGTTCCGACCCATTACCTCCTCAACGACATTGGTAAACAAGTCCGTATCGAGGACCGAGTCCGCATCGCCAATCACCGGGTAAGCCCGAAAGCGTAGGTCGATCAGCTCGCCTTGGGTAAATGGCGTGATTGAGTTCGTCGCGTGGTAGGCCGTGGCGTAGAGCGTGCTGGCCGTGCGCTGTGTCTTTTCTTCCGCTGTCACCTCCGTATTGACGTTGCTGGTGGAGGTCTGCCCTGTCGCGTCAAACTCCACCATTTTGATCCCGAGCCGATGCCGGCAGGTGGCCGCGGTGATGAAGTTGGTCTGCACTCGGTCGGCCGTGGTGACGCCGGCGTAATTGTCCCACTGCCCGAA
>Ga0224512_10002672_pt1 | contig 16159 bp, 17 predicted proteins | sample SF_May12_sed_USG_4_FD_169103 | JGI IMG/M metagenome (GOLD analysis project Ga0224512, IMG submission 169103) | Sediment microbial communities from San Francisco Bay, California, United States - SF_May12_sed_USGS_13 | ecosystem: Environmental > Aquatic > Marine > Sediment | place: USA...
AATAAAAACAAAATTACAAAAGAGTAGCGTCGATAGTGACGACGCGCTCCTGACGCGCAAGAATGTAACGCCGGCACCCGAACCGATCGCTAAAGCAGAGAAATAACAGAGACAAGGGCAAATGGTGTCTGACACCATTTGCCCGACTCTGCGTTTGGATGAATCGGCCGCAACCAGGTTGGCCGTTTAGTTGCAGGCTAAGCTGCAGCCGTATGGATTTTGTCTATACTGCGGGCTAAGGCAAAATCATTTTCTGTGATTCCACCCGCCTCGTGGGTGGTCAAATGTATTTGTACTTTATTGTAGACGTTGAACCATTCAGGATGATGATCCTGCTTTTCGGCCACTATCGCGACACTTGCCATGAAACCGAAAGCCTCTACAAATCGAGGAAAAACAAACTCCTGAAAAAGTTTGCCGTCCTGAATAGACCAGCCGCGAATATTCTTCAGGCTGGCCGCGATCTCTTTATCGTTTAGTCTTTTGAAGTCGCCCATTTTTCCCCACCGGTTAGTTTGAACTTGAAGTCTACCGCAATTAGACCGACTTTCCGGAAGAGTCACTGCACACGCGTCGCCCGGACGACCCCCGTAGCTGATTTCGAGCATTCGCCAATGCTGGGTGCCTAAAACGGATGTCCGTCGCCCGATAGATAGAACACGCCGTGCACGTGTTTGGCGTATTCGGGCGTGCGCACGTTGCTGACGGAGAATAATACGGTGGAGCGCGCTCCGACCTGAAACGGCGTTTCGCGCGCGATGATCTTGACACCGGCCAGATCCAGGCGACTGCCGCTGACAGCGACCGGTCGATCGGCCGTGAAATCCGTCGCGGTTGCCATCAACAGCGATGCCTCGACTTCCACGGCGACTTCGCCGCCGCCGATCATACTGGTCATGATCTCGACGCTGGAATTACGGATGACCAGCCGGTCGATTTGCGAATCTTCGATCAGCACCCCTTTGCAATTTTCTATCGTGACCAGTGCGTACCGGCCGCTGATGCGGCGATTGTTTTCACCGTCGCAGGATTCCGCTTCAGCCATATCCGCGAAGCTCCGTTCGGTCGGCTCAGCCCGGTCACGATCGGCGCTGCCATTCAGCTCGTCAAGGACCAGCTGGTTCAGGCGCGTCGTGTTACCGATCATCGGGTTGTGCCGGGCGCCCGCGATGATTTCCAGGCGTGCCGAAGGCAAACGGTGCGCGAGCAAGCGCCCCGTGCGCAGCGGTGTAACAGCGTCCCTGGCGCCCCATATCACGAGGGTCGGTACGGTCACCTGCCGGAGCTGGCCGCTGAAGTTATGCTGGACGAGCGCAAAACCCGCAATCACTCGCGGATCGCCACCGAGCAATGTTCCGCGCATGACAGGGGACAGCATAACGGTATCCATGGCGGCGGTATAACGGTCTATATCCTCCAGGTTAAACCCGAGCAGCTCGTTCAACGCTGCGAGGTTATCGACGGGTTCGTCATTATTGTTACCGGGCAACTTCAGGTCATCGATAAGGTGTTTAGTGAACGCGGTGCGATGCAGGACGCCGGCGGCGTCGATCAACACGAGGCGCGTCAACCGGTCCGAATGGGTGGAGGCATAATTCAGCGCGATGGTCCCGCCCATCGAGTGACCGATTAGCGCAAACGGCCTCTCGACGTATGCGTCCGCTACCCAGGCGACGACGCGGGCCAAGGTATCCGGGGTATAAAGCGCATTATATTTTTGCGAACGACCAAACCCCGGCAAGTCGAATGCAATGACATAGAAATTATCGGCCAGCGCCGGCGCAAGATAGCGCCAGTCGCGCGCGGCGCTGTCCCCGAGACCGTGCACTAATATGACCGGCGGATCAGCGGGGTCACCCCACTGTTCGATGTAGGTCCGGCTATTGAACACCGGATCGACCGCGAAAAATGATTGCGGCTCTGGCTCGCCCGCCAACGCGGATATTGGCGCGCAGAGCGACAACACGCTTGCAGCGAACCAGCCGGGAAAGAGTCGCGATAGCATTAGCCGGCGGTGAACGCTACTCGCGGCTAGCGAAGGACCTTACGAATAATGTAGCCGCCGGAGCGTTCGTCCAGTTCCAGATCCAGTTGACCACGGGACTGGGCTTCCTCCAGCAGTTTGCTGAAGGATTCGAACCCGTAGTAATTTTCATTGAAGCCGGGCCGTCGGCGCTTCAATGCCTGTTTGACCATGGATCCCCAGAGCTTCTCATCGTCTCCCCGTTCGGCATGGAGTGCCTCCGCCGTCTCGAGTGCCAGATCGATGCCTTCCTGCAGCTGGTCCTTCGGCTTGGCTTTGGTCTTCTTGCGCTTGGACGCACCGCCTTTCGCCACTGCCGGTTCTTTGAGTTTCTGCTTCTGCTCGCGAACCAGGTCGTCGTAATAAATGAACTCGTCGCAGTTACTGATCAGAAGATCGGAAGTTGAATTCTTAACACCAACACCAATAACGGTCTTCGCGTTCTCGCGCAGCTTGCTGACCAGTGGAGAAAAATCAGAATCACCGCTAATGATGACGAACGTATTGACATGAGCTTTCGTGTAGCAGAGATCAAGCGCATCGACGACCATGCGAATATCCGCGGAGTTCTTACCGGATTGGCGAACATGAGGAATGTCGATGAGCTCAAATGCCGCCTCGTGCATTGTGGCTTTGAAGTTCTTATATCGCTCCCAGTCGCAATATGCCTTCTTTACGACAATGCTGCCTTTAACCAGCAAGCGTTCGAGAATCTTATTGATGTCAAACTTGGCGTATTGAGCATCCCGTACACCGAGCGCAACATTCTCGAAATCGCAGAATACGGCGAGGTTATTCTCAACTGGACTGGCCATACGGTTAATCTGGCTGGACAGGCCGATCTTCCGAACTCGATATTTCAGGGTCGGCTTGCTTCTGGGCCTTTCTCAGAGCCATTTTCTCTGCCTTGGCCCTGCGTTTCTCAATTTTTTCATGCTCGCGCCGGCGTTTTGCCTGGGTTTCCGGTCCTGGTCTGGCCATCTGGGCGGGTCCTTCCATAAATAATGCGTGATAACGTTACCACAAAGCCTCCGTAAAGAGTCACGGAGTTCTCATCTTATATTCTCTGGTATAGCCGCAGACCGAACTCCGGCGCGATCGCGCACAGGTGATCGAAGATGTCGGCCTGGATCCCTTCATAAGTCGACCAGTCCGTATCGTTCGTGAACGCGTAGACCTCGATCGGCAGGCCTTCGGCGCCGGGCTGCAGCTGGCGCACGATCAGGGTCATTCGGTCATGAATCTGCGGATGATGTTTCAGGTAGTTATGGATGTAGGCCCGGAACGTGCCAATATTAGTCAACCGTCGCAGGTTGACGCCCGACTCACCCGGTTCCGCGAGGGCTTCATTGTAGGCTTTAAGATCGGCTTCTTTCCTGTCGATGTAGTCCTTCAGCAGTGCAAAGCCCCTGAAACGCTCGACTTCGCCGTCGGTCAATACGCGGATCGAGTTGACGTCGATGTTGATTGAGCGCTTGATGCGCCGGCCACCGGCCTCGGTCATGCCGCGCCAGTTCTTGAACGAATCCGAAATCAGCCGATGGGTCGGGATCGTCGTAATCGTCTTGTCCCAGTTCTGCACTTTCACGGTGTACAGCGCGACGTCGACGACGTCGCCGTCGGCGCCGAACTGCGGCATCTCGAGCCAGTCGCCGACTCGAACCATGTCCTGACCCGTAAGCTGGACACTGGCCACGAGCGACAGCAGCGTATCCTTGAAGATCAGCAGCAGGACTGCCGTCATCGCGCCGAAACCGCTCAACAGGATCACCGGCGAGCGGTCGACCAGCATCGCAATCACGAGGATCGCGCTAAGGATGTACACGGCGATCTGCGCGAGCTGCACGAAGCCCTTGATTGGCCGGCGCCGCGCCACCGGGAAGCTCTCGTAGATCTGGTTAGCCGCAGACAGTATTGCCGTAAGCGTCAGCATAATCATGACGAGCATGTAGGCGCTCGCGACGTTGCGCAAAACCTGCTCGGCGGGCTCGGCAATATCCGGCACGAGACCGATGCCGGCGTAGATGACGATGGCAGGCACGATCTGTGCCAGGCGCCCGAACACGTTTTGATCGAGCAACGCATCGTCCCATTTCAGCCGCGTGCGGCTGACCGCCGCGCGCACGGCAACGAGCAGCAGCCGCTTGGCCACGAAGTCCGCAAGCACAGCGACGAGAAGCAGGGTCAGGCTGCCGGCAACAGCCGGCATGACGGGATGGATGGCAGCGAGCTGTTCAATCATAGAGTGGGTTAAAGAGCGCCGTTGGAATAAGGCAATAGCTAATAGCGGCAGCGTATTCTACCACTCTTCATCATCCTCCCACTTCTTGAGCTTCGATTTGTCGACCTGCTGCCACTCACGTTCGCTCTTGCGCATATAGGTGATGACCTTCGCCACCACATAACAGGCGAAGCCGGCGATGAGCAGTGCTGCAATCCAGAATCCCGCGTTCATAGCCCAAGGGTAAATCGTGTCTGATACCTGTTTCAATGCGTGAATGCCAAACCCGTTTAAACGGTAAGCGCAAGAATCTCGGTTTGGCCGCGTTTGCGGTATTATCGGGCGTCTGGCTCCAGTTACAACGGCAAGGCTATGAAGAAAAATATCTTTCTAATCCTGACTTTATTATTCTCGATCCTCATCAGTTCCGGCGCCTTCGCGGCCGATGAGCCTCAACGCACCGTGCTGATCACTGGATCGAACCGCGGCATCGGCTATGAATTCGTCAAGCAATACACCGCTAAGGGTTACCGTGTCATCGCGACCTGCCGCAACCCGGATGGCGCCGACGCGCTGAACGCATTCGCCGCCGCAAACGACAATGTGGTCGTCGAGCAACTCGACCTCCTCGACCTCGAGGGCATCGACGCGCTGGCCAAGAAATACGAAGGTCAGCCGATAGACGTGCTGGTCAATAATGCGGCGCTGATGCGCGGGCCTGATAAAGAACAGACGTTCGGCTCGATGGATTACGAGGAATTCGACACTTTCTACAACATCAATGTCAAGGGACCGCTAAAGGTCACCGAAGCATTCTGGCCGCATGTCAAGGCCAGCCAAGAAAAGATGGTGGCGTCGCTGACGACCAGCCAGGGTCGCCAGGGCATCCCGATCGATGGCTTCGCCTATTACAAGAGCAGCAAGGCCGCCATTGATAATCTCTACATCGATATCGGCCGCAGAGGCCGCAAGGAAGGTGTCCGCGTCGTTACACTGATTCCGGGGCGCGTGCCGACACATGGTGAAACCAACACCAAGGGCATGACGCCAGTAGAAGTCAGCATTGCCGGCATGATCGAGGTCATGGAGAATCACGTGTTGAAGCAGAACGGCAAATCGTTCTGGTATAACGGCAACGAATCGAAGTAATTACGCCGCACGCCGAGTTGCCGGTGACCCCCAAAGAAAAAGCCCCGCCAGAGGGGATGACGGGGCTGGGTATTGGACACGTCAGAGCAAGGGGGGATGCTGTTTTGCGATGTCCAATCGATGCGTAAATATTAGCCGCAATAAGTCTGTCGCTCTGGTCAATTCAGGTCAGATTTCATGCCGCCGGCTAATTGCAGTGCGGCAGTCGCGACAGGTCAATACGCTCTGACACCATTTCCGGCTAAGGGTTTTAGCGCTGCAGTGTTTCAATAAACCCTTGCGGCTGCTCGACGCTGAGCAGCAGCGAGTAACCGTCAGACGTGGGCAGGTATACAACCTCGCGCCACTGCGTCAGATAGACAAGCGCCTTCTCGCCATTACGCAGTCGAAACCAGCCCGAAGAATATCCCGGCAATCCCGTTCCCAGCGTGCGGCGTTTTGGTGAAAACTCTGACTTTTTGGTAATGTCCAAAATTCGCGCTGCAGAGACATTTAGCAGCTGGCGCGGAATTTCGCGGCCCCAGAAATCACCCACGAGTTTTAGTCGATCGTCGCTTATCTCGACACGGGAATGTCGCGACGAATACGCCGTATACGCCAAGGCCACAATGATGATCGCCAAGAAGGCGCATATAGGTACGATAAACCACAGAGGCTTCGCTGCTGCCGGGCTGATTGCAAAGACGTCCATTTCATCTCCGGTAAGAGTCTGCCGACTGAAAGTGCCGTTCGGCCACAAGTAGCTGTTATACGTTGTTGAAAGCTGGATGGTATTTCACCCTGCCGTATTTTCCACTTAGCGCTCCAATCTGCAACTCGATCGCCATAAACACTGCGTCCGGTACTTCGTATTCAGAATCGATACCAAACTGGGAAGCAGGCGAAAAGCCAAAGCGCGGGTAATAGTCGGCGTGCCCCAGAACAACAACGGCAATAAAACCCTGTCGCCTGCTCTGCTCAAGACCGGCTCGAACCAGTGCCGAACCGATGCCTTGGCGCTGCTGCCCCGGGCTTACCGCCATCGGCCCCAGCCCCATCACCTTGAGCTCAGGGTGCGCCGACAGAGAAACGGGCGACAACATGATGTGGCCGACAATCTCGCCGTCATCCTCAGCAACGAGCGAGACAACCGGCTGTGCCTGCTCTCGCAGAGCATCAACAAGAATAGCTTCAGCGGGCGTTGCAAAAGCTGCCGCATTGACGTCATACACGGCATGCCGATCCTGTTCGGTCTCAGCGCGAATCAGCATGAGAGATCAATGCTTTCGGAAACCATCTTCTATCTTCCAACACTCCCCGCTGTCGTGCATGACTTCCCATTCCGGCACTCTGACGGCGGCCAGTGAACAGAGTTGCTCGGATTTTTGTTCTGCACGTTGCGCATAGCGGCCACCGACACTGAAATCGACGCAGTAGACATTCTTGCGCTTACCCATCCATTGATGCGGCTTGATGCCCGCGAACAGATCCGGTCCGTACTTGTCGGAGAATACCGTGCGCGCCTGGCTAAAGCGGCGCCAGTAATGGCCGATGATGACCGGCGTCGGCTCATCGTAGTTTTCCCACCACTTGACGCGCTCTACCATGCGCCATTTGCCGCCGGCCCAGAACGGCGTGTCGGTTTCTCGTTCTTCACCGGACGTCGCCACGCGCAGCGGATTGCGCATCTGGTAATCACGATCGACCTCTGCTTTGGCCGGCATATACACGGGCGTCCAGTCGCGATCCGTCAGGCGCCGGCCATGCGCGCGCCATTCCCTCGACAGCGCTTCGCCCAATGGCCCATTGGTCCAACGCTGATCAATTTCGTCGACGTACGATTTATATAAAGTCAACACCGACAGGTCTTTAACTGCACGACTGCGCAGTTGGGTGATGGCCTCGTTATTCCAGCAGGCGTGCACGATGCGAAGGTCGTCGCGTTCCAGCGCGATGGGCAGCGTGGCGAGAAAGTCGCGCATGCGCGCCTTGTCCTGGCGCCTGACGGACTCCGCCGGGTACTCGTTTGGTGTGCCTGGCTCCACCCACCAGTTATTGCCGTGCTTCGGGTCATCGCGCAACAGGTTGAGTTCGTGGTTGCCCAGGATGAGTTGGGCATGCCCGGCCGCGACGAGCGCCATGACTCTTTTCAATACGGCGGGACTGTCGGGTCCACGGTCGGTCAGGTCGCCGAGAAATACCAGCCGCCGGGTATCCGGATGCGACCCGTCGGCCGCATAACCAAGCTTGTCGAGCAGAGAATTCAGCGCATCGATCTCTCCGTGCACATCACCGATGATATCCAGTGAACCGTCGAATAATTCGTCGATGAATTTCATGTCAGTGATAACTAAAGAGGGCTGGCTACCATGCCCTAATCCTGTAGTTGCAGCCAGTCCAGATTAAAAAAAGGTGCCGGGATTATTTTCTGGTTGCAAAAATAAACCCGGCACCTTTTTAGCTGGCTCAGGGCATATTCAGGGCCTCTGCGATCGCCTCGATTTCCTCGCGGGTCAGGAAGCTCAAAGAACCCATACCGCCCTTGTTCTGGTCGATAGCGCCCTGTATTTCTTCAGCCGTCGCGCCCCTCTTTTGGGATTCTGCGAGCGGCCCGTGGCAATTCTGGCAGTTGTCCGCATAGAGCTTGGCGCCATCGAGAACGACAATGGTTGCGGCGGCAACCGTCACCGAGTCCGGATCGCTGTCCAGTTCACCATCGTTGACCACCAAAGCGACGACGTACTCACCGTCGACATCCGGGGTAAAGGTCGGTGCCGCCGTGTCGGCGCCGCTCAAGGCTGCGGTGCTGCCATCGGGTCCCTTCAGTGACCAGCTGTAAGTGATCGGATCACCATCGGGATCGCTGCTGCCGCTGCCGTCCAACGTCACCTCTGCACCGGTCTCGACCTTCTGGTCCGGGCCTGCATCCGCCACGGGCGACTGGTTAGCCGGCGGCGGGGTCGTGGATGCCGAAACCGTGACCATGCCAGGGGGGCTGTCCAGTTCGCCATCGTTGACGACCAGGGTGGCGACATATTCACCGTCCAGATCCGCAGTGAAGCTCGGCGTGGCCGTGTCGGCTGCGGACAGCATGGCGGTACTGCCGTCGGGCACTTTCATGGACCAGCTGTAAGTAATGGGATCATCATCGGGATCGCTGCTGCCGGTGCCATCCAGCATCACGCCGGTGCCGGTTTCGACAGCCTGGTCGCTGCCGGCATCGGCCACTGGCGGCCGGTTTTCAGCCGGTGGCGGCGGCGTGACGTCCGTCTGGTCGGCGATGATCGCAGCGGCGATGAAGCAGCCGCCCGAGTCGGCTTCGCCGTAGACGTCGATATTCAGCCCCGGCTGCAGGTCGGCATAGCTGCCGCGTTCGCTGACGAGCCGGCCTTCCACGAGCGTTACGAGGAAGATGTCTGTCTCGAGGGGCACGTCGACGCATCGGTCACCGCTGTCGGTCGCGAGCATCAGGCGGCGATCCTCGCCTGCCGTAAGGATTTCGCCGCGCAAAACCTCTTCACCGCCGGCATTGATATCGAGGACTGCAAGCACCGTCTTGAGCAAATCGGGTTCTTCGTTCGCCAGCATTAACACGCCGTCGAAGACACCCATGACGCCACTTGTGATTGCGCTATCATCCAGGCGCACGCCATTGCGCGAGTAGACCTTGGAGCCGTCCTGCAGTCGGGCCGTGACCATCGAAGCATCACCAAACCCCTGCCCGGCACCCAGCAGCAGATCGAATTCCCGGCTGTCGTCGACAGCCGACTGAGCGCTGCCTTTCAGGCGGGCAAAGGTGCCGGCCTCGCCCAGCTCAATCACGACGGCGTCGAGCATAAAGTGATCAGCGTCGAAATCGTCGTCGTCACGGCGACTGGAAATAAAACCGATGGCGGTGGCGTACTCACCGCTCACAATCGAACCGAAGTCCGTTGGATCGCCCGAGGAGTCGAAAATTCCGGTATCGGCGGAACTCGCGACCACGACACAATGCTCGTCGTCGAAATCATCGTGATCGTCGAGGTCGGACATGAGTTCCTTCTGGCACAGCTCAAAGCGCTGTGCGTCGACACCGACGCGGCCGATGCGGCCAAAAATTCGCGACAGGCGACCTTCCGCCGCGTCGCTGAGCACCCTGACGAACACCACCGGGCGGAAGTGATACTCACCGTTACCGCTTTGGTGATACTTGAACGATTTCTCTGCATCGAAGTCCATCTCGATGAGTAAAGTGCCGCCCGCCGTCACCAGGAATTCGCGGCGCGGATTGAGGTCTATCTTGCCGTTGCCCGCAAGCTTTGGATGAACTGCCTCGGCCACCGTGCCGTCATCATTCAGCTTGACGAGCTCCAGGTCTGCCAGGGTCAGACGGATCTTGTCGTAGATGCCCGCGTCCACGTCGGCGATGGCAAACAGCTCCGAGAAGTTCGCCAGCTGCTTTAGATCGATTTGTTCGCGACCCGTAAAGATTATGGCCGGCTCATCGTCACCGAGCAGTTCGATGCGAATGATCGTGGCGAGTATCTGGTCGAATCGGTCCGAAGGAGCATCGGTAATCACGACACCGACCGTGCCTTGCGGCTGCTCGGTTGGGGAGTTATCCGCAATCGGCCCGCCGGCGCCGCCAGAATTTCCAGAACCGCCGCCGCCGCAGCCGGCCATCAACAGCATGGCGGACAACAACGCGGCGCCGCCAATGAAATGTCTTCTTTGCAATATCGAACGCATCGGTGAAAACCCCCTTAGATTTTTCAGCGTCCCTGCAATACCTGGCGCGATTGCCCATCACGGCAGGGCGACTGCCGGATCAATTACCCGATAATGATTCTATTTGTGAAAAGGTAATTGCAAAACGGTACGCTTTTGAATACGTAATTTCCAATTAAACAAGGGAGTTAACATAACGTGATTCGAGCATCAGTGCGTTACGATCAAGCGAACTGATGTCATGCGCAAGGTGCCCGGTAAAAAGATGCACAAAAAATCCGGCGCGTTTTTATTTCACCGCTCGCCACCAGACCGGCACCACAATAGTGCCGATCAGTAACAAACTAATCGCAAATACCGGGTCCGTGGTTTGCAGCAGCAGCTGCGCGAGACCCACGAGCCAGGCATATACACTGATCGCGGCCGCGATCACGGCCACGACATCGCGACGCAACGCCTGGCGGGATGCGCGGCTGTCGAGGTTCAGTCCGCGCGCCGTGTTCCGCCACCAGCCCGGCGGGCGAACGCGGTCGTAGAAGGCCATAAGCCGGACCGGCTCCGTGCCCGGCATGACGAACGCTGCAACGATTACGACAGCCGTCGATACCAGTGCCATTAGCAAAAGCCGCAGCCAGTCTGCATCGACGCTCACGATCAGGATCGGCGCGAGCACCAGCGAGACGAGGATCGAGCCGATCTCGCACCAGAGGTTCACGCGCTCCCAGACCCAGCGCAGCACCAGCACGGCGCCCGTGCCGGCGCCGAACAGCAGCGAAATCTGCCAGGCGGTCTGTATCGAGCCGAGGTTCACCATGATCGCCAGCCCGATGATGATCAGCACGAGCGTGGACAGCCGCGCGACGCGCACGAGTTCCCATTGGTTCGCTTCGCGGCCACGGATGCGCTCGACCCAGATTGCCTTGTACAGGTCATTGCTCCAATAGCTCGCGCCCCAGTTCATGTGCGTGTCGATCGTCGAGGCGAGCGCCGCGAGCATGCCCGTCAGCATCAGGCCCCGCGCGCCGACGGGTAACAGCGTATCCATGCCTTCGGCAAACACCATCTCGCGGCCGGCGATCAGCGCTTCCGTGGCGGGCGCGCTGGCATCGAACGGAAACACGATCAGCAACGCAATGCCGATCAACAGCCACAACAGACTGCGCACGACGATCTGCGTGATCGTAAATACGATCGCGGCGAAGCGCGCCTCGCGATCGTCGCGGCATGCCATAGTGCGCTGCGCCAGGTAACCGGTGCCGTCAGAGTTCATCTGGTAAAACCACTGCAACCCGAGGATGACGACGAACGGCGCAAACGCTTCGCCGACGGGCGGGCTGAAGCTCAAAAAGCGTGCTGCCGTATCCGCGCCATACGTCGCCTCCAATGCCGCGGGCAGTTGCTGAAGCCCGCCCGCACTCTCGACGGCATACCATGCATACAGCGCCGTGCCGCTCAGCATGATCGCAAGCTGCAAGACGTCCGTGCCAATGACGCTGCGCAACCCACCGGTGGTCGAATAGCCGGCGACGAACAACAGCATCAAACCAATGCTCAGAAAGTTATTCGTCGTGGCCACGACATCCGGCAAATTTGTCAGGCCCGAGTTCACGACCAGGCCGGTTGCCGCGACCGCGTCGGTGAGTGGCCCATACACGCCACCCGGCAGCCACTCGTGCCAGGGCAGGAAAAACTCGAACAGGCGCGTGGCCGCGGCCAGCACAAAGGCCAGCACCACGCAGTTGATCACCGTGCCGTAATAGACGGCCTTCAACGCCCTTAAGGTCAACGCACCGCGCGCGCTGTAGCGAATCATCGTCAGCTCGGCATCGGTCAACACGCCGGCCCGCCGCCAGGCCGCGCCGAGCACAAAGCCCATCAGCAAAAACGCGAGCCCGTAAATCCATAAGCGCCAGAGCGAAAACACGCCGCCCATGGCGAGCAGGCCCATCACGAGCAGTGGCGTATCGGCCGCAAACTGCGTGGCCGCCATACTCAGGCCGGCCCGCCAGCCACTGACGCTGCGGCCGGCGAGAAAATATTCCGTGAGACTGCGGGACGCCTTGCGACGCGCGGACCAGCCGAGGTAAAGGCTGCAAAGAACAAAAGCGGCGAGGATCCCGAGGTCGAGCATTGAATGGTGTCTGATCAGAGCCTTATTAATGTGTCGGCGTTGTTTTCCAATTGTGCGGGGTCGGGGCCGAATGATTGACCCCAATGATCGGTGCAAGGGACGCTTGTCGCCGACCGCATTTTCCGTCGAATCGCGCGTGATTGGCTGCTTCGGCGTCTGACGATGATTACACCGCGTGGCCAGCTTTAATAGGCCTGTGCGAAGGTCGCGAAAACGATGTCCTGATCCTGCAGCATAAACCAGTCCCGATACCGCAGCTCGACAAAAATACTGCCATGTTGCGCAGGCAGATCGAGGTCGATCTCGCGGCTCTCGCCATGCGGAATCCTGCTGACTTTGTGGAACGGCCAGAAGTCCAGGTAACCGGGAATCCATTCGCGGGTGCCGAATTCTCGTTCCTGTTCCTCGATTAGGATGCCCTCCGCATCACGCACCTTGACGTTCACGAACAGCCAGTTGGTTCCGGCGGCCGGCACGGAATGACCGGCGCCACTATTTGTGATGCGCACCGTCGCACTACCGTCATCGCGGACGCTTATGTCAGTATCCAGGGCCTTGCGCAGCATGTCCGGATCCTTGTCGCCGCGGAACCGGTGACTGCGCCGTGCCTTGACGGGCCCGCCGGACACGACCGGTGCTTCCACCTCCGGCATGTGGCAATCCGGACAGGCGATGCCCCGGCGCGCGAATGACGTCTGTTGCCACTCTGCGACGACATTGGCTTGCGCTTCGGCATGGCAGCGGCCGCAGATTTCGACGCTGGTCAGACCCGCATCCTGAAATCGTGCATCGACGATCACCTCATGGGGCGCGCCCGTGGAACGTCCCGGGCCCACGATCCCTTGCTCTGACAAGTGGCAGGAGACGCAGTCCACACCGAGCTGCACGGCGTCAACTCTTTCCACGGGGTGGCGATTATCGGCGAGGTCAAGCACGTTGGCCGGCGCATGACAGTTGACGCAGGGCACGCGCAACGCGGCAAACACACGTTCGGCGCCCCTGGTGCGCACGCGTGCCCAGAACGGGCCGGACAGGCTGCGGAAATGAAAAGACTCACGCCATTCGGCGGCAATCGGCGCGTGGCAATCGATACAACTCTGGCGACTTAAGAAAGAATGGGCGGTTGCTGCACGCACCTCCGGGTGGTCGCGAACAGCGACGCCAACAGCGAAGTAACCCACCGTACCGATGACCAATACGGCTACGATCAGGCTGAGCCATTTCCACGGGGCGTTCACATGCTTTAAACAAACCTCGTCCAAAATACGCCTTGCTTTTTCAGTGTTCAGATCCACATTCATTTTCAAGCGACTCCGTGCCCGGATTAAACGAGCACGGTTTCACCGCGCGGAAGGTGATCGAACGTATCTTTCCCTGGATGTCTTTGATCTGCACGCCGCTCCTCTGCATCGAAGCAACGACCTCCTCGGGCAGCAGAGCCTTTAATTCAGTAGCCACGTCGACGTCCTTCAGCACCTGGAGTTCACGCAGACCGGCGGCTTCGACCATCTCGAAATAACGCCTGCGTTGCACGGCACCGGCGATACACCCGATATAAGCGAGCAGGTTGCGCTCGATGGTCTCGGGAAGCGCACCGTCCAGGATGATGTCGGCAATAACCAGCCGGCCGCCCGGGCGGAGCACGCGGGCAATCTCCCTGAATACAGTTGCCTTGTCGGGCACCAGGTTGATTACGCAGTTACTGGTCACCGCATCGATCGAAGCGGCCTCGACGGGCAGTGACTCCAGGCGCCCCTGGCGAAATTCGACCTGCGACATACCGGCCTTGTCTGCATTGGTCCGCGCAAGACGAATCATTTCCATCGTCATATCCACGCCGATCACCTTGCCCGCCGAACCCACGGCCTGGGCGGCCAGCAGCGCATCGAATCCCCCCCCGGAGCCCAGGTCCAGCACGGTTTCACCAGCCTGCAAATCAAGATGCGCAAGCGGTGCGCCGCAGCCCAGGCCCAGGTTGGCGTCTTCGGGCACGCCCGTGACCTGGTCGTGCTGATAGCCGAGTCGCTCGGCGACCTCGGCGTTGGGTATTCCGCAGGCCGACGCGGGCGAGGTTGCGCAACACCCTGCATCGGGATCCGCACCAGCCATTCTTCCGTAGTGCTTTCTGACCTGCTCGACCACCTGCTCGGCATCCGCAGCCATGACTTTTCGCTCGTCTCGTTGGTCTCGTTGATTCCGTTGATTCCGTTGATTCATTGCCCGGCTCCCTGCTCGTGCCTTGCCTGACCCGCTGCCGACGCCGTATCCGCCAGCGTGCGCTTCGCCATCTCCAGTGGCCTGTTCATCCGGGCGATGACCTGCGGTCCTACCTGATGAACAAGGCCCTGGAGCTGCTGCATGTGCGCGACAATCGCCAGGACTTTCCTGATGTGACGCGCGGAGCTGCCGTCGTTTAGCGCCTTGGCGACTGCGCGCTGTGCGCAGGGCTCGCAGCCGGCGGCAATGACCACAGCTATGGGTATCAAATCCTCGAGCTTCGGTGCGTCAGATGAGCTGACGGTCACCATGCGCTGCGCCTCGTCGGGCGCCAGCGCACTGCAGCATGCGCGTGTCGGGGATTCCTGGTTGCTCTGATTGTTCATGGTGCCCTCCTCTACTCAGTATCATATTTCGACAACTATCGAATTATGCAGTAAAAAATTACGCCGCCAAGAAGTCTCTCGCCTTGTCCAGCACAGCCTGGTTGGGCGCGCAATAAACCCACTGCCCACGTTTTTGGCATCGTATTAAACCGGCGTTCTTGAGTTCCCTGACATGGTGAGAAACCGTCGACAGCGACAGATCAAACTGCGCAGCAATCTCCGAGACCGTGTTGCCGGCCTCCTCGGCCGACACCTTGCATTCAGGGCCGCAGCGCTTGCGGATCAACTCCAGGATCGCCAGCCGGTTCGGGTCCGAAAGGGCCTTGAAGATTGCCGTTAGTTTCTCTACACGTGTCATTATTTCGATACTCCTACCACTATCGAAATGCTATGTGTCGCCAGATTTCTTGTCAATAGGTATAACCCGCAAGGCCAGTGCAGCTCTTCTCGAATGAGCGCTCCGGTGACAGCGTCCGTCACTACTCAGACTCGGCACCCGATAGCGCCTTACCCAGGCCGGACAGGGGCACGGACCGCAGGTAACTTTTCGTCGGCCGCTTCATGAACGAGATAAGATTTTTACCGGAGCGCTCGATCCAGAATACTTCCCATCGCTCGGCACCCAGCTTGTTTAGTTCATCCTCGAGCGCGCCAACACCCATATCGTCAAGCCGGACAACTCGATACTCCCAATCACCGTATCGAGCGATATCTTCTTTTGCCCATTCCACGGGATCGTCCGGCGCCTCCTCCAGTGCCTTGTCATAGAGACTTCGCAACTCCTCCACGACTTTGTCTGTCGGTGCGGGCTCACCGGGTTCCTGACCACAACCCAGCAGGCTCAAGCAAAGCAGAGAAATATAACTGAGGCGCAATGCGATAGCGGTCATGACGGCAAGAATGACTAGCGAGTCGCCGGCATCTGCATCCGGCTTGAGTGCCTATTGTAACGCTGCGTGGTCGCCATGCGGAGCCCGGCCTCGCCAGCCGCTGACGCGAAGACCGGCAAAGAAACGGTTCGGCGCGACTACCAGGCGCTGCGCCGGCTGCATTAATTATATGTTGGATGACCGAATTCGGCGCCGTAACTGTATTAATCGGTATTTCGTCAGACCAACAGTGTCAGATTTGATCGCATCTGACTGGCTGGTAATCACTCAGACTTAAATTTGCAGACACTGTAAGACGGGTATCGCCTTGGTTCACCGATGCCAAACGGTCATGCGCTGTCCAGGCCTTGTCTGCGGCATACCTTCGCAGGGAATAAAGCGGACCGCAGGGAGCCATCCCAGCGAAGGTATGCCGCAGACAAGGCCGAATGCCTGGCAGAGGATTCGGTTGGCGGA
>Ga0224512_10002673_pt1 | contig 16152 bp, 14 predicted proteins | sample SF_May12_sed_USG_4_FD_169103 | JGI IMG/M metagenome (GOLD analysis project Ga0224512, IMG submission 169103) | Sediment microbial communities from San Francisco Bay, California, United States - SF_May12_sed_USGS_13 | ecosystem: Environmental > Aquatic > Marine > Sediment | place: USA...
CCGCCGCGTCGCAGGCGATCTGTTCGATGGTGTAGACGCCTTCGGGCGCCGATGACCGGCCGCAGCCGCGGGGATCGAAGGTGATGAGTTGCACTTCGGCGCCAAGGCCGGGCACCTGATGCGGCGCCCAGACATTGGCGCCGTAGGCGGTGGACGGGATCAACACCAGCGGCTCGCCGGTGCCGTGGATTTCATAATAGAGATCGATACCCGTGCTGATCCGTTCCAACGGCATTGACGCCTCCCTGGGTTCCTGGTGCCGGTCAGGATAGGGTCAACGCAGGGGCGCGGCAACGGCCCGTCGAAAGACGGTGTGGCGCCGGGCGTCGCCTCAGAAGGCGCTGCCGGGCTGCTTCAGGAAGACGGTCTCTTCCGGGGTGGAAGCGCGCCCCAATGCCGCGTTGCGATGGGGGAAGCGGCCGAAACGCTCGATCACGGCCTTGTGGCGGCGCGCGAAATCGAGACCCTCCGTGTCGCCCAGCGCCTCGTACAGATCACAGGCCCGCGCCTGATCCGCGAGGTCCTCGCTGTGCTGGAAGGGCAGGTAGAGGCAGTGGCGCTGGTCGAAACTGAGGCCCCAGTCGACGCCGCGCGACACCGCAGCCTTGGCAAGTGCCAGCGCCAAGGGATCGGCCGCGAACGCCCGGGCGGTGTCGCGGAACATGTTGCGCGGGAACTGATCCAGCACGATGACGGCGGCCAGCAGGGTGCGGGCGGGCGCGTCCGCCGGATCGGGGTGGCATCGGGCGATCCGGTCGTGGAGCCCCTGGAATCGCGCGCGCACGGTTTCGTCCAGCCCCTTGCTCTTGCGGTACCAATCCGCGCGGCTGAGGTCCTTGAACCAGAAGTCCAGGACCTCGCCGATCCATTCGGGCTCACTCCGATCCGTCTCCGCCATCGGCGCCTAAGCCTGAGGGGTCTTGCCTTCGCCGAACCACACCCGGCGCCAGGCGAACACCTCCATGGTGCGCAGCCCTTCGTGCACGTTGGGCTCCCGGTTGGCGATCTCGCGCGCTTCCTCGATGGTCTTGACGTTCTGCAGGATGACGACGGCGCCGCCGTAGCGGTTGCCCGTCTCGTCCTGCTGCGGGCCGGAGCCCAGCAGCAGCCCGCGGTCGAACAGATCGCGTAGGAACACCACGTGATCCTTGTGCACGTCTTCCCGGCTGCGGCCGATATCGGGCGGGTTTTCGACCTCCTTGGAAACGCAGACGTACAGATATTGCGGGTCGCGGTCGGTCGGTGGGGAAACGTCGCTCATGGTGGGATCCTCCCTGGTTTTCTTGATTTGGCGCTTGGGCGGAGGGAGCCGCCCTTGTCCCGGCCAGTCTATCAGCAGCCCCGGCGCCGGCGACAGGTGAAACACCCGTGGAGCCGGCAAAGAAAGGCCGGCCCGAAGGCCGGCCCAGTTTAACAGGGAGACTGCACAGCCGCGCGTGGGAGGAACAATCGCGCAGCCGATCATTCTTGACTACGCACCTGCGGTCGGTTTGGATCACCAAGGGGGGTGAATTTGTGCGGCTCGCGCCGTCAGCCGCACTCGCCAGCGTGCTTCCTGGCGGAGGCAAGGAACTGATCGACCGCTTCCGGTGGGGTGTCGAAGGCGCAGACCAGGCGCAGGGTGGTCGATTCCGCCCCGCCCCAGCGGTAGAACTGCGCCCCGTCGGCCTCGAGCCCCGCGATCACGGAGGCCGGAAGGGCCACGAACACCTCGTTGGCCTCGGTCGGGTAGGCGAGGCGGGCGCCCCCAATGTCGCCGAGCCCAGCCGCCAGGCGCCGGGCCATGGCGTTGGCGTGGCGCGCGTTCCTGAGCCACAGGTCGCCCGATAGGTAGCCCTCGAACTGGGCGGCGATGAAGCGCATCTTGGAAAGCAGGTGCCCGCCGCGCTTGCGCCTGAAGGCGATCGTGTCGGCGAGGTGGGGATCGAAGCAGATGACGGCCTCGGCGGCGAAAGCGCCGTTCTTGCTGGCCCCGAAGCAGAGGATATCGACGCCCGCTTTCCAACTGGCCTCCGCCGGGCTGCAACCGAGATGGACCAGGGCATTGGCGAAGCGGGCGCCGTCCACATGCAGCTTCAACCCCCGCCGGTGGGCGAAATCGGCAAAGCCGGCGAGCTCGTCGGGGCGATAGACGCGGCCTGTCTCGGCGGTCTGGGACAGGCTGATGGCGGCGGGCTGGACGTTGTGCACCCCATGGGCCAGGGTCGCCCAGACGGCTTCGATATCGCTAATGGCGATCTTGCCGTCGCGGTCGGCCACGGCGATCATTTTGGCGCCCCCGGTATAGAATTCCGGGGCGCCGCATTCGTCCTGATGGACATGGGCCTGGGGGTGGCAGAACACGGCCCCCCAGGGCGGCGTCATGGCGGCCAAGGCGACGGAATTGGCGCCGGTACCGGTCGCCATCAGGAAGACGCTGGCCTCGCACTCGAAGAGGGCGGCGATGCGGTCCTCGATGGCGCGGCTGAACCCATCCTCGCCATAGGCCGCCGCCTTGCCCGCGTTGGCCCGGCTGAGCGCATCGAGGATTTCGGGCGCGGCGCCCGCGGTGTTGTCGCTGCGGAAATCCATGGCACGGTCCCGGGAGGTTGCGGTGGCCCAGACGCTGTGGGCGCCGGCAGTCTAACAGTTCGCCCGGTCAAAAAAAGCGCCCCGATTGGGGGCGCTGATGAACTCTTGAGGGTATGCGGTTTATCGATCCTCTCCCTGCGGCGCGGGAAACCTCAACTAGCGGGAGCGGATCGCGGGGGATCAGGCCGCGGCCAGGGCGCCCTGTGCCCGCTTCCTGCGGCCGACCGCGACCAGGGCAACAAGCCCCGTCAGAAATAGCGGCAGCGCCGCCGGGATCGGGGTTGCGGCGACCACCACGCCCTCGAAATTGGCGTCCTGCAGGAACCGTAACGGCCCACCCACGCTGGTGCACCCGGCGGAAGTACAGGTCGATTCCTGGCCGATGAAGACGTCAACGATACCCCCGGCATTGGTGAGGGCGGACGCAAACATCAACATGAGGTTGGGGGACGAAACGAGGCTCGGGAAGTCGGCGTTGGGAACGGCGCTGAAAGCTGTGCTGCCACCGTTGATCACGTCGCCGTAGATCGCGCCGGTGCGCTCAGAGCCGTTGGTGGTCGCGATGAACATGTCGCTGTAGACGTTGGTATCGGCATCGTAGACGAAAGACCCGGCCGCCGAGCCGCCATCGTCGAATGCCTTTTCTTGCAGGGTCCAGGTCACGGGAACGGCCTTGGCCGGGGTGAAGCCTGAGGCAGCCCCCAGCACGAGGACGGCCCAACACATAATCATACTGATTCTCAAAAAACTCCTCATGTCAGATCACCTTTTGACTCTCCTTGTTGATGTGGAACGGTGGATTTTTTTTGTTCCGTTTGGCGCAGCGGAGGTCATCCCCTTGTGCACCGCAACACTAGCCAGAGGGCGGAGGTCCAAAGTGTGATCAAGCTGTGTCTAAGCTGTGTCACTTCGTTTGGAAGCGGTTCTAATTCGGCGCGTGTTAAACCAACCGGTCCGGCCTGCCGCGGGGCGGCTCGCGCCGGGACGGGGGACGGTGCAACCTTGCGGAGGGGGCGGGGGCCGGGAGCCTAGGCTAGGCTTGGGCGGTCTTCAGGGTCATCGGCGGAACGACATCGGCATCAAGCGCCTTCCGGCAGCGGGATGAACTCGTCGTCGCCCGGAACGCCGGCGAAGCGCCCGTGCCGCCAATCGTCCTTGGCCTGTTCGATCCGCTCTCGCGTGCTCGAGACGAAATTCCACCAGACATGGCGCGCGCCGTCCAGCGGCGCACCGCCGAGGACCATGGCCCGGGCGGGTGCCTCGGCACGCAGCTCCACATCGATACCGTCGTTGAACACGGCCATCTGCGTCGCCGCCACGGTGGTTTCGCCCACCCGAACCTCGCCCTCCACGACGTGGACGGCCCGTTCGCCGAGCGCCGCGGCCAGAGCCATGCCGCCGCCGGCCTCCAATGTCACATCGCCATAAAAGATTCGGGACAGGCTCTCCACCGGCGAGGTGGCGCCTTCCAGCGTACCCGCGATGAGTCTGACGCGGCCTCTGTCCAATTCGACCTCGGGCAGGGTCTCGGCGGGATGATGAAAGAATCCGGGGGCGATTTCTTCCTGCTCGACCGGCAGGCCGACCCAGGACTGGATTCCGTGAAGACGGGAGGCGTTCGCGCGCTCTTGCCCGCCGGTGCGCTCGGAATGGACGATGCCGCGCCCGGCATTCATCCAGTTGACGGCGCCGGGGCGGATGGGTTGCACGTATCCCAGGCTGTCGCGATGGACGATCTCGCCCTCGAACAGATAGGTGACTGTCGAAAGGCCGATATGGGGATGCGGGCGGACGTCGATTCCCCTGCCCGGGCCGAAGGAGGCGGGCCCGACGTGATCGAAGAAGACAAACGGCCCGACCGTGCGCCGGTCGATGTCGGGCAGCACCCGGCGCACCGAAAAGCCGCCGATATCCCGCTCCTTTCCGAAAAGGATCAGATCGATTGAAGGGTCCATGGATGGTCCGTATGTCATGCTGGAATGGTCCGTTAAGGCGTCGGATTGCCGGGAAACAGTTGGGCAATTTTTATTCTAGCCTTCAAGAAGAATATCGAAATCGGCGTCTCCTGGAAGACCGGCCTTTGCAGGGAGAGATGCATTCCAACCGACCGCCTCGCTGCGAGGCGCCGGCGGTGTAGCCATGAAACCCCTGCGGTGCCGCAGGCCGGTGGCTTGGGCTGAGCGAAACTGATATGGTTCAATTAATTGTTCGCAATCGTGTTGGGCACCGCCGGCTTCTCGTCATCTGATAACGCAAGCGGCAATCCTCACTCTCCGGGGCCGGGGAAAGGAGCGACGAAATTCTCATTCGCATAGGTTTCGAGCTATCCGTCGACTGTCCCAAACCGACGCCCATGCTGCTGGCCTTGTACCCGCACGGTTCCGAAAAGCGGCGCACGATCGGTTCGGATTGCATTCGGGCGGAGCCCACGATCAAAGTCGAAGAATTCACGGACTTGGTGGGTAACCGGTGGGCCCGGATCGAGACGCCGCCCGGCGTGACGACGTTGTGGTCGGACTGCATCGTGGAGGACAGCGGGGAGCCGGACGTGTTCAACTGGGACGCCCGTCAGCACGAGGTTGTGGACCTGCCTGTCGAGACGCTCGTCTATCTGATGGCCAGCCGCTATTGCGAGAGCGACGAACTCGCCGAAAAGGCCTGGCAGCTCTTCGGGAATACACCGACCGGATGGGCGCGGGTGCAAGCGATCTCCAACTGGGTTCATAACCATGTCCTCTTCGATTACCGGTTCGGTCGGCCCACCAAGACCGCGGTCGACGTCTTGCGGGAAGGTACCGGCGTGTGCCGCGATTTCTCCCATCTTTTCATCGCCATGTGCCGGGCGATGAATATCCCGGCCCGCTACGCCAGTGGCTATCTCGGCGATATCGGTGTCGCGCCCTCGGGGGCGGGGGACTTCTCCGCATGGAGCGAGGTCTTTTTGGAAGGCCGATGGTACACCTTTGATGCGCGACACAATTCGCCGCGCATCGGGCGGGTAGTGATGGTCCGTGGACGGGACGCCGCCGATGTAGCGATGATGATGGGATTTGGTGAGTATCTGTTGAGCCACCTGAAAATCTGGACAGATGAGGTCGATGAGTCTCTGTCTGAAGATGCGCTCGTCGAATCCCTGAAGACGCGCCCCCTGGCGGAGGCCCTGGTGCTGGATCCGTCTGTCCGCCGGGTGATCCTGTAAGCCGCGGGATCGAGCCACCGGGCGGACACGGGCACCGGCGGTTCGGCCCGGTTCCCTTCGTGACAGGCTTTACCGCAGACGAAGCGCTGCCGGTTCGATGCGCCTGAAGGCCTCCGCCAGACGCCCCGCCCACCGGGCGGCGTCGGCCGGGGTGGTGAGGAGATCCTGGCGGATTTCGATCAGGACGTGGGGCAAACCGCGGGCTTCGCCGTGAACCGGGATGGTGTAATCGGTTTCGTCGTCGATCGAATAGGGTTCATTCTCGCCGACTTGGACGGTTTCGTCGCCGGTCATCGCCCCGAGCAAGAGTTTGACAAGGCGTTCATCGCGACCGTAGCTGAGGCCGATCGACCAGGGCCGCCGTCGGCCCCCGAACACAGGGGTGAAGCTATGGATGCTGAGCAGTAGCCCCGGTCGGTCGCCGCGGGCATCGACCACTTTACGAATGGCGTCATGATAGGGCGTGAACAATGCCTCGATGCGCCGCGCCCGGTCTTCGGCGCTCAAACGCCGGTTCCCCGGGATAGACACGCCTGCGGACTGCTCCGGGATCGATTCGGGACTATCCAGCGGCCGGTTGCAATCGATCACCAAGCGCGAATAACCACTCTCGACCAAGGGCGCGTCCAGCAGTTCGGACAGGCGGCGCGCGACCATCGCGGCGCCGGGATCCCATGCGATATGACTCAGGAGATCGGCCGGGCCGAGCCCCAGCGTTCCAAGACACCGGGGCGTGCGGTTGGATGCATGGTCGCAAACCAAGACCGCGCTGCTCCTCCCAGCGGGGTTGGTAACGGCGAACGCGCCCGGCTCATCGGGGGCAAGCAATCCGCCCCCGGGCGGCCCTGCCGGGGCCTCCTGTTCTCCGATTTCGCTCTTGCTTCCCGCCATAGCCTCTGTCCCCATTCGCGCCGGAATTTCGCGCTTATCGGTGCGATCCGCGCCTCGCAGATTAACAGATCCGGTCATGGTTCGATGCCGGCTTGTCATCGTCAAGGGGTGGCGTCCGATGGCACGGCCCGGCCGATCCGGACGCCGTCTCCGCTTTCCTCCGGGGCTTGCGGCACCGGCACCGGCGCCGCGGCTCATCCGGTCGGCGGCATCGAACAAATGCAATTGATTCCGGCGATCCCGACGGGCACCATCGCCTTCCGCGATCTGCGACGTTGCACATGGGCGATCGGACGAGGAATGAAGATGGGTGCTTCCACGATCAACCCGCCGGCCAGCGTTTCGCGCACGCCCGCGGCGTCGGGAGTGTGGGTCCTGTGTGCCGTGTTGGCGGTTGGGTGGGTCGGACCGTCGCACGCCGCCGATCCGATCGAGATGGTTCGCATACCGGGCGGTGCCTTCACCATGGGGCGGGATGATGGCCCGGCGGACGAGCGCCCGGCCCACCGTGTGACCCTGGCGCCATTTTTGATCGACCGGCTGCCCGTTACCAATCGGGCGTTCGCGGCGTTCCTTAACGCCAATGGCGGCGCAATGGGTCGGGACGGGCGTCGGCTGTTCGACTGGGACGATGGGGATGCCCGCATTCACAAGGTGGGCGGCGTCTTCCGGGCCGATCCCGGCTTTGCCGATCGGCCGGTGGTGGAACCGAGTTGGTCGGGCGCCGTCGCCTACTGCGCCTGGAAAGGCAAGCGCCTGCCGACCGAAGCCGAATGGGAGCGCGTGGCCAAGGGTAAGGAAGGACGCAAGTATCCTTGGGGCAACGCGCCGCCCGATGCCACGCGCGCCCACTTCGACGCAGGCTGGGGCGCAACCACAACCGTCGGCACGCCTGCGGCCGGTGCGACGCCCGAAGGGGTCTTGAACCTCGCCGGCAACGTGCACGAATGGGTCGCGAGCCTCTATCGGCCTTATCCCTATCGCGCTGACGACGGCCGGGAGGATCCATCGGCCCCCGGGGAGCGGGTGACAAGGGGCGGGGCGGCGGACACCGGGGCGGAGACGCTGACCACCACCTGGCGCGGGCAGGGCGTCTCCCGCGGTCCCCGCGCCGGCCACCACAATATCGGTTTTCGCTGCGCCCGGTCGGCGCCGACGTCCTGAGATCGCCTTCGCCGGGGCCTTAGGCGGTTCCCTCGCGGCGGTCGACGATCACGTCGACGAGGGCGCATTTGCCCGCCTTGACCTGTTCGATCGCGCGTTTGACCGCCGGGACGATATCGGCCGGATCTTCGATCGGTCCCTCGGCCCACCAGTCCATGCCCCGGGCGATATGGGCGAAATCGGGCTCGGGCCCTTCGAGGTCCATGCCGATATAGGCCCGCGCCGGGTCGGTCCCACGACTTTCCGCCACGTGGATCTGATGGGCCCAGTCGTTGTAATAGGCGCGGTTGTTGTACATCACCACCAGCATGGGGATCTCGTACTTGGTCGCGACCCACAGGGCGCCGAGGTCGAACATCAGATCGCCGTCGGGCTGCAGGTCCACCACCAGCTTGCCGCTGCCCTTGTGCGCCAGTGCGACGCCGAGCGACATGCCGAACTGCGTCGCGGTGCCGAGCTCGCGCCCAGGATGGCGGTAAGGCTTATTGAAGTCCCAGATTTTATTCGCCCAGGTCTTCAGGGTGCCTGCCGTCAGGACCCAATCCTCGTCCTTGATCGCCTGCCAGACCTCGTGGGCCATGCGCGATTCATGCATCGGCCGGCGGTCCCACTGTTCCTTCACCTGATCCTGCCACTTCGCCCACTGGGCGGCGTGCTTCTCGCCGATGGCCTGCTTGCGGTCCTCGATGCGTTTGGCAAGCGGGGCATCGGCGGAGACGCGGCTGGCGACGGCCTCGGTCAGGGCGGGGATGGCATTGGCGGTATCGGCGAGGATCCGCATGTCCCAATTATGGTGCTTGTTGTAGTCGGTCGCCCATTTGCTGATCTCGATATCGGCGAACCCGACGTCGATCCACTTGCAGCCGGGCTTGCAGAGCGATTCCACCTCCCGGGTCTGCCAGTTGGGCTTGTGCGAACCGCGAGTCCAGTCGATGACGTCGAGCGCCATGACAAGGTCCGCCTCCGTGAAGGCGTCGGCATGCATCGAGACGTTCTGGGGGTGGCGGTTGGGGAAGCCCAAACGCTTGTTGATGTCGAACACGGCGGCACCGGCGGTTTCGGCCAGTGCGACGGTGGGATCGTAACCGATCGGCATGCGGGCGGCATATTCGGTCAGAAGCACCGGATAATCCGCGCTGACCAGTTGGTCGGCGGCTTCTTCGATCAGCTTTGGATCGGCGGCGAGGCGCGGCGGCACCCTGACCGCGCTCGCCGGGGGCAGGGGAATGTCGTCCTCCAGCACCGCCTCTTGCAGGCCGGCGTCGTAGACCATGTATACCGGTCCCTGCGGTTCGGTCATCATGATCGAATAGGCGCGGGAAAAGCTGTCGACCACGCCGTGGATCGAGCCAGGCTGATAGTCCCACTTGGTGAAATCGCGCACCGCCGACCCTTGGGCGAAGGCGGTGTGGATCCAATCGATGAAAGGACGGCGGAGCTTTTCGTCCATCGGGCCCGTGGCGCCGATCAGGAACACCGGGCAACGGTCAATATAGGCGTAATAGAGCGCAAGCGGGCTGTGCAACAGACCGACCACGTTGTGCACCGCGGCCCCCATGGGCTTGCCGCAGGCTTTGGCGTAGCCGTGGGCGATTTGGATGGCGATCTTCTCGTGATTGCAGAGCAGCATCGGCGGGTCGTTCTCGCCGTAATTCACCATGGAATCGTGCAGCCCGCGATAGCTCGCCCCGGGATTGAGGGCGATATAGGGCAGGTCGTAGAGCTTGATCATGTCGACGATGACGTCGGACTGATATCGTTGATTGGATTTTCTGATCAGGGGTTCGTCGTCCATGGTTCTCGCCTGTGTGGGGGAGGGAAAGAATTCGCGAAAGGCGCCCAAATCATGCGCTGCGGGGCGGTCCAGAACCTAACAAGCCGCGCGCCGCGGCGCCATAGGACATCGCGATTTTTCTGCCCCGGGGCGAGTTTATGTTTCCCGCGCCGGCGATAATCGGGTAGAGGAGATGGCCCCGTGTTCCAGGGGCGTCCTTTTCGCCCGGTCCCGGGCGGCATTTTTCGGAGGCAAGACGTATGAGTGAGCGACAAGTCGGAGAAAGCACCGGCAATCAACCCCCCTCGCGGCCCGGAGTGATTAGTTGGGCCGTTGCGGGGGCAGCCTTGGTCGCGTTGATTGCGTTCATGGTCCTGAAATAGGGCACGATCCAGAAATTGAATTCATCTGACGCGTGCGCGCCGGGCCATTGACCCTGGTGCGCGCGTATTTTTTCGAGTCGGGGGCCTGTGTGCCGCTCGCATCGCGGCAGGCTTCTCCGGAGTTTCAGGCCTCGTCACCGCGGTTGGTGATCTGAACCTGTCCGGCCTTCAGATTCTTGCGGGTCTTATAGTCAATAATCTTGATGTTGTCCTGCGAGCCCGAGCGGGTGCCCATCAGGATCATCGGCCCGTCGCCGGAGTTTTCAAGCTGATAGAATGAACCGCCCGTGATCAGCGCCGCCATGTTCGGCTTGAGAACGGTGGCCCCGCCGTCGGGGAACCGCATGGTGCATTCGCCGTCGATGCAGAAGAAGGTTTGATCCTCGTTGTGGCAATGTAGTTCGTCGTGGTCACCGGGATTGGGATAGTAGTGGACCCAGGAATGGAGCTTCCTGGTGTTCATCACCACCGTGCGCTTCTTTTCCCGGTTGGCCACTTCTACCGTGTCAATAATCTCGATCGCCATGTCCCTAGCCTCCGCCTTGCCCGTTGATCGCGGCCCCGGCATTGAAAGCCCGGTTCGCGGATCGGTCCCTTTAGACGGAGCCTACCTCAGGGCCTGGGCCCCGGTCCAGATGCGAGAGACCGCAATTGGCGACGCCATTTCTTTGTACAGCTCCCAGCCACGTGCAAAGGCAGCGACGGCGCGGCTGCGGAATGGTATATTTCCGCGCTCATGCGGCGCGACGGCAAACCCACCGCCGGGCGTTATTGATGAAATCAGGGGAAGACCATGAACAAGATCTTCGGCAGTGCGATTGTTGGATTGACTTTGGCCCTCGCGGCGCCTGGCACCGGAGCGTTAGCCCAGGGTGGGTTGTTCGATCAGGGAAAGGACATGCTGAAGGGCTTTGGCCTCGGTGGTTCCGATTCCAAGGGCAGCTCCAGCATGTTGTCCAACGCCGATATTTCAAGCGGGCTGGTCGAAGCGCTGAAGGTGGGCACCGAACGGGTGGTCAGCACTTTGGGCCGGACCGACGGTTTCAATAACGACAAGGACGTCCATATCCCGCTGCCCAAGACGCTGGAACGGGTGAAGAGTGTGCTCAAGCCGCTCGGCATGGCCTCCATGGCGGAAGACCTTGAGCTCAGGCTCAACCGCGCGGCGGAAGCGGCGGTGCCCCGGGCCAAGAAACTATTCTGGGATGCGATTTCCGCCATGACCCTGGACGATGTGCGGGGCATCTATAACGGTCCCCAGGATGCCGCGACCCAGTATTTCAAGAACAAGATGTCGGCGCCGTTGGCCAAGGACATGACCCCCATCGTTCATGAGGAAATGGGCAAGGCGGGGGCGATCCAGAGCTACGACAAGATGATGGGCCAGTACAAAACCATCCCCTTCGTGCCCGATGCCCGGGCCAACCTGACCGAATACGTTGTCGAGAAAGGGATCGAAGGCGTGTTTTTCTATCTCGGCAAGGAAGAAGCGGCGATCCGCAGCAATCCTGCCGCGCGCACCACGGATATCCTCAAGAAGGTGTTCGGCGCCAAATAGCCGGCCCTTGCGGTGCCCTGCCGAGGGCCATCGGCAGGGCAACAGGCCCAGGCGTATTGTCCGGGCGGCCGCTCGGCGTCGCTCGGGACAAGTGCGGGTCGGCTCCTTGGCAACCCTATGGCGTCACGTGCCCCTTCGAGGCTACAGTTCACGGCGCATCAATCATAAATCCGCTTAGGCCGATAGGGAGACGTCCATGATTCGCACCGTTCTCGGCGCGGCCTGTGCCGCCAGCCTGATCGCCGCAGCCGGGGCTTTCAGCCCGGCTTCGGCCGATGCCATCAGCGATTTTTACGGTTCCAAGAGGATGACCATCCTCATCAGCACGCCGCCCGGCGGCGGTTACGATGTCTACGCCCGGTTGCTGGGGCGCAGCCTCGGCGAATACATTCCGGGCAAGCCGACCATCATCCCCCGCAACATGCCCGGCGCCGGCGGCATGGTGCTGTTGAACTACGCCTATAACAAGGGTGCCAAGGACGGCACGCTCCTGTTCACCCTGCATTACAACCTGCCCATGTACCAGGCGATGGGCGGGCGCGGCGTGAAGTACGACGCGCGCAAGATCATCGGCCTTGGTCGCCTGCTTGCCTCCAACGCGGTGACCGCGGTGTGGGCGAAGTCGAAGTCCGCGGTCAAAACGATCGGCGACGCGCTCGAGCGAGAGGCTGTGATCGGCAGTACCGGGGCGACGTCGAACTCCACGGTCTATCCCATCGTCCTGAACAACATGCTGGGCACCAAGTTCAAGGTGGTGTCGGGTTATGCCGGCGGCGGTAGCGTATTCCTGGCCATGGAGCGGGGGGAGATCGACGGTTTCGGAGCCTATTCATATCTCACGCTGAAATCGGTCAAACCCGATTACCTGACGCAAAAGAAAATCCAGCCCATCGTGCAGTGGGGACCGAAACGGGAAGAGGAGTGGTCCCATGTGCCGACCGCCGTCGATCTGGCGAAGTCCGGGGTCGACCGGGCGGCCATGAAGATTGCCTCCACGGGGCCCGAGATCGGCTTCTCCTATTTCATGCCGCCGGGGGTGCCGGCGGCGCGGGTCAACGCCCTGCGCACGGCCTTCAACACCATGATCAAGGACCCGGCGTTCCTGCGAGAGGCCAAGCGCCACCGGCTCGACCTACGCACGGCGGATGCCGCCTATGTGGAAAAACTGGTGGCGGACGTGATGGCGGCGAGCCCCGATTCGATCGACCGCCTACGCCAGCTCATGGTGGTCAAGGGCAAGGGCGCCCGCTGCCAGGATTACACCGCCGTGAAGTACTGCCGAAAGAAGCGCAAACGAAAGAAGAAAAACAACTAGTCCGATTCCATCGGCGACCGCCGCCGCCCGGGTGCCGTCGGGACGGCGGCGGTTTTCATTCCCATCGGGTCCCGAGGAGGGAGAGTCCGGCCATGAGCAACGAAACGGCGTTGCGCGACAAGCTCGCGACCTGCACCCGCATCTTCGCCATGCAGCAAATGTTGGGCCTGTTCGGCCATATCAGCGTCTTCGATGCGCAAGCCGGCCGGGTCTATTTCTCGCCGAGCCAGGGGGTCGATAAATCCGCCGTCTCCCCGGACGACATCCTTGTGGCCGACCGGGACGGCACGGTTCTCGACGGCGACATGCGCTTGCCCATGGAATGGCCGATCCACACGGTGCTGCATGCGCGCCGCGGTGATGCCTTGGCGGTGGCCCATCTGCACGCACCCTATGCGACCCTCTATGCCATCGCCAAGCGGCCGTTCCGGCCGGTGACCCTGCAGGGTTCGGTGTTCGGCGCCGGCGTGCCCATCTATCGCGAGCCCCAGCTGGTCAAGACCGTGGCCCAGGGCGAGGACCTGGCGGAAGTGATCGGCGACAGCCGCGGCGCCTTCATGCGCGGGCACGGGATCGTCGTGATCGGCCGGGATGTGGAGGAGATGCTCTATGGGTCTTTGATCCTTGAGGACGAGGCCCGAAAATCAGTTGAAGCGGCCGCCCTTGGCGAGCTCGACTGCTTAACTGTGGCGGACTGTAATGCCTTTGGCGGGGTTGCCGATTTCCCCGGCCGCTCGCAGAGGGCGTGGCGCTATTTTGCGAACCTGGAATCGAAGTGGGATGGCAAGCCGGGCGGCAGCCCGGTTGCCTTCGCCTGAAGGCGGCCAGGGGGTCCGGGCTCACGGCTTTGGGGCGAAATGGGCCTTTGAAAAGGCGATGCGGTCCTCTTTCGATTTGAGCTCGCCGAAGTGCCGCTCTACCAGTTCGAGCCGGTGGCGCAGGCCCTCGTTATTGGCGATCTGGATGTTGAGTCCGGGCCGGGCATTGAGCTCCAGGATCAGCGGGCCCTTGTCGCGGTCGAGCACGATGTCGATCCCCTGATAGCCGAGATCGGTGAGCTCGTAGCTTTGCGCAGCAAGGTCGAGCATCTTCTCCCAATGGGGCACCATGACGCCGGAGACGGGATTGAGGGTGTCGGGGTGCTCGGAGACGATAGCATTGCGCCAGACCGCGGTAAGCGTCCGTCCCGTCGTGATGTCGACCCCTGCGCCGATGGCGCCCTGATGCAGGTTTGCTTTGCCGTCGGACATGCGCGTGGGCAGGCGGACCATGGCCATCGTGGGCACGCCGAGGAAGACGATGATGCGAATGTCCGGCACACCTTGAAAGGCGATCTTCTCGAACACCGGGTCGAATCTGACGCGGTATTCGATGATCACGCGGTCGGGCTGGCCGCCGAGGCTGAAGCTGCCGCCCAACGCGTTGGAAAGGTGGTAGCCGAGCTCGTCCTCCGAAATCAGCGTCCCGCCGGCCCGCCGGTAATACCCCCTGGGCCCGCGCGACAGCACCAGGATGCCGTCACCGCCGGAGCCCTGAGCCGGTTTGATGACGTATTCCTCATGGTTGGCCAGAATCTCTCCCACCTTGACGATATCGCGTTGGCTTTCGAGCACGCCGTAGAGCTCAGGCACGGCGAGGCCGGCCTTCATCGCGAGCTCCTTGGTCTTGACCTTGTCGTCAACCAGCGGATAGTTCTTTCGCTTGTTGTAGCCCAGGGTGTAGTCGGCGTTTCGCCTGTTGATGCCGACCACGCCCGCATCGTTCAGTCTCTTGGCCAGCCCGAACATCATCGGCTCCGGGGCGCCAGGACCCTGAAGCGGCTCAGCTCCATCAGCCGGAAGCCCTTGTAGCGGCCGAGCAGCAACGTCGCCGCCAAGATCAGCAAGATCAGCTCAGGGAACACGAAGAACAGGTGCTCGAGATACGGGTTGCTCATGAGGATATGGGCGATGGCGGCGATGATCAGGCTTCCAGTTGCCTGCGTCATGGCTTCGCCGGCGCCGCGCTCGTCCCACACGATGGTCATGCGCTCGATGGTCATGGTCATGATGACGATGGGGAACAGTGAGATCGACAGGCCGCGATCCAGTCCCAGGTTATGGGTGAGCAAGCTGAGCAACATCATGGTCAGGATCACGACCATGACCACTACCGCAAGCCGGGGCACAAGGAGCAGCTTCAGGTGCTCGAGGTAAAAGCGGATTCCCAGGCCGATGCTGACGATCAGGGTGAACAGGATCACGCCCCAGAGCAGCTGGGTTTCGCGGAAGGACATGGCGATCAGCACCGGCATGAAGGTGCCGAAGGCTTTCATGCCGATAACGTTGCGTAGGATCACCAGGAAGAAGATGCCAAGCGGCACCATCAGCAGGATGCGATAGACATGCTGGGTTTGCAGCGGCAGGCCGAAAATGGAGAAATCCATGAACTTCCGGCTGCTGACGCGTGCTTGCTGGACCGCGCTGCGAAGTGCCAGGTCGTAGTCGCGTATCACCGCGAAGTTCACCCGGATATTGGTTGCTCCGGTCGCTTCGATGGCTGATTCAGGTCCGCGCCACCATGGCAAGCGGTCGGTAGCCACGCCGCGGCTGCCGGTTTCTGCGTCGAACGGCACCCAGGAATCACCGATGTAAACCTCCAGCCAATAGACCAGCGGAGCGTTGCGCCGTTCCTCCTTGAGGGATACCCCGTTGACCACCCTGGCGGGCACGTTGGCATGGCGCAACAGTCGGACGGCCAGTGTTGCAATGCGCTTGTCGGTGCGCCGCGGGCCAATCAGCAGGGATGCCTCACGGCCGTCCCTTCCGGCCCGTAGACGGTTGACGATGAGGCCGACCAGGGATTCGGTGTCCGCTGCCTGGGGCAGCGCCGTGTCGATAATGGAGTTCGCGGCCTGCAGTTCGGCGCCGATGAAGCCGGATGCCAGCCTGCTGGGCGGGGGCGCCTTGGTCGGCCTAAATTCTTTTTCCAGCCGCCGTGCCGTGGTCCGAAAGAACAGGGTTTGCTTGCCCGTGGCTTTACTGATCGTGAACACGGCTTGCCTGTTGGCGCCGACGACACGGGTGACGAACCCGTAATTGCGGGTGATAAAACTCTGTTGGTAGGTCGGAAGTCCCTCGCTTGACCTGGGAATGAAGAAATTGAGCTTCACGGGCCTGCCGCGCGCCTCGAAGTTAATGATGGCTTCGGCGCGCCAAACTTCGACCGAACTTGTGGCGATGAGCGGGAAGTTCAGGAGCAGAACCTTATAAAGGAAGATCACGACACCGATAAGGGCCAGAACGCCTGTCAATACAT
>Ga0224512_10002674_pt1 | contig 16149 bp, 13 predicted proteins | sample SF_May12_sed_USG_4_FD_169103 | JGI IMG/M metagenome (GOLD analysis project Ga0224512, IMG submission 169103) | Sediment microbial communities from San Francisco Bay, California, United States - SF_May12_sed_USGS_13 | ecosystem: Environmental > Aquatic > Marine > Sediment | place: USA...
GCGCTCCTCTTAGCCGTCGCGGCATTCGCGTCAACTGCGTATCTGTTGACGCCGTCGTTCCCGGAGACCACGTACTTCGGCCAGTGGACGCCGAACTTGGGTCATCTCGCACGGTATCGTGGCCGGGTCCTGATGGCCACGGTCGGCCGCGTCGAGATCCGGCCCCGGAGGGTGCAGGATTCCGACGGGCTCAGAACCTCCCTGCTTTTGGGGGATACGGTGGAGGTCTGGGCGCTTGCAGGACCACCGGTGAACCGGCTGGCGTCCCTCTTCTCCATATACGACGAGTTCCAGCGGGAGATCTTTCTGGTTGGCCCCGATGGGAAGGATTTCGCACTCCGTTACCGGACCCGCGCGGCCGACTACCGCCTCGATCGCCCTCACCTTCGGATCGAACAGAGAGGAGACTTGTCGCCCGGAGATTCGCTGTTCGTCCGGACTTGGAACTCCACGACGGGTCGGTGTCTTCAGCTAGGTGCCAAGACCAAATGCGGAATTGGGTACACCGTTGGATCGGGCTGGAGCCTTCTCTTCTATGCAGAATCCTTCCCACGCTGGCTGAAAAGAGTACTCGACGTCGGCTGGGTTGCTGGGCTATTCCTACTTGTCGGGTTCTGGACGCGGACAGGAGTGACCGGCGGTACCGCCCTTCTTGTGGCCGGCCTAGGGCTCGTGATCGTTCCCGTCGCCTCGCCATTGGTGATGACGCCATTGACGGAGTGGATAGGTGCCGGACTCGGTCTCGCTGGGGGGGTGGCGCTGCAGCGAGCTGGACGGCCCGCCAACCACTCCCGATCTACGTCCCCAACGCCTTGAACGGGCGATCGACTCAAGTTCCTCGACCACTCAGGCGCGCCAATCACGACGGCGACTACTGGTCTCGCTTCACGTTTCACGACAGTTACGCAACGACCTGACCACGAGACTCAAAAACAACCCAGCCAATCACTGTTCCACCACTCGATACACCCGTCCCCCCAACGTCACCACGTACATCTCACCTTGGGCATCCTGCCCGAATGACGTGATCTGCGACAGTGTTCCAAGTTCTGTAGAATGATCGATGGGGTCCACCGCGGAGCCACCCTCCACGCGGAAGCTGCGGATCCACCCAGAGCAATAATCCCCGTAAAAGTAGCGACCCTGCAGCGACGGCAACCGGTCGCCGCGATACACGTATCCTCCCGTTACCGAGCAGCCTTCTGAGTGCGGGTACTCCAACACCGGCAAGGTCAGCCCCGTTTGGTCGCACGATGCCGCGTTGTAACAGTGGAGACCTTCCATCACGTTCCAGCCGAAGTTCTCTCCACCGGCACTCGAGAGCAATCGGAAGTCGATCTCCTCCCACGCCCCCTGCCCCACATCGCCGATGTAGACGTCGCCCGTCGCGCGATCGAAAGAGAAGCGCCAAGGATTCCGAAGACCGTACACCCAGATTTCGGGGGCCGCGACGGTATCGTTCACGAAGGGATTATCACCGGGAATCGCGTAGGGCGTCCCGCCATCAACGTCGATCCGAAGGATCGAGCCCAAGAGGGTCGCTGCGTTCTGTCCGTTTCCCTGGGGGTCACCACCCGAGCCACCATCACCTAGACCGACATACAGCATGCTGTCGGGACCGAAGGTCACGAGACCTCCGTTGTGATTGCTGAACGGCTGAGTAACGACCAAGAGCGTGTCCTCAGACGCCGGATCCGCGATGTCGGGATCAGCCGTCACGCGAAACCGCGACACATGCGAGTGACCGTTCAGATTCGTGTAGTACACGAAGAACTCGCCGTTCTGCGCGTAGCGGGGGTGGAATGCCAGACTGAGAAGCCCCTGCTCGCCTCCCGACAGCACTCTCCCATTGATGTCCAGAAATGGCGTGCCGAGCAGGGAATCATTGCGCATCACCTTGATCACGCCTCCCCGCTCCACGATGTGGAGTCGCGTTGTATCCTGGACCGGTGCCGTGACGAAGATGGGGCTCGACAGGTTCTCCGTAACTAGTTCGAGTGCAAGCACGGGAACAGGCGCAGCACCGGAATCCACGACTACGACGGTACCCCCAGCCGCCCCACCATACGCCGCTACGATAACGGTCTGCCCCGAGCCCACGCCCGTCGCGCGCGCCACGCGGGGCCCGATGGACAGCACGGTCACCACCGCGGGATCGAGACTGGCCCACGTGACGGCGACGTCGAGTGTGTCGCCAATCTGGTCAATCACCGTGGCTGCGAGCACAGTCGTGTCGCCGACTGTCAGTGAGTCCAATGCTGGCTCGACCATCACACGCGTCTCGCCAATCGTGACCACGATCGGCACACTGCCTGAGAGCGAGGTCAGCGTGATGGCAACGGGCGGATTGTCTCCCACCACGACATCGATGGTGATCGAGCCCATGTGCGTTTCGATCCCACCACCGTCGAAGGCCCGAACGGTGATCGTCCGTTGGATCCCTGTCGGCACCGTGATCGACCCGGATGCGACTCCATTGGCTACCGCGAGTTGGAACACGAGTGTGTCGGCAATGCCGGACCCCGACACCTGGACCACAACTGATGCAACATTGAGCGCTCCCACACTCGCAGAGACCGCCAACGTTGCTTCCTCCTGCGTGGGAACCGTCGGCCCCTCACCAGCGCACGCTAGTGTTATCCAAACAGCAAGAGTGGTTAAGAAAACCTCAGTTCTGCACTGCATCATCGCATCGCCCCGACGCTGCTGATAGCTGATGGCTGTAGGCTAACGGCTGCTATCCACACAACACACTCCCCCCGTTTACGTTCACGATCTCCCCCGTCATGCCGCTCGCGAGGTCAGAGCAGAGGAAAACGATCGGGCCTGCGATTTGTTCCGGGGTTGCGACCCTTCCGAGGGGAATCGTCGCCTCGATCTTCCTCCTTCCCCCTCCCCCTTGCCGTTCGTACGGGATCTTCGACATCTCCGTATCCACCCACCCGGGCGCCACGCAATTGACCGTAATCCCGTCCCGAGCCACCTCGATACAAACTGACTTCACGAAAGAGATGAGTGCCCCCTTCGTTGCGGCGTAGTCGGCGTGATACGCCTCGCCGCGCTGCCCCGCCGTGGACGACACGATCACCACGCGACCACCCTCGTTCATGACATTCACGGCTGCCCGCGTGCCATAGAACACGGAGTCGAGGTTCACGGCAAGTGTTCGCCGCCAACGATCGTCATCCATATCCGACACGGACACCTCGTCAACCGGCCAGATCCCAGCATTGGCGACGAAGATGTCGAGCTTCCCGAATGCCTCGAACGTCTCCGCTATGGCGCGTTCGCAGTCCTGACGGTCGGCAACGTCGCCCTGAATCGCCCGCCATCGCCGGCCGATGGCCGCGATCGCCTGTCCTACCTGTTCCGCATCATAGGCCCGACTGCGATAGGTGAACGCCACGTCGGCACCTGCTTTGGCCAGCATGATTGCCGTTGCGGCACCGATACCGCGCGAACCGCCGGTGACAAGAGCGAACCTGCCAGAGAGATCGACTAGCGACACTCGCGAAGCTCCTCCGACCGTAGCCAACAGCGTGGCTGGATAACGGTGAAAAAGTGAAATGTGAAAAGTGAAATCAGGCGGCTGGAGGCGATTCACCTTTTCGCTTTTCAGCCTTCACCCTGTCAATTGCTTTCCGGAACCCAGCGCCCCATCCTATCTTGATCTTCGCGGGGCGCACAGCAACCATCTCCCGATCTTCCACCACCGCGCATGGGTTCTCCATAGCCAGTACGTGGGCAACATCTTTGTGTCCGTGTTCTTCCAAGTAGCGTACCGCGGCCGACACAATCTTCGCATCGCCGTGATTGTCAGACGCGATGACGTCGGCCAGTCCCGCTTTCACCAGCTCCCGCGCGCGTCTGCTCCGCGGGTTGCGTCGGGTCACGTCGATCGCATCGATCTGGAGCCTCGCGCCCCGCCTACGGATGTTTGCCAGATCAGGAATACTCAAGCGGAAGTATCGCTCGGGGTGTGCCACCAGCGGCACCACACCGTTCTCCTCATACTCCTTGAGCGCATCTCGGAATCTCACTGGTGACACGTTGATCGGGAACTCGACAAGGAAGTATCGGGATCCAGCAACCGAGAACCGTCGGTCAGCGAGCGACTTGGCGGACAGCGGCTCATCCAGCATGATCTCGAAGCCCAACACCAAGCGGGGTTTCTCCGGAGCCTCCGGCTTCAAAATCGCGAAAGTCTCGTCACGCTGTTCCACGACATCGTCCGGATGATCCGCAATTTCACTCGCCGTCACGTGCGGAGTGAGAGCCAGAGTCTCGACACCGCCTGCCGCCATGGCCTCCAAAACCGCTACGGATTGCTCGACTGATCGCGACCCGTCATCGATGCCGGGCAGGAGATGGGAGTGGAGATCGACGTAGCCGCTCATCGGCCGCACAACCCCGGACGGTCTGGGACGGTCAGAGACGGTCTAGGACGAACGGGCTTGGAAAAGGGTCGTCGTCGACCGTCTTCGACCATCCTCGACCGTCCGCTCACCGCAACTCTCCGAGGCTGACAGGATCGGCGCCAGCTACTGCCTCACACGCATACGTGATCAATGCATCAGCAGTCAGGAGAACCATCGCCTTGTCGTGGGTGGACGGCAGCGACCAGGCGTCGCAGAGGAGCTCGCCGGCAATGGAGCGGAGAGCATCAGGGAGACGGGAGGAGGGAGGGGGTCGCTTCGGTGAATCGCCCTCCTGTTTCGCAAAGCGATCTCCTCCCTCCTCCCACCTCCCAGAAGCAATCGCTTCCCGGATGCGATTCGCCAGCGACTCCGGCACGTCCACGAGCCTGGGCTCGAGCCAAACCAACACGTCGGCGTGGCTCACTACACGCCGAGGATCTCTGCGACGATTCGTGGCGTCGCTGTCCGCGCCGCCGAGAGCTTTGCAGCGTCCCCTGCTCCGGCTGAGGCAAAGTGTGGGCGGCCACCGCCTCGGCCACCACTCACCTCTGCAATGCGACTCACGATGGCACCAGCCTTGACGCCGCGGGAAATGAGATCGTCCGTGACACCCACGTGAATGCCGGCACGCTCTCCAGTCACGAACAGCACCTGAATCGCCGCCTTGTGTCCCTCGCGGAACGCGTCCATGAGCAACCCGATTTGGCCTCGGTCCGAGACCGGAGCCTCACCAAGGTACAGCTCCGCTTCCCCAACTTGGTGCCTCTCGTAGCCCTCTCTTCTCCCTCCTCCCCCTTCCCTGAGGAGCTCCTCGACCTGCCGCTCTAACCGCTTCTTCTCCTCCAACAGTCCCTCGATACGTCGAGCCAAGTGCTCGGGTGCAGTGCGCAGTGTTCCCGCTGCCTCTTCGATTCGTTCCCCTAAGCTCTTCACATGTGTGTAGGCGACTGGACCTGTCATAGCCTCAATGCGCCTCACCCCTGCGGCCACACCCGTCTCGCCCGCAAAGTGGAACAGCCCGATCTGGCCGGTCGAGCGCACGTGCGTCCCGCCGCACAGCTCCATGGTCACACCAGGCATGTCCACAACGCGCACCACGTCGCCGTATTTGTCGCCGAAGAACGCGATCGCTCCGGCAGCAATCGCGTCGCGGTACGGCATGATATGGGTGTCGACGAGTACGTTCTCCCAGATGTGCTCGTTCACCTCTTCTTCGATCGCATCCAGTTCTTCCGGTTTGACGGGCGCATGGTGAGAGAAATCAAAGCGCAGCCGGTCGGGGGCGACTACGGATCCTGCCTGCCGAACGTGCCCGCCCAACACTTGGCGCAGTGCATGATGCACCAAATGCGTCGCCGAGTGGTTGCGCTCGATGTTACGCCGCCGCTCCTCAGCCACGGTCGCCTCGACGGAGGTGGGCTCGAAAGGCCCTTCGTAGGGTCCGACGACCACCTGCTTCCCTTCGACCTTGATCACGTCCTCGACCGGAAGCAACCACCCATCGCCTTTCACGACGCCAGTATCGCTCACCTGGCCGCCTGATTCCGCGTAGAAGGGGTTCTCGTGCAGTACGAGCTCCAACTGATCGTCGCCTTGCCGAAACGAGAGAATCTCGGTCTCGGCATTGGTCATTTCGTATCCCACGAACTTCTGGCGCTTGCGCGGAATCACACGGGTGAATCTTCCAGCGCCGCCTCCGCGCCGTACGACAGCTCGCCCTCCTCCCTCCCCTCTCCTCCCCGATGTCCGCGACCTCTTCTGCTGTTCTGTGAGCGCCCTCTCGAACCCAGCTTGATCGACAGACCATCCCCGCTCGGCCGCAATCAACTGCGTCAGATCGATCGGAAATCCATACGTATCGTACAGCTTGAAGGCGTCCGCTCCTGCAATCGTACCGGATGCTCCCGCAGTCAGCTCGTCCAACCGCTCGAGCCCACCGTCGATCGTCGCCAGGAACCGCTCCTCTTCCGCGCGTGCAACGCTTTCAATGTGATCGGCCTTCTCCTCGAGCTCAGGATAGACGCCGCCCAGGGAGTCAACGACGACTCTGGACAGCTGCGCAAGCATCGGCTCACTCTGACCAAGCAGGTATGCGTGCCTCACAGCGCGTCGCAGGATCCGGCGTAGTACGTAGCCGCGCCCGTCCGCGGACGGATAGACCCCATCAGCCAACAGGAACGACACAGCGCGGGCGTGGTCGGCTAAAACACGGAAACCAATCCCCTTCCGGCCCCGATCGTACTGCTTCCCCACGATCTCTTCAGCGCGTCGAATGATCGGCATGAAGAGATCGGTGTCGTAATTCGAGTGGACGTCTTGCAGCACCGCCGCAATCCGCTCGAGCCCAGCACCGGTATCCACTGAAGGCGCGGGCAGTGGAGTGCGGGACCCGTCCGCCGCCTGATCGAACTGCATGAAGACCAGGTTCCAGATCTCGAAGAGGTCACCGGACTCAGCGATGACCTCGAACTCTTCAAGCGACGGGACACTACCTCTCCCCCCTCCCTCCTCCCTCAAATCCACGTACATCTCCGAACACGGCCCGCACGGCCCCGTATCGCCCATCTGCCAGAAATTGTCCTTGTCGCCCAGCCCGTAGATCCGCTCGTCGGCGACTCCGGCCACCTCACGCCACAGCTTTCGCGCGTCATCGTCGGTGTGGTGGACGCTAATGAAGAGCCGGTCGGGATCGATGCCCAAATACTCCTCGCTAGTCACCCATTCCCAGGCGTACTCTATCGCTTCCTTCTTGAAGTAGTCACCGAACGAGAAGTTGCCGAGCATTTCGAAGAACGTGTGATGCCGAGCGGTGAGTCCCACCTGCTCGAGATCGTTGTGTTTCCCTCCAGCACGGACGCACTTTTGCGCGGTGACAGCGCGATCGTAGTCGCGGTGCTCCAACCCCTGGAACACCTGCTTGAACTGCACCATGCCGGCGTTGGTGAAGAGCAGGGTGGGATCACCGGCAGGGGCCAACGACGACGACGCCACGTGTTGGTGGCTGCGCGACTTGAAGTAGTCAATGAATGACTGCCGGATGGTGCTCGATTTCATCCAAGGAAGGTAACAACGATGCGATCCGTCACGTAGACGTTGCGCGTCGGGATTCGCGGCAGTCCTACTGCCCTGCCCAGCCTACCGATTACCGCTCCTCACCCACCACCTCCCTCACCATCTCCACGACGTCCCTCCCCCTGAACCCCCTCCTGCCCAAGTAGGCTACGAGCCGACGCATGAGCTTCTCGCGGGACAAGTCACCCAGCTGGTTGCGACGCTTCTCGGCGATCTGGCGTGCTTGGGCCATGGGGTCGACGCCCTCAGCTTCGAGCACCCGATCGATGGCCCGTTCTGCCAGCCGGCGGTCAACACCCTTGGCCATCAGATCGGTGAGGAGACGAGGGGGCCCGTGGCCCTTGGCCGAGCGGACCCGCGCGTAGTGCTCTGCAAAGGTCGTGTCGTCGAGCAAACCCCTCGACTCGAGTCGGCCAACGGCCTCCGCGGCGGCTGACGGATTGTGCCCGCGCTCTCGTAGCTTGCGGAGGACCTCATGCACTGAGCGCGGCCGCGCGGCGAGCATCCGAGTCGCTACCCGGTACGAGGCCTCCACGTCCGCAATGTACGAGAGCCGATCGACCGTCTCTTGAGCGACTTCCTGCTCGGCCTCGAGCCCCATGTCACGCACGACTTCTGGGGGAACGGATGCAAATCGGGCCCCGTCCAACTCGATAACGAGACAAGAGGGGGCCCGGCGGTCGGGGTGGATGCGCGTTACACGCATGAAACTAGACAGCACCCGTCAATCGTGAAACGTGAAAGGCGAAACGAAGCTTCGACTTGCCGTTCACGTTTCACGTCTCACGTCTCACCCTCCGCGTCGTCAGGAGCTACCTCCGCCTCTGGCGGGTGCTCCACCACCATCCCCAACACCACCTTCACCTTCTGCTCGATCTCCGCCGCAACATCCGCATGGTCCTTGAGGTACAGTTTGGCGTTCTCTCGACCCTGCCCGATCCGCTCCTTGCCGTACGAATACCAGGCACCGCTCTTGTCGATGATGTTGGCCTCGGCGCCGATGTCGACCAGCAACGACACGTGACTGATACCCTCGTTGAACATGATGTCGAACTCCGCCTGTTTGAAGGGCGGCGCGACCTTGTTCTTCACCACCTTGACGCGAACCTTGTTGCCCGTGATCTCGTCCCGCTCTTTGACCGGACCGATCCGGCGTACATCGAGCCGAACGGAGGAGTAGAACTTGAGTGCGCGACCGCCCGTCGTGGTCTCGGGGTTCCCGAACATGATCCCTATCTTCTCACGCAGTTGATTGATGAACACGACCGACGTGCGCGACCGGTTGATGCTCCCCGCGAGCTTTCTCAACGCCTGCGACATCAGCCGCGCCTGCAGTCCCACGTGCGAGTCACCCATGTCGCCCTCGATCTCGGCCTTGGGCACGAGGGCCGCTACCGAGTCGATCACGATCACATCTACCGCACCCGAACGCACCAGAATCTCTGCAATCTCCAGTGCCTCTTCGCCCGTGTCTGGCTGTGAGACCAGGAGGTTCTCGATGTCGACCCCGAGCTTCTTGGCATATTCGACATCGAGCGCGTGCTCAGCATCGATGAACGCTGCGACACCACCCGCCTTCTGTGCGTTCGCTTCGATGTGCAGCGCGAGCGTTGTCTTCCCGCTCGACTCCGGCCCATAGATCTCGGTGATCCGACCACGCGGAATGCCGCCCACCCCAATCGCGGCATCGAGGTTGATCGCGCCGGTCGAGATCGCTCCGACCACCACGCGAGGCCTGTCCTGCCCCATACGCATGATGGCGCCCTTCCCAATCGTCTTCTCTATCTGGGCGATCGCGAGGTTCAAGGCCTTTGACTTCTCTTGCGCCATCTTGGGATCGACTTGTTGGTCAGACTTGGCAGGCATGAGGTGAGAATCCTGGTTGGCAGTTATGGGTTGAGGACTTTCAGCCATCAGCTATCGGCCTTCAGCCATCAGCTGTAGGTGTCGAGTGCTGTCGTCAGAGTCGTCTATCAAGGTCTCCCGAATATAAACCGAAAACACCACCCCCCGCTAGCCGATCCGAAACGCATCCTCCACATGCTCCAGTCGATATCTCCCTCGCGGAGAGAGCGTAACTCCAATCACGTCAAAGCGATACGCATCGTCCGGCGATCCGTGGCGGTCGACCCAAGCGTTTGCCACCCGGACAATCTCCCGGCGCTTGCCCCACCTGATCGCCTCCAGCGGGCTGCCAAACCTGGAACCCCACCGGGTCTTCACCTCGAGAAATGCTACGAGATGGCCCTTCCGGGCCACCAGATCGACCTCCAGGCGGCCCATGCGGAAGCGGTGCTCCAGAATCTTCCACCCGGTGGCCTTGAGATACTGCATCGCCAGCTCTTCGCCCTGCAGACCGCGCACATGGCGCGGATCGGTCCAAGTGGACGGGTCGGACTTGATCGGCATGGAGCAAGGTGCGGCCGACGGCTATCGAGCAGGTAACCGGTTCCATGCGCCAATAAGCTGAGCATTGCACGGGAAACGGGGGCCGCGACACGGGATACGGATGCTCATCGCGTCCCTCCGTATCCCGAATCCCATATCCCGTATCCCTAGTAGTCCCCCAGTTCTTCCATGCCGATCAACACCTCTCGTCCCTTGGGCCCGCCCGAGGGGCCCAGGATGCCCGCGTCCTCGAGTTGATCCATGATACGTGCCGCGCGGCCGTAGCCGATCTTTAGGCGGCGCTGCAACAGCGACGTCGAGCCGCCCTGATTGCTGATGCACACCTGTGCTGCCTCGATGAACAGCGCATCGCGGTCTGCCCCTTCTGCCCCTCCCACCCCGCCTGCCACATCTGCCGCCGATTCCTCGATCGTCTGTACGACGTCGAGAATGTCCTCCTCGCGCTCCGGGACGAGCCCTTCTTGTTCTCGCTCTTCCTCCAACGCTTTTGCCTTCTCGGCATACCACTTGGTCAGGTCCTCGGTCTCAGGAGTCGAAATGTAGGCCCCCTGGAACCGCACCGGCTCGCTCTTCCCCGGTGGTAAGAACAAGCCGTCGCCGTTGCCCAGTAGCGCCTCCGCGCCGTTCTGATCGAGGATGGTTCGGCTGTCGACCTTCGACGCGACTCGAAACGCAATCCGGCACGGGAAGTTGGCCTTGATGAGTCCCGTGATCACGTTCACGCTGGGTCGCTGGGTGGCAAGAATGAGATGGATGCCCGTGGCACGTGCTTTCTGCGCCAATATTGCCAGCGGCTTCTCGACTTCGCCCTGCACGGTCATCATCAGGTCGGCGAGTTCGTCGACGATGAGGACGATATAGGGGAGGGGGCCGCCGGAATACGGGAGGGGGGAGGAGAGAAGAGTACCCGCCGACGCATCGTCCCCCTCCGGTGCACCGGAGCGCACTCCTCCCCCCTCCCGCCTCCCACCTCCCACATCAACCAGCTCCCGTCCCTCCGCCAAGAATCGATTGAAATCCGCCATGCCCCTCGCACCGTTCGCGTGGAACAGCCGGTACCGTCGGTCCATCTCGACCATGATCCACTTCAAGACCTGCGCGGCTTCCCGGTTGTCGGTGACGACGGGATGACGGAGATGCGGCAACGCATTGTACAGCGAGAGCTCGACCATCTTGGGATCGATCATCAACAACCGGAGCTCACGCGGCGTGTAGCGGTAGATCAAGCTCGTGATGATGGTGTTGATGCAGATCGACTTGCCGGAGCCCGTGGCCCCCGCAATGAGCAAGTGCGGCATGCGGGCGAGATCGGTGACGATGGGCTTGCCCGCCAGATTGTGTCCCAACGCTATCGGCAACACGCCGCGGGCGCCCTCCCACTCCGAGGCATCGAGCAATTCGCGGAGGGCCACGATTCGGGGAGCGGGGTTCGGGACCTCGACACCGACCGCGCCTTTCCCGGGAATCGGTGCCACGATGCGGATCGACTGCGCACGCATGGCGAGCGCCAAGTCATCGGCCAGCGCGGCGATCCGTCCCACTTTTACCCCCGGCGCCGGCGCGACTTCGTATTGCGTCACCACCGGCCCCGTCGTACGACCCACGATCGTTCCGTCGACCCGAAACGTGGCGAGCGTCTCGATCAGAATGTCCCCCTGCCGCTCGATTGCCTCGTCCCAGTCGTGGATCTCTCTGACGCTGGGCGACGTGAGCAGACTCACCGGGGGCAGCTCGTCAAACACATCTTCTTCGTCGTCTTTGCTGCGGCGGAAGAACGAGCGCTTCTTGGGTCGGGCGGTTGGGCGGTTCGATTCCACCGCTGAGAGGGGGGAAGAGGGAGCGGGGCGGGGGACAGACAGAACATCGCCGTCCATCGCCCGCCCTCGCCCCACATCGCCCTCCGTCTGCGAGAGGCGACGGAAGGGGTGCCAATCCAGCGAGTATATGGTGAGCGCCGAGAGCCCCAACACGCCGCTGATCACCGCACCGGCGGTCCCAATGAGGCTGGCGATACCCACGGCCATCGCGGCTGGCGCGATTCCGGTGAGCTTCTGGGTCGCGGTCCACAGCTCGTAGTCTGCTGGGAAGTCACTCGGGCGAACGGCGCCCGACGCTACGGCGATCGCAAACGGCACCAGCACGATGAGCCCGGCGAAGAGCACCGTCACTCTCAGGAAATCGAGCCGCGGGACGCGACCGAAGCCACCGAGTCCGGCCGTCAGGCCATACACTGGCACGAGCGCAGCCCCAATCCCGAGCGCGCGCCAGAGAAACCCACCGACACCCCGGCCCACAGGGCCGGTGACCTGCCACGGCAGGAGGGTGAGCGCCACAAAAATACCGGCTAGGAGGGCACCGATTGCGATGAGCTCCTGCCGGTGTCGTGGCGTCAGCGGCATGCTAGCCTCGGTTCGGTATCGTGACCAGTCGGTCGGCGTACTGGGGGACCACTGAATAGGTATCGAGTTCCATCGCCGCGACAAGGTCATTGCGGAACTTGGCTTGCTTGAGGCCCCGAGCACCGGCGCTCGACGTGATAGCCTGCTTCCACTGGTCGCCATAGCGGCGCACCAGCTCGAGCGCCGCGATCGCGGCATCGTTGACGTCCGCCGAGCGACGCAGGCGCGGAGGAACGATCGCCTGGGCGAAGCGGCCCGCGGTGTAGGCATCCTCCAATGCGAACATCCGCTCGCGACCACTGCAGAGGATGTGGAGCTCCTGCGCCTCCTCGAAGATCCGTCTTCCTTCTTCGACAATCGCGCTGAAGTTGGTCACCGCGCCGATCAGGACAGGCTTACCCGACTCGGCCGCGACGATGGCGGGGGTGCCGTTCGTCGTGGCCATCACCAGCGTCTTCCCTTTCACAACGCTCGGTTTCATCTCGAGCGGCGAGTTGCCCAACTCGAATCCTGGGATCTTCTGCATGTTGCGCTCACCGCAGAGCAACACGGCGTCGCGCTCCAAGTTCTGAGCGAGGCGGAGGGCATCTTCATGGTCGACGACCGGCACGACCGCCTTGGCACCGTTGGACAACGCAGCCACGATCGTGGTCGTCGTCCGCAGGACGTCCACCACGAGCACTGGTCGGTCCTGAATGTCATGCGGCTTCACGCCGAGCGGGGTGAAGTAGACGGAAAGCTTCACCGCGGCGGCTCGAACAGCTGTTGCTCCCGTTCCAGGAACTTGGTGTCGACAGTCCCCGCTCGGAAATCAGGATGGTCGACGATCCGCTGCAGAAACGGGATGTTGGTCGTGATCCCCTCGATGATGAACGAGTCGAGCGCGTGGCGCATTCTGGTCAACGCTTCTTCGCGCGAGCGGCCATGCACGATCAGCTTTGCGATGAGCGAGTCATAGAACGGCGGGACCGTATAGCCGGAATAGATGTGCGTGTCGACCCGCACGCCCGGTCCACCCGGAGGATGAAATGTGGTGATCGTGCCCGGAGAGGGCTGAAAGTTACGGAACGGATTCTCGGCGTTGACACGGCACTCGATCGCGTGACCCCGGACGCGGTTGCCTTTGAGCTCGAGCTCGACAGTCTCGCCGGCTGCAACTCGGATCTGTTCCTTCACGAGATCGAAGTTCGTCACCATCTCGGTCACCGGGTGCTCGACCTGGATTCTTGTGTTCATCTCCATGAAGTAGAAGTGGCCGTCGGGATCGAGCAGGAACTCGACCGTTCCCGCACCCACATACCCAATCTTCGATGTTGCTTTGATCGCTGCCTCGCCCATTCGCTCACGCAGCGTCTGGTCGACTGCCGGGCTCGGCGCCTCCTCGACCACTTTTTGATGGCGCCGCTGCACTGAGCAGTCGCGCTCACACAAATGGACGACCTTGCCATACCGATCGCCCATGACTTGGATCTCGACGTGGCGCGGCCGATCAAGATACTTCTCGATGTAGACCTCATCGGAGCCGAACGCGGCCAGCGCTTCGTTTCTGGCGAGCGCAAAGGCCTGTTCGAACGCCTCGGCATCGCGCGCCACCCGCATCCCCTTCCCGCCGCCCCCGGCGGTGGCCTTGATCAGCACCGGATATCCGATACCCTCCGCCACTTCGCGCGCCGTGTCGACGCTCTCAATCACTCCATCCGATCCAGGCACCACGGGAATGCCCTGTGCCACGACCATCTCGCGGGCCGCCGCCTTATCGCCCATGAGGCGGATCTGCTCGGCGGTTGGACCGATGAACGCGATATTGGATGCATCGCAGGTTTCCGCGAAGGCGGCGCTTTCGGCGAGGAATCCATAGCCCGGATGGATGGCATCCGCGCCGGTGATCTCGGCTGCGGCAATGATGTTGGGAATTCTCAAATACGAGAGCCGACTCGGCGGCGGGCCGATACACACCTCATCGTCGGCGAACCGCACGTGGAGCGACTCCCGATCGGCCTCGCTGAAGACCGCGACGGTCTCGATGTCCAATTCTCGACAGGCCCGGATGACCCGCAGGGCGATCTCCCCACGGTTGGCGACAAGGATACGCTTGAACACTTGCCTAGGGCGTGAGCCCCTCCATCCCCGGCTCGTCTGGACCCTTGGGCGTGTCAGTTGTAATGACCTCGTCCGCAAACGTGCGATCGGACGTGCCCTCGATGCCCGACACCCTGAGCGCGAACTCGTTGGGATTCGTCGAGTAGAAGAGCGCCATTTCGTAGTCGATCTCGCCCTGTTGGTACCACTGCATCAGCGACTGGTCGAACGACTGCATGCCGTACTGGACGGTCCCTTCCTTGATCAGGTCCGGGATATTGAGCGCTTTCTGGGCGTCACGGATGTTGTCGCGCACGGCGGCAGTATTGATGAGCACTTCGCAGGCCGGTACCCGATGCACACGATCCTTCGTCGGGACGAGGCGCAGCGAAATGACCGCCTCCAACGCTGTGGCCAGGAGACTCCGCACCGCGGTGTGTTCGTGGGGTGGGAAGAAGGAGATCACGCGGTTGATCGTCTGCGTCGTGTCGGTCGTATGAAGCGTGGAAAACACCAGGTGACCGGTGTCGGCCGCCTTCATCGCAGTGTCCAGAGTGATCCGGTCACGGATCTCACCGATCAGGATGACGTCGGGGTCCTGCCGGAGTACGTGCCGTAGCGCCGCTTCGAACGACAGCGTGTCGGTTCCCACCTCGCGCTGCGCGATGTTCGCCTCGCCGTCACGGTGCAGAAACTCGATCGGGTCCTCGATCGTGATGATGTTGCAGCGGCGATTGTGGTTGATGTGGTTGATCATTGCCGCCAACGCTGTCGATTTGCCCGAGCCCGTCACCCCCGTGACGAGCACCAATCCACGTGGCTTCGTCGCGATCATCTGCAGCACCTGTGGGAGGTTCAGCTCGCGAATCCCCTTCACCTCATACGGAATCGCCCGGAACACGAACGAAAGCGTGCCCCGCTGCTGGAACACATTCGTGCGGAACCGTCCCACGCCTGGCACGCCGATCGCGAAGTCCGCCTCCTTGTGCTCGGCAAACTCCTTGACCTGCCGCGGTGTCATAAGCTGTTCGGCGAGCGCCTTCAGCTCCTCGGGTTTGAGCGGTGCTTGGCTGAGCTGCACCAATTCCCCGGCGATCCGGACCGTCGGAGGCCGACCCACCTTCAGGTGAATATCGGACGCATCGCGCTGCACCATCTCCGTGATGGCTTCTTTGAAATTGAACGGCGTGACCTTCGCTGGATCACTCATTGGCATCTACCCTAAAGAGCACCTGTCCGAATTCGACCGGCTGCGAATCCTGGATACACACTTCCTTGATCACCCCGGAGATCTCGGCATCGATGGGATTCATGATCTTCATTGCTTCGATAATGCAGAGGGTCGTTCCAGGTGTGATGCGGCTCCCCACCCCCACGTACGGCTCCGCACCCGGCTCCGGCTGCGCATAGAAGGTGCCCACCATCGGAGCGTGGATCTCGGTCAGGTGGGGCGTCGCTGCGGCATCTGCCCTCTCTGCCGCATCTGCCGTAGTGGCGGGAGCAGCAGCAGGATTGTCGGGTTGCGGTGGGGCTGCCGCTGCACTTCCCGCCGCGACCTGATACGTCACCGGCCCGGAGTGTGACGGCAGGCTGTTCTTCGAAACCTTGATGGTCGTGCTCCAGAGGTTCTTATGAACCTCGATCGCTCCCACGTTCGACTCGTTCAGGAGCTCCAGGAGCTTCTCGAGAAGTTTGATGTCTTTCATACGCGCTCGAGGTATTTGTCTTCGCGGCGATCGATTCGAATCATCTGCCCTTCCTCGATGAAGAGC
>Ga0224512_10002675_pt1 | contig 16147 bp, 20 predicted proteins | sample SF_May12_sed_USG_4_FD_169103 | JGI IMG/M metagenome (GOLD analysis project Ga0224512, IMG submission 169103) | Sediment microbial communities from San Francisco Bay, California, United States - SF_May12_sed_USGS_13 | ecosystem: Environmental > Aquatic > Marine > Sediment | place: USA...
CGATAACGATGAAAATTTTGCACACGTGCACGTTATCGGCGCCGGTGTCATGGGCGGTGATATCGCGGCGTGGTGTGCGCTGCAAGGTCTATCGGTAACGGTCCAGGATCAAGCGCCGGACGCGCTCGCGCGCGTCGTGAAGCGCACGTACCAACTGTTCAGCAAGCGCCTGCGGGAACCCCGTAAGATCACCGCCGCTATGGATCGTTTCCAACCCGACCAGCGTGGCGATGGCGTTAAATGGGCGGATGTCGTAATCGAGGCGATTTTCGAGAACGCCGAAGCCAAGCAACAATTATTTAAGGTTGTCGAGCCACAACTCAAACCCAACGCATTATTGGCGACAAATACTTCGAGTATTCCCCTGGAAGACTTGGCATCGAGTCTTAAGAATCCGTCGCGGCTTGTTGGCCTGCATTTTTTCAATCCGGTGGCAAAGATGCAGTTAGTAGAGATCGTTAACGGTGCGAAAACATCGGCCGATGTCGCCGCGCGGGCTGCCGCGTTCACCCGCCAGATCAGCCGCTTGCCGGTGCCGGTGAAAAGCGCTCCGGGATTTTTGGTGAATCGAATCCTCATGCCCTATTTGCTGGAGGCTGTTGAACTGTTGCACGAGAAAGTACCGGTGATCGCGATCGACAAAGCGGCCACCGACTTCGGGATGCCGATGGGCCCCATTGAACTGGCAGACACTGTGGGCCTCGATATTTGCGCCCATGTGGCCGAGAACCTTACTGCAAGTTTCGGCGGCAACGTACCGGCGGAACTCAAGACTATGGTCGACGCCGGTAAGCTTGGCAAGAAAACCGGTGCGGGTTTTTATCAATGGAAGAACGGTAAACCCGAAAAGCCCAAGATCCAGGACGGCGACGTCGTGCCAGCGGACATGACCGATCGAATGGTGTTGAGGTTCATAAACGAGGCCGTTGCGTGTTTGCGCGAAAAAATCGTAAGCAATGCCGATTTGCTCGACGCGGGTGTAATTTTCGGAACCGGCTTTGCGCCGTTTCGCGGCGGACCGATGCATTACCTGCACAGCGAAGGCGCCGCGCACCTGCGAACCCGCTTGGAGAGTCTCGCCGATCGCCACGGTGAGCGATTCACTCCTGACGCAGGTTGGCAGAAACTCGAATAAGAAATCTGTGTTGAGGCCTTGGTGCCGAGTCGCGATAATGGGCCGTTCGATTCAGCCGATCACCCCGCGGGTGTAGTTCAATGGTAGAACCTCAGCTTCCCAAGCTGATGATGTGGGTTCGATTCCCATCACCCGCTCCACGCATTTGGTGTATCGATTCGTGAGTTTTACTCTCGGAATTCCGCGACGAGGCCGGGCAGGCTCAAGCTAATAGAATAGGGAACTTACTTCTAATCGTCTGATCGGTAACCGGGTCTATATAGGCCGGGTCGTGGGTCGCGAGAATCGTCTTTACAACTTCGCGACTGCGCTCGTAGAGATCCGGCGATCCCTGTTGTTCCCAGGCATCCGTGGAATCGCGATCCGATAATTCAGGGTAGAGGTATTCGGTTTCGACATATTCGAGGGTCTGGTTATGACCGAGAAAATGACCGGGGTTAATGACAGATTCTTTGATAACCTCTACTGAAAGCGTTTCGTCGTTGACCTCGATACCGCGAGTGGCGCGTAGGACCATGCCAAGAATTTCATTATCGATGACAAGAGATTCGAAGCTGCACCCCATTAAGCTTCCCATCATGCCACCGGCCTCACAAACTCGGTTGGCCCCGGCCATGGCTGCAAGCGTCAGAGTGATTCCTTTTTCAAAACCATGCTGTACGTCAGGAATCTTCGAATCTGTCATGCCGGCCGCGACTGAATTGGGTAAATCATAGAACGTACCCATCTGCACCGCTGCGGATGCAAGCAGGGCTTCTTCTCCGCTGCCGCCGGTAAACGATCCGGTACGCAAATCGGTGATGAAAGGCCATGCCGCAAACGCCATCGGGCATCCGGGATTGATGAGATTCACAACGGCGAGACAGGCGAGGGTTTCTGCGACAACCTGAGCGAGTATTCCCGCCAGTGGTGCGGGTGCAGTAGCACCGCTCTGGGGGGCGACGGCCAGATCGCTGGTCAAACCGAGTCGGCTGGCCTCCATCATGACCTGAAGGTTCTCCAGGCCGAAACGTAATGGCGAAACAATAGGACACCCGCCGAAGATGGCAAACGGTTCGTTTTGAAAACGTCCACAGCCGCCAAGCACGATATCAAACATTTCGATTGCCGGTCTTACACTCGCGGCACTGCGAAAAGCGAAACAAAGCGGCTTCTCTGTCGCAGAAATCATGGTGTAGGGAATGTTGATGTCGTGCTCAAAATCGTCGGTCACGTCGGTCGGCACCACAGTGTCGCCTACCATGTGAATATTATCGAGTTTGTCGGTCAGGCGGGTAAAATCGTAAACGTCTCTCAGTGTAGACGGGCGGTAGGTTTTGGTATCAGGTTCGAATGTTGTGACTGCTGATCCTGACGTGGCGAAGTACACCTTGGAACCACTGCACTCGATGTCGCTCACGCCTTTTCTTGCGCCGCGGGCATGGACAACAAAACTTCGAGCGGCCCCGGCAATAATGTCTTCCATCAGTGCTTTAGGGAAGCAAAGACGACCGTGCTCATTTAGATGACAGCCTTTGGCTAGAGCGATGTCCAACAGCTCCTGATTGCTGTCCCCAACCCCGAGGGTGGCGAGAATTTCCAAGGCGGCCTTGTGAACCTGCTGCATCGCAGTCTCGGTCAGGGGCTTGTAGGTACCGCCAGAAACCCCAGGCCAGATTGCCGGCGACGTCGCTTTCGCGAGTCGCTTGGTACGACGTACCTGGCGGCCGCCCTCACGCCGTGCACTGGAGCGGGGCTTTCTGTTTTGCTCCGCTGAGCTGGTGTCTTGTGTAGTCATTGTTGCTCTCATGCCCTGTGTCGTTCGTCGGATTATCGCTCTTTGTATGTTGATGGACCGTGTTCTTCTCTGATGTTGCGGGCGTCAATTTTCTGCGGTTGATTCTAAAGGCCATGCTAAGGCATCTTGAGGTGGGTAGTTTTCTCTTGCGAATCCATACCGAAGATCGAGCGGATTATCGAGTTGGCGGGCGTACATATGCCCCGAATAAACCGCGCCTGCGATCGTACCGGGCGCGAAGCAGTCCCCGATCGACTCGACGGACCGAATTCCGTGATCGCTGAGTTGTTCCGGGTTTTGCAAACCCATGAAGATATGCTCGAGCGGTATGCGTTCGGTAACCGGGATCAGTGCATCGCAATCGACGAATCGGGTCACGTCCGTATACACGCACGCCAATTCAACTTTGGAACCACCGACTGACGCGATCGTATTTGCGCATATAATCTCGACACCCAAATTTAATAGACGCCCGAGTATTCGGCTGTGCTCGAGAGTGGCATGCGAGTACGGCGCAACCTCCGTTGCCGGTGTTACGTAAACCACTTCACAGCCGTCTGCACACAGCTTTTCCGCAATTACATTGGCCATGTAATACAGATCGTCATCATAGATAACAACGCGCCCAGTAACACGTGCGCCGGTCAAGATTTGATCTACAGAAACAATTCGTGCGTTTTTATCGATCGAAATACGATTGCGAGTACTGCGACCGACACAATCGGTGCGCCAAGTCGAGCCGGTCGCTACGGCAACTCTCTCGAATCCATATTCCAACACGTCCTGTTCACTAAGAGCACTTTGTAAATAGGTTTGCGCGTTCGGTTTCTGGGTCAGCATGTAAATGCGGTGGTCGATAACGCGCTTCCACTCGGACAGGCCCGGCAGTTTCGACTCCAGCAACACGCGCCCACCCGGCTCCTGATCCTTTTCGGCCAGTACCACATCGTAACCTCGTTTAGACAACGCAAGTGCGCATTCCAAACCAGCGGGTCCTGCCCCTATTACGAGGATCTTGTCGTCCGATCCTGCCGGCTCGATGTTTTCGGGGTGCCATTTTTTACGCCATTCTTCCCCCATAGTCGGATTTTGCGTACAACGAATCGGCACTGCAAAACTGTCTCCGGTCGTGCAGATATTACATCCGATGCACTCCCGGATCTCATCGGCTCGCCCTTGTTGTATTTTTTTCGGCAAGAAGGGATCGGCAATAGAGGGCCTGGCTGCACCGATAAAATCGAGTATGCCGCGTTTGATTTGGGACACCATCGCATCCGGCGAGGTAAAGCGTCCGACGCCGACCACGGGTTTGTTGGTCACTTGTTTGACGAAGCTGATATAGGGTTCCTGGTGTCCGGATTCGCCAAAGCGCGACGTTACCGAGTCATTCTGCCATCCCGAAATATTTACGTCCCAAAGATCCGGTAAATCTGCCAGCATTTCTACGATTCTCCGTCCTTCCTTGTCGAAGTGCAGTTGGCTGTCATTGGACTCATCGACGGCGAATCGCAATGCAACAGCACAGCTATCCCCGACGGCTTCTTTTGTTTCTTCCAAGACTTCTCGTAACAACCGGACGCGGTTTTCCAAGCAGCCGCCATACTCATCGGCGCGCTGGTTGTAGCGCGCTTGCAGGAAATGCATCAGGATCGTGCCGTCATGGCCCGCATAAACGTAGACAATATCGTATTCCGCCTGTTTGGCCCGGAGCGCGGCGTCTCGATACCAGCCACGCAACTCCTTGATGTCACGTTTTGACATTGCCCGGGTTTGATATGGATCGACCCAGGTCACGGAGCCACCGGACGGAGATAACGCCGGGGTACGGGAAAGCCTATTGGCCGTATGGATTCCATTGTGGACCAGTTGAATACCGGCCAGTGCATCGTGTTCGTGCACTTTCTCGGTCATCAGGTTGTGCGTCGGGATGTCGCTATCGTCCCATAGCCGCATCTGTACAAACGAAGACATGTCACTGCTGGGGTGGATTTCACATTCCTCGGTACACACAACCCCCATCCCCCCTCCGCCTTAACACCACGCAAATGGGCCATGGTTTGCGGCCAGCGAAAACCCGAGCCAATGCAATGCGGGACTTGATAAAAACGGTTCTTAGCGGTCTTTGGCCCGATCTTTACCGGCTCGAACAATATCGAATAGGGGTCGTTCGTCAAATGGGGGTCCTTATTGTTGTAAGGTCATACGTCAACGTATGCACTCATCAGGAGGCGTCTGCGTGGATCACTATAATTCACGTTGGTATTGAAGTCGATGAGATCCGGTACGGCGATCCGTTCGTAACTTAGGGATATCAGTATGGACGAATGCCAACATCCTCCAGGCGATGGCTCGGACCCCTCAGTACGCAAACCCATGGTCACACGATAAATCTCAAACCGCACCTTAATTCTCGGTATTTACGGGCGACCGGTAAGCTCGGTGCAATGGTGATGTAATGACCTCGATCAATATGTTGTCCATTTCAGCAGCGTATCGTCTTAAGTGTGTATGGGAGGAGAAAACGTAGCTAGCACGAGGCAAAAGCTCGTTTTCCGGCTTGAGGTATCGAATCATGACGTTACTCAATGTGGTTTTGATTCTGGCGCTGGTCGCAACTATTGGTGTATTAGCGATAGGAATTGGCTCGATGATGCGGGGACGCGACTTCGATCAACAGCATAGCCATCAATTAATGTTTATGCGCGTTGGTTTGCATGCGGTCGTTGTGTTACTGATCGCCATTGCGATTTATCTAGCATCCAGTTCCCAGTGAACTGATCGATTCTCGCAATCGGGTCTGGTGGCATCCGTGCGTGTGTCGGTATGCCGTGCATGGAATCCTAGTGACACTATTAGGATGCGCCGCAGTCGATTAGAATTAGTTGAGATACTACATTCTCAGCGCTAGAGGAATACTCCGATGAAACAGGCAGACGTCGCTGGAACAGCCGGGCTCGCCGCTTTGGCGGTTTGCGATGCGCTCATCAAGGAACTACACCGCAAGAACGTCATCACCACGGACGAAACTCAGGCGATATTAGAGACGGCCATGCGGGAAGTCGAGGAGAAGGGCGACAAGGGGGAATTGGCCGCCCGGCTCATTTCACATATGCGCGATATTTTTCAGTAGCTCGCGAAATTCGGGGATTGCCGTAAACACGATGCGCGGCGGCTAGCCCGCATATTGCATGAAGGGTTCGGAGTTCAGGGGAAATCGGGCTAAGTAGTCGGTGCGATCGTCCGCGGATGCATAGCCGTAGCTATGGATCAAGGGGGATCGTGACGAATACGACGGCCGGTTTTTCCTGAATCCGAACAGGACAAGCTGTACACCGGGCCTGGGTTCCAGAACACGGAGTAATTGATCGATATATGGGCAAGATTGCTGATACATCGTCCGCCTTCGTGCAATACGCGGGCTAGGCCGTGGGAATGTCGCGTTCATGCATTTCGTAAGGCACACACGATGCGCCTGCTCTTTGCTAACCTTCGCTCGATCGCCGCCGGCGGTTCCGATGCGGCGAACACAATTAATTTGCACTGCGCTCGGGTGGGAACGTCATGAGCGCGACACCGTAGCATACCAAAGCGACGATGATGGCGGCGTTAAAGCCGAAATGTATTGCCAATAGCGTGGCGAGTACGGCGCTGATCACCGATGCGCAACCGTTGATCCCCCAGGCCCAAGCGACGAGCCGCGGCGAACCGGCCGCGAGCCGGGCCAGACCCAACGGAAACGGCATCCCCAGCACGAACCCCAGCGGCGCCAGCAGCAAAATCAGCAGCAACGCTTTAAAGATAAATGGCATGCTCGAGACGAGCTTGAACAGGGCGCCCGCGGCGAACGCGTACCCGAGACCGAATCCGATGATAGCCGCAACCGCGGTACACAGCACGGTGCGATCGCGAGCCGTGGCGGCGTATCGATCGGCGAATCGACTGCCCAGTCCGGCACACACCAACAACGTACCGATTACGATCGCTACCGCGTAGATTGGATGGTGCAGCAGTAGCATACTTTTTTGAATAATTGCGATCTCAAGAATAATGAAGCCGAGTCCTAAAGACAGAAAGTAAAGCAGCACCTGGGGCGGCGCTCCTATCGACCTATCGCGCTTGAGAAACGCGAGCGGCACCAGGATCAAGACGGCTCCGACAATGAGTGCCTGGAGTAATGTTGCCACCAGTGTCAGGTAGCCCACCTCAAGCAACGATTCGCCGCCGCGGCCGCGCAAAGAGATGATCTCCGCCAGCGTGTCCCAGCGAAAGAAATGCGAAAAATAAGGCTTATCGTCGCTAGCCGGCGTAAGCGAGAATTTGTATTGGTCGACGAATCGATCGCGGCCGGAGCCCAGTAGCGCGACAGCACTTTCATGGAAATAAGGCCGGTCGAGAAGGTTATAGCGATTCGCCTCGGCGCGTTGCATACCCGGGTAATACACGACGTCGAACGACCGCGTTTTGGAAAACCGTCTGATCGCCTCGACGTCTTTGTCCGTGAGAGATCCATTTTTGACCAATAATGTGCTGGTCTGCCAGCCGCGGATCATCGCTACACGACGTGAGGCGTCAACAACGCCCCCCCGCGACAGGGCGTCGATGGCCGTCGAACAGTTTTAGCGCATTGCGGGGTGGCAGGGTCACCCATACCGTTAGCGACAGATATCCATTCGGCATCAATTTCCCGATGGCTTCGCCCAACGCCTCCACTGTAAACAGGTAGTTTTCATTTAGCGCAGTAAGGCCGGCCGGTTGTGCCGCAAACGAGCCGACCAGAGTGGATTGGATCAAATCGAAACGCCGCGCTGAACTCAAAACAAATCCACGCGCGTCCGCGGTGTGTACGCGAATACTCGGGTCGGTATACAAGTGACCGGCAAACTCGCCGTACTGTTTCTGCACCAGGCCCGTGATCTGCGGATTCAACTCAACCGCGTCGATTTGCTCGACGGCATGGTAGCGGGCCTGCAGCACATCGCTTCCGCCGCCCGCACCGAGAATTAACACGTTGCGCGGCACTGACAGGTGATAGGGCAGTGCGGACGTCGTGTAGTCGAGGTACGCAATCGACTCGCGGTCTCCCGTGTATTGTGTGATGACCGTCATGGCGTCGCCGTTGCTGAACACCCCAACCTGTGGCGGTGGCTCGCCGCTCGCATTCAAGCTCAAACCGGGCGCGTGCCGCAGGGGAATTGTCGGACTCGCAACGACGGTTACCTGTCCTAACGGGCTCGTAAGTTGTTCGACCACCCGGGTACCACTCACGTTGAGCAATTGGCCGAGGCTCTTGTACGGCGATACATCCGGATGCGTCCAGGACGCCGGCGCCACGAATAGCAGCAGCCCTAGTATCGCGAACGCCCACGCAAGCGGCCGTGGGCGGAGCCGCAGTGACCAGTACGCGACACCCGCGGTGGCGAATCCGGCCCAGGCCAGCAGGCGCATTGCCGTCGCCGGCCACAATACGTGCAATAGCAGGACAACGCCCAAGCTGCCGACGCCAGCGCCGATCAGGTCAGCGGCGTAGACTCGCGGTATCGCGCCCGGATAGGTCATGAGTGTCAGAGCGATCACGTTAGCGGCAAGAAAAAAAGGAATCGCCAACAAGACATAAACGCCAAGCAGCTTGGCCGGTTGACTGGGATCCCAGAGCAGTTGCTCCGGATTGAAAGTCAGGGTTTTGGCCAGCGCGAAACAAACAATGATCGCGACCCCAAACAGGCAGCTCTGGGCGATGACCGCATACGCAAACCGCGGCAGCAACCAGGATCTCGCGAGCGTTAGAAAGGTCCCGCTCGCACCGAATCCCAGCAACGCCATGCTGATTACCATATACGCAAAATGATGCCATTGCATGATGGACAGTAGGTTGATCAGCAGAATCTCATAGCCCACTGCCGCTGCGGAGATGATGGCGATCGCCAGCCGCATCGATACGGGAGACGGGGTCGCGGGCCGCATAACTAGAACAACCTGAAGCGGCTAACCCGGATCATTCATGAAGGGTCCGGGTTTGAAGGGGAAGCGTGCCGAATACGGCGCCCGATTTTTCCCGAATCCGAACAGGGCAAACGGTACCGAGGCCAAGCACCTCGATAGGCGGCGTAAATTGTTGAACCATTGCGAAGATCTTTGGTGCATGATCCGCCGTCGTGCAATGTTCGGGTTAATCTTGCATGGCCGCCGGTGATTCAGTGGTCGCCGGTCAGCGGCACAAATCGAACCGGCAGAATTTGGCGCGTCGTGACCGTGCCGTCGGCGTTTTTGGTTATCAGCACCAGCTGCTGGGTGAGAAATCGGCTGCCGACCGGAATCATCATGCGTCCCCCCGGTTTCAACTGCTCGATCAGTGGCGGCGGCACGTGACCGGCCGCCGCGGTCACGATGATGGCGTCGTATGGCGCGTGTTCAGGCCAACCGTAATAGCCGTCGCCGATGCGTGCTTCGACCCGGTCATAGCCCAAAGTTTCTAATCGTTGAGCCGCTTGGCGGCCGAGCGGTTCGATAATTTCCATCGTATAAACATTGGTGTCGAGCGCTGCAAGAACGGCGGCTTGATAACCCGAGCCGGTACCGATTTCGAGCACCTGCTGACCGGCGCGAAGTTCCAACAGATCGGTCATGATTGCAACGATGTACGGTTGCGATATTGTTTGCCCATAACCGATCGGCAGGGGCCGATTTTCATAGGCAACGTCGCGCTCGGCTTCGGGCACAAATTCGTGCCTCGCGACGTTGCCCATGGCCTCTAGCACGCTTGGAGTAAGCGACTTTTTGCCAAGGTAACGGCTCGTCGCCAGAACGTCGGCTTCGATAACTCGCATCATTCGTTCCCGCGCCGCACGTTCTGTTGCACCGGCCAGGGCGACCGCAGCGAAACCACCGAGACAAAGCACCGTTATAAGTAAGACGCTCCGGCGGCACACTCCGGGTGCGGGCGCTATCGCGACCTGCCACTGTTTTAGCAGCCGTAGCAAAGGATACACGGGTAGCGTTGATATCATTCTTAAAGCCCGGACGCGCGTTGGCGAATTCTCCCCGATCGATCCGATATGATAGCCCACATATTGCACTTTGTGTTGCCGATAGGCGACGGCCAAACGTTGTCGTGAGCCTCGGGTTCGCTCGACAGGATAGCGATATAATCGCCCAATGGCCGGGCTATGCAGCGGGTGCGATTGATTGTGTCGATGGCACACTTTCGATTCTACGAGGAACTCAACGACTTCCTGCCGTCCATACAGCGCAAACGCGTCATCGACTATCGTTTCGGCGGGGCGCCCGCCATCAAAGATCCCATCGAGGCACTCGGCATTCCACATACGGAAGTCGATCTTATTATCGTAAACGGCCAGTCCGTGGACTTTGCGCACCCGCTTTGCGATGGTGATCGCGTCGCGGTTTATCCGATGTTCGAATGCTTCGATATCACGCCACTCGTAAAGCTCCGCGATCGACCGCTGCGCCGCACTGCATTCATACTCGACGTCAATCTCGGCAAACTGGCGAGGCGCTTGCGTATGCTGGGCTTCGATGCCGATTATGCCAATTCGTATAACGACCGTGAGGTCGTCGAACTATCCGTCAAGCAGCATCGGATTATCTTAACCCGCGACCGGCGGTTGCTGTTTCATAAGGCTGTTACCCATGGCTATTGGGTACGTGCCGTCGATCCACCTAGACAACTGCGAGAGGTGCTCGCGCGCTTCGATCTTTATCGGCAGATCACACCATTCCATCGTTGCCTGGAGTGCAACGGCGTTGTTCAAGAGGTGCCGAAAGAGCAGGTCGAAGCGGACCTGGAGCCACTAACGCGGCGCTACTACGACGAGTTCTTTCGCTGTGGCCAGTGTCGCAAGATCTACTGGAAAGGATCGCATTTCCATCGCATGTGCCTGGAAATCGAGGAACTGCGCCAGGGATTAACCCGGATATCTCACGAAGAGTTCGGACCTTAAGCGGAATCGAGCGTAGGGCCGTTAGAGGCGAAGCCGAAAACCGCCGATCGGCTGAGGTTACTTTGGGTTATTGCCCTGCCTTCATGAATTATCCGGGTTAGTCGCTGATGCCGACTGCGAACGTCGTCGCAACAGCTGCCATGCGCGGCTGTTCAACATGGCAGCAGCACATCAACGACCGTGCCGGTGCCGGGGTCGCTGCTAATTCTTAATTCGCCGCCGTGCGCTTCCGCAATCAGCCGGCACAGATACAAGCCGATACCGAAGCCGCCGGTGGATCGGGTTCTGGATGGATCTACACGGTAAAACGGTTCGGTCAGTCTGAATAGATGCTCCGGTGGGATGCCCGGTCCGCTGTCGCTCACGCTTATTTTTAGTTGAGCGTCGGCTGCGGACACACTAACGCGAGGCGCAGGCTCTGACTCACCACCGTGTTGGATCGCGTTGCTAATCAGATTTCGGATCAGCAGGCGAATACGGGCTTCATCGAGTTCGACCACAGGTAGCTGCGAATTAATGTCGGTGGTTACGGTATCTGCCGAAAGCTCCTTCAGTACGGAGACCACGAGACTGTTGAGGTTGACCGGGGTACGATTGATAACCGCATGTCCGGTGTTCATGCGTTCGGTTTCAAGGATCTCTGTGATGAGGTTCTCCATTTCTTGCAGGTCTTCCCGAATCCGAATTTGGTTGACCGATTCGTCGAGCAATTCCGCAGCGACCGTCGCCCGCGTCAGTGGCGATCGGAGTTCATGGCTCACGCCGAGCAGCAGTTGTCTTTTGGCGTCGAGCATTCGTTCGATATCCGACGCCATGGTGTTGATGCTGCCTGCGAGTTCTCCAAGATCGTTATCGGCCCGAACCGGGACGCGGTAATTAAGTTCTCCCTGACCCATGCGCCGGACCGCGGCCCCGATGTCGTGGACCGGCCTTAGCATTGTGCGAATTAGCAAGTAACATAGGCCGAGAATCGCGACGATTCCGAACAACGCCCAGCCGATCACGCCGTCACGAAGCGGTTTCGGTCGACGGTGCCGCAATTCGTAATACACGGTGTAATCGCCGAACTCATTGCGTAACACGGTGCGATCGCGATGCTCGCCAAACGTGATATTTCCGTTTGCAAAGTCGAATCGCTTGCGAAGCCGGTCTCTTTTCTTCCGGGCCCAAGGACGATCTTCGTAAAACTCGAGGTCGTCGATATCCAACGGCAGCCCCGTCGATGAGAAGTCGATACCATTGCCCTGGATATAAATGTTGATAGGCAGGCGTCTTGCGAGTTCGGTTGCTCTTTCCACGCTCGGCGGATCGCCGATATCGGCGTTGACGTAGTCGAGATACTGCAGCAGATGCGGGTGAATATTGGCACGCCACTGCGCACCCAGCCCGTGAATCAGCAGGGAGATAATCAGCGCAACGATGCAAAGACTCGTTGCCGCGAAAATCAAAAGCAGGCGGTTCGACAGCGAACGTTTTAAACGTGAAACCAATCCCCTCATCGGGGCTTACCGACAAACGCATAGCCGGAGCCATACACGGTCTTTATCGGCGTAGCGGGTGCCAGCTTGCTGCGCAGCCGGCTGACCAGTATGTCCACGGACCGACTGAAGAGCTCGGTTTCCGTGCCCTTCAGACGATTTAATATATCGTCCCGGCTAAAGTCCTTACCCGGAGAGCTGGCGAGCAGGATCAGCAACTGGTATTCCATCGTGGTCAGGTCCACGGATTTTCCTTCAACCGTTACCTCACGTTGGGCGCGATCGATCGTAAGCTTCTCGAAGATCAACGCATCGGTATCGTTCGGCGTGGCCCGCTTGCGCTTGACAATCGTATTGATGCGGGCGACGAGTTCGCGCGGGTCGAAGGGTTTGGGTAGATAATCGTCCGCACCGATCTCCAATCCCACTACGCGATCGGTGACCTCGCCGCGGGCCGTCAGCATGATGATCGGTATCGGATTGCTGCGGCGGATTGTCCTGCATACTTCAAAGCCGTCCATTTCTGGCAACATCACATCGAGTATCACCGCGTCGAAGTGATTACGGCCCAGTCGTTCAAGCCCTTTTGACGGCAGCGTTTCAGATCGTATGCGAATACCGAATTTCTCGCAGTACTCGATCAGTACTGTTGCGAGCTTGTCGTCGTCGTCGATAAGCAGTACGTCGAGCATAATCTGCTTTGTCAGTCGGGGATTACAGAGGTTCCTGAATTATAAACGCGGATCGCCGCCACCGCGGCCCTGGCACCGCGATGACGCGCAATTCAAACACTGTGCGATCAATTTCAGCGAGGCCGGCCAGGCGGCGCCCGATCGCGGGGCGCCGGCCGGTTTATCACACAAGGTTATTCACCATTGTGCTTGTAATGTCGGTGGTGTTCGGCCCGGTGTTGGACAAACTCCATGATCTCTTCCTTTTGCTCGACGTTGAGTCCGTCCAGGAAATTACCAAGTGCCGCCACCACTGTCGGCGCGGCTTCGGTGATCGCCGCGGCTTTCCCATCGATCAGCTCAAGGGCTCTTTCCCGGTCGAAGCGCTCGGAAGAAATCAGCGACTGAACTTCGTCCCTGGCCGATTTCATTTGCCTCCGCATCGTACGCCGGGCGGTCATGATTTCGTCCTTGAGCGCGTTAAGGGATTGTTCCTGGGTTGAACTTAAGCTCAACTCCTCACTGACATAGCCAACCATATAGTTGGCGCGGGATTCCGGGCTGCCAAATCTGTGCTTGCCGTAGGCGGCCGCGCCACCGGCCACACCCAGAGTCAAAACAACCGCAGTAATAATTTTCGTAGAACGTTTCATTGATAGTACTCCTGTTTGGTTTGGTTAATGTGCAGGAGTAGTTTCGACCATCACCACGATGACATCATATCGCTGGCGCTACGATTTGTAACAGGGTGTAACAGTGGGTGACGTCGGGGGTGCTCTCCGGCGTTACGGTGCCCCGAAACGCTGCCCGCCACTCGCGATACCGATATCTAGCGTACGATGACATTGCCGCCCGCCCATGCGCCGAGACTGAGCAACCGCCGCTAACCCGCCATCTTTCTTGTCAGCTTGGCTTTCTTGCTGGCGCCGGTATTGTGAGAACATACTCTATGCTTTCCTTCACATACTTATGCAACGCCTTGTGCCGATCCGTTATGCCATCGGGAAAAAGAAAGTAACCAGTCTTAATTGGGCGCAGTGAACGGTTGGCTTTTCTAGATCCACACATCATTTTGAGCAGTGCGCTCGCCACCCTCGTGGCCGGTGTTCAGAACACCGCGCGGTTCTATCAGAAGGATTTTGACTTCATTCTCGGCGAACGGTTTGTGCTCCACGCCCTTCGGAACGACAAACATTTCTCCTTGGCTCAAATCAACGTATCCATCCCTGAAATCTATCCGTAGGTTTCCTTCCAATACGATTAAGGTCTCATCCGTATCTTCATGATTGTGCCATACGAAGTCGCCCTTGATCTTAACGACCTTGAATTGATAGTCGTTCATCTCAGCGATGACCTTCGGTGCCCAGTGTTCATCAAACAGGGTTAGTTTCTTCTCAAAGTTCAGTGCTTGATATTTCATAGTCTTGCCCTCCCATCCAACGCCGAGGCAGGCACGGTCTAGCGCATAGCATGCTGTTCCTGGCTATGTTGCGACACGACCGATTTACTACACGGCATAAACAAGAAAACTCCCGAACAAGACCGCAAAAAAACCACCAACACGGCTATATGATGACGCCAGATCCAACGTCCATTTCATCAAGCGTTTGAAATTTGAGCGGCCGATCACTCCCAATACGAGTGCCGCCGCCAATGAAATCCATCCGAGCACTTCTAAGACGATTGGATATTTAGATTGGCCGGCATAGGAAATGAGTGCCACCCCTAAAATTATTCTTACAACAACTGCCAAAACATGGATAGTTAATACATCGAAATGGTCACGTAAGATGCCAAGAACAGTTTCAGGCTTGACAAGGATGATCGCCCCTATAAGCATGATTAGAATGCCAAAAATTAATATGACGTAGCTCATTAGTTATCACTCGTAGCAGCGATCTAACTAAATCTTTAAATCTACCGGGAAAGTCGCAAGTACCGAGGCCCCGTCCACTCAACAGTTGAATCTTCGATCGCAGAGAAAAATGCTGAAAAATGAGGAGTCTCGCGGTGTTCCTCAAATGCCGCTTCATCGTCATACATCTCGTAAAAGAGACCCTCACTATCATCCCCGCTACTCGCCATTATATCGAACGCACGGCACCCTTGTTCATCTCGTAGCGCAGCTTCCGATTCGATTAGAGCGGCGTCAACTACCTCCTCCGGAGATCCGTCTTTAACTTCGTATCGGGCTACTAGCACAAATTCTTGCATATTATGAACCTCCATAGCTGGTGCTGAATGCTTATTTCACATTTGGCCAGTTACTCACGATTATTCGATTTCGCATAAAGTCTCAATAACCGGTGCGCCGAATTCCTGGCGCGATTTGTGCGCCGACAACAAACCTCACAGGTAAGTGTGTCCGGTTCAACGAATGGCTATGCGGCACCTTCATGATCCGTAATCCTTTCTACTGAGGCCCGGAAACACTTGAAAGAAAGCTCAAAGTGCCAAACCGGAAGAAAATGAACAGTAATGTAAGGTGTAATCGGCGTTCCGTCGTTCAAAAGCCCTCGTTCCCCGACACCAAATACCAAATCCATGATGGGGTTTTGGTTGCTAAATCCCGCCATCTTGATATTTTCACAGTCGTCAAAACGAAAAAGTACAGCGAATGGATGCTGAAGCGCACATAAATACATCTGGAGCGTAATTTGAGGCCCGATGTAGACACCATCGTCGGGGCGTACGTCACCTCGCCAAATTTTCAATTCATCTATTTCTGCATCGTGAAAATTGGGCCAACCGTCCCGTTCATCCAAAATGAGTTCGCTTCCAGTAACTAATAACCTCGGATCGGTTTCATTCATACCGCATAACGTCACTCATCACCGGCAGCAAAAATTAAAGTGAAAAACGAGCGTTGCTTTATGCTATCCGTGTCCGTGCGATTGCTAGGACAAATATTCTCGGCGATTTCAGCACGGGTATCTAGTTCAGACGTTTTCATGCTGGGCGCGTGAAATAATGAAAGTTAGTTAATCAACTAGAAATTGTAGTCTTTCATCGGATCTTGCTGTCGTGATCTCAAGGATTTCCGCGCTTACGACGTTTTGAGCCACAAACGGATCCCCATTTACTCTCGTTTGAAGATCTGTGAGCGACGTATTGTGAGCCACAATTGC
>Ga0224512_10002676_pt1 | contig 16137 bp, 12 predicted proteins | sample SF_May12_sed_USG_4_FD_169103 | JGI IMG/M metagenome (GOLD analysis project Ga0224512, IMG submission 169103) | Sediment microbial communities from San Francisco Bay, California, United States - SF_May12_sed_USGS_13 | ecosystem: Environmental > Aquatic > Marine > Sediment | place: USA...
CGCAGGGGGGAAGGCACAGTATTCCGGTGCCTCGCTCATCACAAGAGAGGTGCTTCGCCGCCCCTACCCCCCGATCAGCGCCCTCCCCTTCTCCGCCTCGCGCTCGAGCCGCCCGCACACGATGTCGCACAACGCGAACACGTCCTCGTCGGCCAAGCTGTAGACCGTATACAGCCCCTCCCGCCTCCGCTCCACATAGCGCAGGTCGTGCAGCCGCTGCAGGTGCTTGGACACGTTGGCCTGCCCGAGGCCGGTCTCCTCCACCAGGTCGCTCACGGTGCGCTCCCCCTCGCGGAGCGCGGACAGGATGCGGAGCCGGGTCGGCTCGGCGAGCGCCTTGAAGCGCGCGGCCACCAGCTCCAGCACCTCCGAGGTCATCTCGATGTTGCTCATGGCTCCCTCCTAGGCCGTCGTGCCGGCTGCGTGAGTCTCGGCGGGCGCGCCCGTCTCCACCGGCCGTCCGCTCGCCGCCCATAGGCTCCAGCTGTCGTCGACGAAGCGCACGTCGTATCCGCGTCCCGCGAGATAGGAGGCCGCGGCCGCGCTCCGCTTTCCGGTCCCGCAGTGGACGAGCAGCGTCTGATCGCGCGGGATCCGCTCCTCGAGACGCGGCAGGCGCGTGTATGGCGCGTGCACGGCTCCTGATACGTGCCCGGCCCGATACTCGGCGCCGGAGCGCACGTCCACGACCCGGTGCCCCTCCAGCTCGGACAGCTCTCCCATTTGTGCCGTGTCGATCTCCTGGATCACTTGGCTCGCGCCGCCCTCCGAGAACCAGTCCTCGAGCAGATCCTCATCCACGAACCCCGCGTATGCGTCGTAGCCGATGCGCACGAGGTCCCGCACCGCGTCCTCCACGCGGTCGGCCTCGACCACGAGCAGGATGGGCCGGGTCGCGTCTTCCACCAGCGATCCCACGACGGTGTTGAACGCGCGGTCGAGCGGGGCTTGCAGCGAGCCGGGCAGGTGCCGGGCCATGAACGCCGAGCGCGGCGTGCGCGTGTCGACAATGACGACGTCGGGGTCGGAGACGAGCGCCCCGATCTCCTGGAGCGCCACGCGATGCGGCCTGGGCAGGTCCCCGAGGACCTGTGGACCGGACCGGTTCAGCGCCTTCATGCGGGCGAAGTAGAGCGGAGGCTCGGGCTGGTCGGCCAAGATGGCCTCCACGAACGCGTCCTCCCCCGCCCTGGCGGCATCGAGCGCGGCGTTGTGCCGCCGCTCGTAGCCCACAGTGGTCGTGGGCACCGCGCCGAGCGCCTTTCCGCACGAGGAGCCCGCGCCGTGGCCGGGCCACACCTGCAGGTGATCCTCGAGCTCGAGGAACGCCGGCACCGAGCCGTAGAGCGCACGCGCCGAAGCTTCCTGCACACCGACCATGCCCGCGGCCTGCTCGAGCAGGTCGGGGCGTCCCAGATCGCCGACGAAGACGAAGTCCCCCGTCACCAGTCCCATGGGACCCGTGGCGCCGCCGCCGTGGTCGGTGACCAGGTAGCTGAGGTGCTCGGGCGTGTGGCCGGGCGTGTGCACGGCCCTGAGCTCGATGTTGCCGACGCGGAAGCTGTCACCGTCACGCAGCAGCGTCGCGTCGGGATGATCCTTCGCCCACTCCACCTGCCAGTCCGCGCCGCCCTCGGCGGAGACGTACACGCGCAGGCCCAGCCGCATAGCGAGCTCGCGCGCACCGGACAGGAAGTCTGCGTGGATGTGCGTCTCGGCGACGGCCGTGAGGCGGAGGCCCTCGGCCTCGGCGGCCTCGATGTAGCGATCGATGTCGCGCTCGGGGTCGATGACGATCGCCTCACCGGTCGCGGGGCAACCGATCAGATAAGCGTACTGCGCGAGCCGGGGATCGAAGATCTGTCTCAGAAGCATGGTCAGTCGTCCTGGTGTTCGTTGCCTGCCGCGGGCTGCGTCGCCGTGGAGGCCACGGCATGACCCGGGAGCAGGACCGATCGGTTCTCATAGAGGATCAGCGCGCCCATCACGATCAGCAGCACCGCAAAGCTGCGGCGAAGCGCGTGCGGGGGCACGAAGCGGCCCAGCCGGCTCCCGCCGAGGGCGCCCACGGTCGCGACCGCCGCGAAGGCGCCCATGAAGAGCCACGGCACCTCGACCTGACCGAGGTAACCCGCGAAGCCCACCGCGCCGTTGAGCGCGATGACCGCGAGCGACGTCCCGACCGCGACGCGCATCGGCACCTTGGCCAGGAGCGCGAGCGCCGGCACCACCAGGAAGCCTCCGCCCACGCCGACCAGTCCCGTCATGACACCGACCAGGAGCGCTTCGGCGATGATGGGCCCGAGCGGCGTCCGTTTGCCCTCGAGCGCCTCGAGGAGCCTCGGCGACGCGTCCCGGAACATGAACACCGCGCTCACGAGCAGCACCAGCGCGAACAGCGTGAGCTGGAACGTGCCGCTGACCAACGTGGCGAGCCGCGTACCGGCGAACGTCCCGGCCATCGCGACCGGCGCGAACGTGGCCGCGACGCGCAGGTCCACGTACCCGGCCCGCCAGTGCACCACCGCCGCCACGAGGCTCGTGACCCCCACCACGGCGAGGCTCATCGCGATCGCCTCTTTGGCCCCGTATCCCAGCACGTACACGAAGATCGGCACCGCCAGCACCGAGCCCCCGCCACCCAGTAGTCCGAGTGAGAGGCCGACCACGGCTGCCAGAAGGAGACCGATCGTCATTTGTGCGAAGTGCGAGGGATGGTGTAGGCCACGTCACGGCTGAATACAACTGTATGACTATACGGTAATATACTCCCGAGGCAAGGGCAGGCTCCGCCGCCCGCCACGCCTCGTTGTCTGGTACGTGACCCGCGCGTCTTCGCGCTGGCGCATCTGCAAGATGTGACCGAAGCGCGCGTCCGAGAGTGTTCACGACGATAGGCATTGGATCGAACAACCTGAGGACCCCAGGGGGAGCACTCATGCTCGGAGCACGAAGCAAGGCCTCGATCCTTCTGTCCGCACTGTTGCTGTCGGTCTTCTCGACCGCCTGCGACAACGAGGCGGTTGGCGTCGAGAATCAGTCGGCCGGTCCCGTCGATGGCCCCGCCACCGTACGGATTCTTCTCACCGATGCCCCGGCCGACTACATCGGGGCCGCCTGGGTCGACATCGGCGCCGTCGAGCTCATTCCGGCAGACGAGGAGGACGGGCCCGCAGTCGTGCTCTCCGAGGACGGCACCGACGGGTTCGTCAATCTGCTAGAGCTGCAGAATGCTGCCACCATGACGATCGCGGAAGCGGAGATCGAGCCGGGGGCCTTCTCACAGCTGCGGCTCATCGTCGAAGCGGCGCGCGTCGAGCTGATTGAGGGGTACACCTTCAGGGACGGTACGACCGAGATGGACCTCAAGGTGCCGAGCGGGGCTCAGACCGGCATCAAGCTGAACCTTCATCCGGCGGACGATCAGGACGGTCCGGTCGTGATCATTCCCGGCGAGACCGTCCTGGTTCTCGACTTCGACGTGAACCGGAGCTTCGTGCTCCGGGGCAATCCGGAGACGCCGGCCGGTGTCCACGGTGTGATCTTCAAGCCGACCCTCCGCGTCACCGTGGAGGACGTGGCGGCGAGCATCTCGGGCAGGGTTACCACCGACCTGGATGATGTCGACGTCGGTGGCCTCACGGTCTTCGCTGCGCCGACCGACGGCGGAGCCGTCGAGGGCTATCAGACCACCACGGCCTCGGCGATCACGGCCGAGGACGGGACGTACACGGTCCACTTCCTCGTGCCGGGCTCCTACGACGTCACCGTCGAGCTCGAGCCCGGACTCGGGACGGACCCCGAGAGCCGGCCGGTGACCCTGGCCTTCAAGGAGGACGCCACCGGCGTCGACTTCGAGATCATCGACGTGACCGGCAGCATCGCGGGGACGGTCACCACCGACCTCGAGGAGTCGGTCGAGGGGCTGGCGGTAACGGCGACGCCGGACGGAGAGGGCGCCCCGCTCGAGACGACCACGGGCGAGGAGGGGGCGTACCTCTTCGGGTCCGTGGTGGCCGGGACGTACACGGTCACCGTGGCCGTCGGCGAGGACCGCCTGACCGACCCGGCTTCCGTCGAGGTCGAGGTCGCGCCCGGTGAGGACGTCGAGGACGTCGACTTCGAGGTCATCGAGGACGTGAGCGGCAGCATCGCCGGCACGGTCACCACCGGGCTGGAGGACGTGTCCGTGGTGGGCCTTACGGTCACGGCGACGCCGGACGGGGGCGGCGACCCCATCGTGACGACGACCGGCGAGGGCGGCGCCTATCTGGTCGACTCGCTCGCGGCCGACACCTACACGGTGACCGTCGCGGCAGGGGATGGGCTCACCACCGATCCCGCAAGCCGCGAGATCGATCTGGACGAGGACGAAGAGGAGACCGGCGCGGACTTCGTTGTCGTTGCGATCGCGGCCAGCTGATCTCGTATCATGTGGTATGAGGGAGACATCAGACGGTGGCCAGCGATCTCGGCTCTCCGCCAGCCCCGGCGGGATCGTCCGCCCGCCGTCGATCGGTGTGCGATGCCGTCGACGTGGGTGGGCTCATCAACGCGGTGGGGCGCTCCGGAGCCCGCCAGGACTCGGCACCGCGCCCGCGATGCGCTATATTTATGATGCGTCAAACGTGACGCCCCAGCGATTTGAGACGATTGCAGGCTGGGTGATCAAAGCTGCTAAACCGTCCGGGGGTCCCGGCGGAGGCAAAAGCCCGGGACCCTTTGTTTTTTGAGGTGATCTGAAGTCCGGTCGGCGCCCCTCGGGGCCCGGCGGAGCGCGCGCTTTGAACACGACAGCTTGGCGGGCGCGCTCCTACCCACGGCACTCCGCCTAAAGCGTCGAAAGGCCCCATGCCGTTCGTCGGCGTGGGGCCTTTCGGCTTCTATCCACGGAAGCCAGGAGGTACGAATGTCGCCAGGGGAGCAGAAGCCTCGCACGGAGGACGCAGAGCTGGTCTTCGAGATCGATTGAGGCATTGGGGCGGGCCGCAGAGGCTCTGGCCAAGCACGCAGAGCAGCTCCCCCTGGATACCGAAGAGACTCGGGCCGTGCTGTCTGCTATTGAGACCGTGCAGTTGGTCGTGCAGCGGGAGTAGAGGGGCGGCGGCGGGTGGCGAACGACTCGGCTCAACCAAGCCGTACGACCCATCCACCGCCGCCCAATAGTCCCGCGTACTCAGCAACGTGTTCGGAGACCTCATCGGCGAGCATGCCTCGCACGAGTCCAAGCAACACCGCTTCTCCGTCGGAGCGCGTGCCCTTACCGGTGATGATGTGCACTACGCTTCCACTCGAGATCCGAGAGCGGGTCGTGAGGAAGTCTCGCACGCGTTGCCGAGCCTGTGCCCCCGTGTATCCGTGTAGGTCGAGGGTGGCGACGGGGGTCTCGCTGAGGAGGCTCGCGATGCCGGTCGCCTCAGTGGGCGGCGTGAAGACCTCCTTCAACCGACGCTTGTGACGTCTGCTCATCTGCCCAGCTTCGATGTCCTGCGTGGGAAGGGTCCGTGCCACGCTAGGAACTCTACTCTAAATACCGCCCCGCAACACGTCTCCCGTTCCTGACCTCTGGCTTCACGAGATGCTAAAGCGTCGGATGGCTCCGCTTACGTCCCTGCTCGTTCCGGTTCTTGATCAGATTGCAGGCTGGAGACGGACTTGTCCCGACGCTGCGTTAGCGAGCAGCCGACGGTCCTGACGCCCGCGGTTCGTCACCTGGTGACTTGAGAGATCCGGATGGAGGACAGCACGAGCGCCGCGAGGGTGCCCACCGGACCGATCACGTCCCGCCAGACGCTGAACTCCGACTCCCTCTCGATGAAGATCTGGTCCCCGCCCACCACCTGGAGTTGACCCGCGGTGACCACGTCCTCGCCGAGCCTAAGGGTGTAGAGTTCGTTGCCCCTCGCGAGCGTCACCTGGTCCAGCCGCGCCACAGCCGTGGGGCCTCCGGCCAGAGCCACCGCCTCCGCCACGGTCGTGCCCCGCTCGACCTGATACACGGCCGGCTCTCTCACCTCGCCGCCCACGGAGACCCGGCTCAGCGGCTCCACGGTGATCTGGGCACCCTGGAGATAGCCTGCCAGGAAGCTCCCGATCGCGGCCCGCGCCTCCGAGAGCGCGAGCCCCTCCAGCGGAACCTCCTGATAGAGCGGGTGGACGAGCCTGCCCTCCACCCCGAGGACAAAATCCCCGCTGTAATCGGGCTGTCTCCACACTTGAATCCGGACCACGCTGCCCGGGCGGAGCACCTGGTCCTGAACGGGAACCGGCTCCGGCAGCTCCGTCTGCGAGGACGCGCACGCCATGAAGATCTGACTGAAGGCCACCACCGACACGAGGCCTCGCATCGCGGGGCGTCTTTTGCCAGGAACTTGTCCGAAAAGCATGTATGGACCGTCACAGGGTAGGTGAAGGGGGGGCGCATTCGGCGCACACGTCAGTCGGGGCAACCGTATTCTTACTCTGCTCCGTCTTCGAAGGGCAATGCCGACAGCCCGTCGGCCGCCTCAGCCGGCCTGCTCCGCTCGTACATCATGAGGCCCACCGGGATGCTGAGGAAGAAGAAGAAGTGCCTCCAGTGCAGCGTATCGATCACCAGGCTCTCCACCATGATCCCCATGATGACGGCGACAGAGGCGGTATACGTCCCGACGTTGGGGCCCCGCCTGAGGACGCCCGCCAGACCGTAGAACAGGCTGGCACCGAGCAGCGTCAGAAGAGCAAGAAGGCCGACCACGCCGTTCTCGACCAGAACCCGGAGGTAGAGGTTGTGGATGTCCAGGCTGAACCGCGGGAACATGTACTGACCGGGCCCAATCCCCAGCAGGTTGCGATCGGCCAGCTCGAGCGCGAAGAACTGGTTTGCGAAGCGGTCGGCGTCGTAGCTCTGGAACGACAGTCTCTGGACCAGATAGGATCCGAGGTCCGTGGTCACGAGGAGGGCGAAGACACCGGCGACCAGCACCGGTGACACGAAGGCCAACCCGCCGAGGAGGCGCCGGCTCACGACCTGGCGGCGCACCAGGATCAACTCCATCGCGAGGTAGGCCACGAGAGACACCGCCAGGTGGACCCAAGCGCCCCGTGAGAACGAGAGCGTCACACCGATGAGCGAGAGCACCACCACGAGCAGGTAGCGGATCTTCATACGCTCGGCGTGGACCAGGGCCGCGGCCCCGAGGAACACCGCGCCGACCAGGAAGGGGGCGAACACGTTGGGATCCTTGAACGTGCTCTTGACCCGTGTCAGCGCGGCGTCCCGGAAGTATGCTTCGCTGTTGGGCAGGATGTGAAAAGCCGCGAGAACCCCGATCGTGGCGGTGATCAGGGCCGCCAAGAGGTACCCGTCCCGCATGATCTCCATGCCGCGCTGGCCGAATCTTCCGAGGAAGCCCGCGAAGAACACGAAGTAGGCGAGCATATACAGTGTGACGGCCAGGTAGAACCAGGAGTCTCCCACATCCCACGCCCAGGCCGAAGCCATGGAGGCGTAGTTCGCGAGCATGAATACGATGATGGACCCGAGAAAGACCCCGGGAAGCCGGAGGGGCGACACCATGTGGCCGGTGATCAACACGAGCACGAGGACCGGGCCGAACAGGATGTCACATAGCGCCGGCTCCACGCTGACGAAGCTGCTCGTGGCCAGGAGCAACGTCACGGCCAACGCCACGAGCGGGGCGGGCGCGACGCTCGCCCGCTCTTCGTATTCGAGACCCTCGACGAGTCCCGCGGCGTATCCCGAGCTCACTCCCAGGTTCCCATGATTCCGATCCAGACTCGGGCTCGACGAGCCATCCTCTCAGCTCTCTACCACACCCATCTGTACCGTCTCCTGGAGAGGCAGACGCGCGGCGTAGGTGTGATCTTCACTCTCCATCATACACGGCCGGAGCCGTCCAGGGAGAAATTCTCACCCAATCGCATCCTCGAGATCACGCCCAGTTTCCTCGATGAAACGATACGGCTGACCCAGCGACTGGGCTATCGAGCCGTTTCCTTGGACGAATGCCGCCGCCGACTGGTGGAGCGGGACGTTCGCGAGAGGTTCGTCCATTTCGCGATGGACGACGGCCATGCCGACAACTACACGCACGCCTTCCCCGTCTTCCGCAAGCACGGTGTCCCGTTCACGATCTACGTCTGCACCGGACTCCTGGACGGCAGTGCCCGCCAGTGGTGGCGAGACCTGGAGGACGTGGTCGCGGAGAACGACCGCGTCGAGGTAGACCTCGGGGATGGACGAAGCGAGATGGTGTGCCGGACTCCCGGCCAGAAGCATCGGACGTTCGAACAGATCTACTGGGCGCTGAGGCGTATGCCGCACGACTCGCAAATGCGGACGCTCCAAGACGTGTTCACCCGCCATCCTCCACAGGCGCCGTCGTCACCCCCGATGCTGTCCCGGGAGATGATCCAGGAAATGCACGACAGCGGCCTTCTCACCGTCGGCGCTCACACCCTCACGCACCCTGCGCTCAGCAAGCTTCCCCCAGACGCCCTGCTCGAGGAGATGGAAGAAAGCCGCAGCCGCATCTCGGACTCTCTGGGAGTCGAGCCGACTCACTTCTCTTATCCCTACGGCGATGCGGGATCCGCCGGTCCACGGGAGTTCGAGGCCGCGCGGCGGGTGGGATTCGCGACGGCCGTCACCAACCGCAAGGGCGTGCTCCACCCGGAGCACCGGAATCACCTGCACGCCCTTCCCCGGATCTCACTGAACGGAGACTACCAACGGACTCGGTACGTGGAAGTCCTCGTCAGCGGAGTGCCGTTCTGGCTGGACCCGAGCCTCCCTCGCATCAACGTAGTCTAGCCGTTGCCCGACCGAGGCGAGCCGAGCACTTCCTCGTAGAAGTCGACGACCGCGTTCACCATTTGAGCGACCCTGAGGTGTTGCTTCACATGGGCGTGCACCCTATCCGCTCGGTCCATGGCGGCCCCCGGGTTCGACATGGCCTCACCCATGGCCCCTGCCAGCGCGCCCGCGTCGCCGGGCGGCAACAGAAAGTCGGCGAGGGGACCGAAGATCTCCGGTATGCCTCCGACCCGCGTGGCCAGGAGCGGGACCCCCGCCGCGACCGCTTCGAGCACGATATAGGGAAGCGACTCGGCGAAAGAGGGCGTCACGACGCACCGAGCGAGCGCGAACGCGTCCCTCGCCGGGTGAATCGGGGGCGACAGAGTGACCGCGTCACCGAGATCGAGCTCATCGATGCGCGAGCGCAGCGTCGCATCGTCCGGTCCGGATCCGACGATGAGCAGCGAGGGCGTGCGCCCCTCCCCCCGCAGTCGCACCATGGCGTCGAGCAGCACGAAGATCCCCTTGAGCCGCCTGATCTCGCCGACGAAGACGAAGTCGTACTGCCGGGATCCGCTACCGACCGGTGTGAACTCGTCCTCGTGCAGTCCGTTGTACACCACGCGATGGAGGCATTTCACGGCACCGATCTTCCGCTCGTACGTGCGACGCGCGTACTCGCTCTCGAAGAGTATCCCATCGGTCCTGGTCTCCAGCAGTCGCTCGAGTCCGAGGAAGACCGCGCCGGCCGCCGACCGCCACGAGTAGTGAAGGGATCCACCGTGCGGCGTGTAGACGGCCTTCGCCCCGGCGGCTGAGGCCAACAGCCGAACGTAGGCCGCGCCCTTCGCGCCGTGCCCGTGCATGACGTCGGCGCCGACCTCCCGACACACTTCTCCCAGGCTCCTGACCGCCCGGACGTCGGACCAACCCGGGAGCCTCTTCATCGGAATCCTGTGGATGCCGAGCGCGCAGACGTCCGTCAACTCGGCGAACACCATGTCCGTTGCAGCTTCGTCCGCCTCCGTGCTACATACGAGACCGACCTGGTGACCTCGCTCCGCCTGACCCCGAACCAGGTCGCAGACGTGCCTGAACGCCCCGCCCTTCGGAGCCCGCAGCACGTGGACCACCCGCAGTACCATATTGGACACGTGGTCAGACCCTGACCGGAATCCAGACGATCGAACAGGTCATCCGAGAGCGACCCAGATGAAAGCGCTCCAGCGCTACCTCGCCTACCTCGGGGCCCTGCTGGCGAGGCCTGCCCTGTTCGCCCTGTACTTGTTGTCGGGCTTCGTGCCCCGCCGACCCGACCTGTGGGTCTTCGGCTCGTGGGGTGGACATCGCTTCGCGGACAACGCCGCGGCCTTCTTCGTCTACTGCCAAGAGGCGGTCTCGAGCTCCGTCCGGTTGGTGTGGATCAGCCGTGATGGGGACATCGTAAGAAGGTTGCGGGCGGACGGGTACGAGGCGCATCACATCTGGTCCGCCCGAGGACTGGCTGCCTGCCTGAGAGCCGGCCTCTACCTCTTCGACAACTTCTGCAAGGACGTCAACTTCTGGACGTCGCGATCCGCGCGGAAGGTCAACCTATGGAGCGGGGTCCCCCTCAAGTCCTTCGAGCGGGACATCGACAACCCCAGGAGCCGGTACTACCGACTCTTCCACGGTACGCTCCCGGAGCGCCTCGCGCTTTCCATCATGATGCCGTGGCACGTCGACCGGCCGGACCTCATCATCGCCACTTCGCCGGAAACCGCGCAGATCACGGAGCGCGCGTTTGCGCTGAAGCCGGCAACCGTCGTGATCACCGGGTACCCGAGAAACGACATCCTCTTCCGGGACGCTGCGGACGAGCCTGCCGCGGCGCGGGACTGGCCGGGTTCGTTCCGGAACGCGGTCGAGGCCGGCCGATTCGTGTTCTTCTACCTGCCGACGTACCGCGACAGCGGCAAGTCGTTTCTCGACCTGGACTGGGGGGAAGTGGACCGCCTCATGCAGGCGCGCAACGGCAGCTTCTTCCTGAAGCTCCACCCCGATGATCGGGCGTCGTTCGAGGCCACCGGCGCGCACGTGACGGAGCTGCCCCAGGGGATCGATATTTACAGCCTTCTCCCTGCCACCGACGTACTGATCAGCGACTACTCGTCGATCATCTTCGACTACATGCTTCTCGAGAAGCCGATCATCCATTACCTGCCGGACCTGGACGAATTCCGCACGAGCAGCCGTGCGCTGACGTTCGATCCGACAGAGATCGCGGTCGGGCCTGTGTGTCAGACGGGTCCGGAGCTCATGAAAGCCCTCGACGCTCTCCTGGAGGGTGTCGAGCCCGATGCCGCATCTCTGACGGCGTGGGCCGCCACGCAACGCAGGATGAACCTGCATCGGGACGGGGGGTCCAACGCACGCGTTCTCGGGGCCATGGGAGACAGGTTCCCCGAGCTGTCCGGCCTGGTGCGGGGCGCCACGACCGAGTGACGGCGATCGGCAAAGGCCTGCTCGCGCGGCTCGACAAGGGGATCGTGCAGCTGGTCCGGGGCTCCGGCTTCATCTTCGCGTGCCGGGTCTCCGGAGCGGTGCTCGCCCTCCTCACCCAATGGGTGCTGGCGCGCTGGCTCGGCGCCGAGGACATGGGCAGCTACCTGCTCGCGTACTCCTGGTGCATCCTCGTCGCGCGCCTGGCCGGGCTGGGGTTCAACAGCGCCTCCCCTCGGTTCATCGGGGAAGGCGTCGCCCTCGAGGACCGGGGAGCCATTCGAGGCTTCGTCGGCTTCTCGGGAAAAGCCGTGATGGGGCTGGGAGCCGCGGCGGCCGTGATCGGTGGGGGCGCCGCCTACCTGCTGAAGACGGCGTCTGGCGCGGACCCGTGGCCCATGGTGATCGCGTTCGCCGCCGTACCCATCATGGCCGCCTGTGGAATCCTGCAGGGCTTCGCGCTGTCTTTTTCCTGGTTCCGCGCCACGTTCATCCCCAACCAGGTGCTCCGCCCGGCTCTCTTCCTGGCGGCGGTGGCGCTCTTCTGGTGGCTCGGACGGGACGTGTCCGTTGCCGGCGTCATGCTGCTCCAGGCGGGAGCGATGGCCGCCGCCCTGGCGGTGCTGCTGGCGGCCGTGGGGGGCTCGCTGAGGCGCGAAGTGTGCGGCGTGACTCCGACCTACCAGGTCGGACTCTGGACGCGCACGGCCGTGGCCCTCCTGGTCGTGTCGCTGTTCCGGGACTACCTGCCCGAGCTGAGCATCATCGTCGCCGGCTTCTACTTGTCGACGGAGGAGATCGCGGTCTTCACCATCGCGTACCGGATCGCCTCGCTCATCGCGTTCGTCCTGTTCGCGGTGGACGCGTTCGCGTACCCTCGCTCGTCACAGGCCCTGGCCGCCGGGGACCAGGAGGGCCTGCAGGCGTTCGTGAAGCAGGCGACGCTCCTGTCCTTCTCCGTCTCGGTGGCCGCGCTCGCGGGCTTCTGGATCTTCGGACGCTGGGCCCTGGGGCTCTTCGGCCCGGAGTTCGTCGCGGGCTACCCGTTGCTGCTGATGTTGGGGAGCGCGCAGCTCGTGACGGCATCCGTGGGCCCCGTGATCCCACTCTTGTCTATGAGCGGCAACGAGCGTGCCTGCCTGAAGGTCTACGGCGCGGCGCTGGTCGTGGTCGCGCCGCTCGTGAGCATCCTCGCGAACACGTGGGGAGCCAACGGGGTCGGCATCGCGGTCATGGGCGTCGTCATCTTCTCGTCGATCGCGCTCAATCGGATGGTGCGGAGCCTGGTCGGCGTCCGCTCCTCCATCGTCGGTGTTCTGCTCGTGCGGTGACAGCGCACGAGCTCGCGCGGGAAAGTCCCGGCTCTACTCGGATCCGAACCCGTCGATGATCTCGACGATCTTCTCGCCGATGATGTCCTGGGTGTCCGAGGTCGTCGCGCCGATGTGCGGGGTGAGAATCACGTTCGGCAAGGGAGCCAGCCGCGAGACCGCACCCTCTCCCTCGCGCTCGTGCACGTCCAGCCCCGCGCCCGCAAGCTTGCCGCCCTCCAATGCCTCGAACAAGGCGTCCTCGTCGACCACCCCGCCCCGGGCGAGCGTCACCAGAAAGGCATCGGGCTTCATCTTCGTGAGCTCCGAGCGACCGATCAGGCGCGTCGTGGCCTCGGTCAGAGGGACGTGGATGCTCAGGAAGTCGGACTCGGAGAGGAGCGCGTCACCCGCCTCGAGCTCGAGGCCCAGCTCCGCGAAGGCCCTGGCTCGTTCCGGGGTGGGATTCGCGACACAGGCCAACACCCGCATCCCCCAAGCCGCTCCCATCTGAGCGACCTTGAGGCCGATGTTGCCCGCTCCGTAGACGCCGAGGGTCTTGCCCTGCAGCAGGCGGCCCCGGACCTGGTTCTTGATCCAATGTCCTTCGCGCAATGCCCGGTCCGCGATCATCATCTGCCTCGCGAGCCCCAGGATCAGGGCAAAGGTCATCTCCGCGACGGCCTGTGCGCCCGGCCCGGGGACTCTGACCAACCGGAGCCCCCGCGCCTCCACGTAGCCCAAGTCGATGTTGTCGATGCCGGAACCGGCCCTGACGACCAGCCGGAGCTCCGCGGAGCGCTCCATCACCGGCCCCGTGATCTGCACACCGCTCCTGAACACGAGCGCGTCACAACCGACGATCAGCTTCTCGAGCTCTCCCTCCGGCCGCCCGACGGCATCGACGAGCTCGTGGCGCGACGCGAGGGTCGCCCGCGCCCGAGGGGAGATTTGACTCGCCAGTAGTATCTTCACGATGCCTGCTCTGGTGATGAGACGGGGGGGACGAACGGCCTGCAAGGCGCCCCCACCCAGCACCATGAGGTCCTCGCTACCCAAATGCCCTGCTTACTACATTAGAAATCTACGCAGTCATCTTCCAAGAACTCCACGAAACGTACCCATGAGTCAGACTACCTCGGTCCGGAAACCGGTCGACCCTCCCGCCGGCCCGGGGCAACCCTCCACCAGGCACGGCCAGTTCCGCGCACTCCTGCGCTCGGACCAGGTCGAGTTCCTGATCGAGGCGCACAACGGGCTCAGCGCGAAGATCGGGGAAGAAGCGGGATTCAAGGGCCTGTGGGCCAGTGGACTCTGCCTGTCCGCCCAATACGGGGTGCGGGACAACAACGAAGCCAGCTGGACACAGGTGCTGGAGATGGTGGAGTTCATGGCCGACGCCACCAGCATCCCGATCATGCTGGACGGGGACACGGGCTACGGGAACTTCAACAACATGCAGCGGCTCGTCCGCAAGTTGGAGCAACGCGGTGTCTCGGCGGTGTGCATCGAGGACAAGCTCTTCCCCAAGACGAACAGCTTCATCGGTGGTCACCGCCAGCAGCTCGCCGACATCGACGAGTTCGCCGGGAAGATCAAAGCAGGCAAGGACGCCCAGCACGATGACGATTTCGTCGTAGTCGCGCGTGTCGAGGCGCTCATCGCGGGGTGGGGGCTCGGCGAGGCGCTCAAGCGAGCCGAGGCGTACTACTCGGCCGGCGCGGACGCGATCCTGATCCACAGCGCCGCCACCGTCGCAGACGAGATCCTCGAGTTCAAGCGTGAGTGGGGCGACCGCAGCCCGGTCGTGATCGTTCCGACGAAGTACTACCGGACCCCGACGGAGGTCTTCCGCGACCATGGATTCTCCATCGTGGTCTGGGCGAATCACATCCTGAGGGCGTCGGTCACCGCGATGCAGGAGGCGGCGGCCACCATCGCTCGCGAGCAGAACCTGCTCGAAGTGGAGGAGCGCATCGCTCCTGTGAGGGAGGTCTTCCGCCTGCAAGGAGCGTCCGATTTGGAGATCGCCGAGCGGCTCTACCTGCCCGAGCAGAGCGTCGATCTCAGAGCCATCGTGCTCGCCGCCTCCAGGGGCGTCGAGCTCGGCGAGCTGACCGCGGACAAGCCCAAGGCGATGGTGAAGGTACGTGGCGAGCCTCTCCTGTCGCACATCGTGGCAACGTATCAGGCTCGAGGCATCTCGGACGTGACGGTGGTCAGGGGCTACCGCAAGGAGGCCGTGGCGCTACCGGAGCTGACGTACGTCGACAACGACGACTACGCGACGACCGGCGAGCTCTATTCGCTCCATCTCGCGCTCCAGGCTTCGAGCGAGTCGGACGAGGGGATCCTGGTTTCGTACGGAGACGTGCTCTTCCGCAAGTACGTCCTCGAGGCCCTGGCGGAGACGGACAGCGACTTCGCGATCGCGGTCGACACCAACTGGATGGAGAGCGTCAACCGGGCACGCGAAGCCGACTACGTGAGCTGTTCGATGCCGAACACCCGGAATGCGTTCTACAGCGAGGTGCTTCTCGAAGGAATCGGGGACGAGCTCGCCGAGGACCGGATCCACGGAGAGTGGATGGGGATTCTCAAGGTGGCGAAGGAGGCCGTTCCACGGTTCAGGGAGATGGTCGCCGACATCTGCTCGGGCCCTGACGGGCAGGCTGCCACGATACCGACCCTGCTGGACCGGCTCGTCCGTTGCGGAGAGAAGGTCAGGGTACTCTACAACACGGGCCACTGGCTGGACGTCGACAGCCTGGACGACATCCTCGCAGCCGGGGATTTCGAATAGAGGCACATGATCAGTGCCGAAAGCTTCATCACGCGCGCGTTCAAAAGCGGCTTCCACCTCTATTCCGGTGTGCCCTGCTCCTACCTCACGCCGTTCATCAACTACGTCCTCGACCACCCGGAGCTGACCTACATCGGGGCGGCGAACGAGGGAGACGCGATCGCCATGGTCGCGGGCTCGGAGATCGGCGGGCTGCGGGGAGTCGTCATGCACCAGAACTCGGGCCTGGGCAACTCCCTGAACCCCCTCACCTCGCTCACGCACACGTTCCGGATCCCGCTGCTCCTGATCACGACGCTGCGGGGAGAGCCGGGCGGACCCGAGGACGAGCCCCAGCACGAGCTCATGGGCGCCATCACCACTCCCCTCCTGGAGCTGCTGGACATCCCTTGGGAGTATTTCCCCGAAGAGACCGAGCAGATCGATCCGTGCCTCGAACGGGCGGTCGCCCACATGAACGAGCACGGACGTCCGTACGCGCTCGTGATGCGGAAAGGCACGGTCGAGCCGTGGACGCTGACGTCCGTACAGCAACCGAAACAGACGCTCGCTACCCCTGCGGAAAGGAAGAGCCCCCGACACTCGCGGCGTGACATGCTGGAGGCCGTGCAGGCCGGGACGGCCGAATCGGACGTGCTCGTGGCGACCACCGGCTACACAGGACGCGAGCTCTACGACGTGGGGGACAGGGACAACCAACTCTACATGGTCGGCTCGATGGGATGCGCGCTCAGCTTCGGGCT
>Ga0224512_10002677_pt1 | contig 16136 bp, 15 predicted proteins | sample SF_May12_sed_USG_4_FD_169103 | JGI IMG/M metagenome (GOLD analysis project Ga0224512, IMG submission 169103) | Sediment microbial communities from San Francisco Bay, California, United States - SF_May12_sed_USGS_13 | ecosystem: Environmental > Aquatic > Marine > Sediment | place: USA...
TTGGCGTTCTGGCCATTCTCTTCGTGCGAGGCCGGCGTGTGCTGTGGGCAGCGATCTACGGTGTATTCGTTGCGACAGTCGGAGTCTTGTGGGGTCTCGCCGATGGTGATGGCTGGCTCGTTGCCTACACCATGACTGCATCGTATGCGATGGGCGTGCTTGCGGTGCTCTACGTCGTGGACTCGGCCATAGCAATCGACGCCCGCCTCGGCCGCGTGCAGGATGTACTCGACAGCGTGCCTGTTGCGCTCCACGAGGAGGACTTCTCCGGTCTCGTGAAAGAGCTAGCCGAGCTCAGAAAGTCCGGAGTGACGGATATCCGCCGCTATGTGGAGACCAACCCGGAAGAGCTCCAGCGCCTCATGGGGTCGATCCAGGTGATCGCTGTGAATCGCGCCGCCGGTGACCTCTTTGGCGTCGAACCGGCTTCGCTGATCGGACCGGTTCGTGTGGATGCGCAGGAAGGTAGGAACCGCGCCGGGTATCTCTCGGACATCATTGATGTCTGGGAAGGCCGGGATGCCCGCAATCGCCAGTTCTTTGATGTTGAGGTCAACGGTCGGCGGCTGACGCTCGCCCTGGAGTGGGTGGTGCCTCTCGAGGACACCGATCGGACAACGTTCGTCGCCTTGTCCGATGTCACCGAGATCATCGAGGCACGCGATGCTCTGTCGCAGCTGAATCGATCCAAAGACGCGTTCGTGGCGGCGATCAGCCACGAACTGAGGACCCCGCTGACGGCGGTCCTCGGGTTCGGAAGCGAGCTGCTGCATCGCTCGGATGAACTGTCATCGTCGGAGCGCCGCGACATGCTCTCGCTCATCGTCGGCCAGAGCCAGGCGATGGCGCACATCGTCGAGGACCTTCTCGTGTCGGCACGGGCCGATATCGGTGCGGTCTCGATTGCGCCGGCGATGCACGACCTGATTGGTCACTGCAGGGGGACGGTCGAAGAGCTGGGTATGCGGGTCGAGGTCCGGGCTTCAGGTGATGCCACGGCGTACGTCGACGCCGTTCGTTTCCGTCAGATCATCAGGAACCTGCTCACCAATGCGGAACGGTACGGCGGGAAGCGCTGCTGGATCGAAATCGAAGAGCCGGATGATGTGGTGGTGGTGACCGTCAATGACGACGGACCTGGCGTACCGCCCGAGATGGCAGATAGGATCTTCGACACCTTTGTGAGCGCTCATGCGCCTCGCGCCGCAACGGCGTCCGTCGGGCTGGGGCTCTCGGTGTCCCGTTTCCTCGCCAGGTGCATGGGTGGTGATCTCGTCTACCGGTCCGACGGCATGACGAGTTCTTTTGTGCTCACGGTTCCGACTTCGGCCCCACCTGACGGCGACGAGGGTTTGGCGGTCGGCGCCGGGGCAGCCGCTTCCTGATCGCATGGTCAGGTCGATGTGCTGCCGGTCTTCTTCTTGCCCCGGCTATGGGCAGCTTCGGCGATATCCACGAAGTCATCGACTCCGATGGAGGCGATCGCCCGTCCGATGACGCCGAGGGGGAGGTCGTCGAGCTTCTTGAACCTGACGCAACTCTTGCCGCAGTCGTATCGCTTGCCGGTCTCCAGGTACTCCTCTTCGAACCTCCTGCGGGCGTCATCCGAGGAGTAGATCGCGGACAGATACACCGCCATGTGGTTCTTCTGCGAGGCCAGCGCGGCGTACATGAGCGGCTGTTTGTTGTAGGTATCCGGGTACGTGGACAACGGAACGACGTACGCGATCATGCCGAAGCCCATCGTCTCGACGTATCCGTTGGGCAGACTGGCGAGTATTACCTCACGAACCGCCTCGAGGGCTTCCCGGCGATCCGCGGGGAGTTCGGCCAGATACTCTGCCGGTGTTGTCGCTGTTGATGCCGCCACGGGTCCTCTCTTTCGATCGACGATACTCCCGATCCGTTCGATCGGGCCGGTAGGGTCGGTGCATGCCGAAGATCTCGATCGAATGGGACCGTGACTGGCGGTTCGACGCTTACGACTCGAAGAACATGCCCGTGGACATCGACGGACGGCAGCAGGCGGGCGTGAAGCCCTCAGATCTGTTGCCCATTGCCCTGGCCGCCTGCTCGGGCACAGACCTCGTCCAGGTGCTCGGCGCCCAGATGACCTCGCTCGGGATAGAAGCTTCTTTCACCCAGCAGACCGAGGCACCCTGGGGATTCCAGCGGATCAAGCTGCACTACACGATTTCGGGGTCCGGGCTCACCGAACCGGCCGTTGCAGAGGCGATCCGCAAGTCCGAACACGAGATGTGCTCGGTGGCCGCATCGATCAGCGTCCCTGTGGAGTCGACGTTCGAGATCGTTCCGTCCCCGGACAAGTGACGGCTCACTGACCCTCGATGGGCTCCCAGAGTTCGACCTTGTTCCCGTCCGGGTCGGTGCACCACCCGAACCGACCGTACGGATGCTCCATGACGTCGTCGCTCACGGCTACGCCGGCAGCCCGGAGTTGCTCGAGCATGGCATCCAGGTTGGCCACCCGGAAGTTGAGCATTGTCGGGCCGGGGAAGTAGTCGGTGGTCGCGTCGAAGAAGCCCAGCGTGGTGGTCGCCACCTCACCATCGACCGTCCGCCACGGAATCACGACGTAGCCGTCATCGTCGGTCGGCAAGCCGAGCATGCCGACGTACCAGTCCTTGAGTGCTTCCGGGGTGGAGCTCTTCATGAAGGCGCCACCAATGCCTCGTGCTCGTTCCATCACGGCCCTCCTGGAACCATCGGTTGTGTCGACGGCGTCAAAGCGCCATGACTCATTCCCTGTCGACGCTACTCGTGCTGGTGCTGCTGGCTTCGTGCGGGTCGACCGCCGAACAGTCCGTCACCTCGGAGCCGAGAGACCGGTGGGAGTCCGCGGGCGTCGTTGACTACGAGATGACCTACGGGTGGTCGTGTGAATGTTCCGAGCAGTCGGGCGGCCCCTTCCATGTCACAGTCGAGGACGGAGTCATCACGAGCTTCGTCCACGTGCGCGGCGTTCCACTCAATGGGGACTCACGGCCGCTGACCGTGATCGACTTGTTCGACAGGGCGGACCAAGGACGAGACCTCTACGGCGACGACACCGAGTTCACCTTCGACGAAGAACTCGGGTATCCGACTCACATCTCACTGGGCGTGTCCGAGCAACCGGCCGATGGCGGCGAAAGCCTGAGGGTCATCGAGTTCACGGTTTCGGGCCGCTGACCTGTCCAAGGGTTTCGAGGTACAGCTCTCGCACGTCGCTGATGTGGGTGTCGAGATCTTTGGTCTTCCAGTGGCTGGTCGGAATGGGACTCCCGACGGTGACGCGCACGGTCGTGGGCCGCATGACCCGGCCACCGCGCGGCAACACGTCATGGCTGTTGTGGATGATGATCGGGACGATCGGGACACCGGCCTCCATTGCCAGATGAAACCCGCCCTTCTTGAAGGGTCCCAGGTTCGGCGTCGGCTGCCTGGTGCCTTCCGGGGCAATGGCGATGCTGAGCCCATCCCGGATCGTGTTGACTGCCGATTGCAGGGCGTTGACCGCCTGCTCATGGTCGGTTCGGTCGATGAACACCACCCCGCCAAACGAGAACAGTGGTCCCACCAGCGGCATGTGGGACAGCTGCTGTTTGGCGATGGCCGTGACGTCCTTGCGAAGGACCTTCATGAGAAGCAGGCCGTCGAAGTTGCTCTGGTGGTTGAAGAGGAACACGCAGGGCCGGGCCGACCAGAGATGGTCTTCCCCCTCGATCTGGACGTCGACACCCGAGATGGCGACGGCGAACTCGCCCCAGGTGGACATGGCCAGATTGAGTGCCTGCCGGCGGTCCCGATTGAGGGCACCGGCCAGCAGGCCTGCTCCTACGGCCGGCACCATCGACATGTTGGCGGCGGCGGTCCTGAGGATGAAGCTCAACGGTGGGCGCCCGCGACTCTCGAAGTCGAGGGTTTCCCAACCGCGCCGTTTCGATTCGGCAGCGAGGTGCTTGTCTGGATTGAGCGGACGCGGGTTGCCTACGCCCTCGAGCAGCGGCAGGTCTTCGCCACCGTCCGAATAGGCGAAAGACTCGGCGAGATCGATTCCGTACTCTTCGGCGACCTCGACGGCAGTGGCGGCCTTTGCGTCGCCGTAGATGATCGGCTCCAGCACCTCGCCGGTGAGTTGACCGTCGAGGATCTCGAGTCGATTGCCGATGACCTCGTCGAATCCGAGGTCATCGGCGACGGCGGCGACCTGGAACTGGGTGGCCGCCGAGATCATGATCAACCTATGTCCACGTGCCCGATGGGCGGCGATGATGGCGCGCGCCTCCGGGTAGATGAGCCCGGCGATGTTCCGTCGGAAGAGCCGCTCGGCCTGCTTCTCGACCTGCTCGACGGTTTCGCCTTCGAGCATTTTGGCGGACGCCCTCAGCAGGCTCTCGAAGGTGGAACGGCCCATGCGGTAGGCGAGGGCCTCCCGGAGGATGCCGAGATGTCGGATATCTGGTGTTCGCAGCCGATCCTGGGCAAATACATACGCCGAGAACCCGGCGAGAAGCGTGCCGTCCATGTCGAAGAAGGCGGCGATGTCGGGCCCCTCGGGAGCGGAACGGATCGGATCGAGGTAGGCCTGGTTGCGCGGCATGTAGGGAACCCTACTCAGGTGCCTCTCGCCCATCGGGCTGTGGCCGATGGGCCACGATGAGGCGAGCAGAACGATTGCGGGTCACGTAGTTCCACGCCCATTGGAGGATTACCAACACACGGTTCTCGAATCCGATCAGGAAGTAGATGTGGATCGCCAGCCAGGCGATCCACGCCGTCCAGCCTCCAAAGCGGATCCGGCCAAAATCGGCCACGGCCGCACTCCGTCCGATGGTGGCAAGGCTCCCTTTGTCCTTGTAGGCGAAGGGTGGCATTTGCCCGCCTCTAAGGCGGCTACGCACGGCTGCGGCCGTATAGCGGCCCATCTGGATCGCGGCGGGTGCCACGCCCGCCACGATTTCGCCTTCTTGCTCCACATGGGCGAGATCGCCGATCACAAAGACGTCGGGACGACCAGGGATGGTGAGGCCTTGCGTGACGACGACCCGGCCGGAGCCATCGAGCTCAACTCCGCAATCGGCCAGGGCCCGCCCGAGCGGCGAGGCGGTGACTCCCGCCGCCCACACCACCGCTGCAGTCTCGACGGCCTCGGTTGTGGTGTCGTCGGTGACATCCACGTGATCTGCGCCGATGTCGGTCACCCGCCACCCGGTACGAAGTTCAACACCCAGAGAACGGAGCTGCGCGGCAGCCTTCCGGGAGAGATCCTCCGGATAGCCGGCCAGCACCCGTGGCCCGTACTCGACGAGCAAGACCCGGGCCGAGGCCGGGTCGATGCGCGTGAAGTCCTTGCGGAGCGTGTGTCGGGCCATTTCGGCGATGGTGCCCGCCACTTCGACGCCGGTCGGGCCGGCGCCAACAACAACGAAGGTGAGGCAGGCACCGGGTTCTCGTTCGGCGCGTTCGAATGCCGCCAGAACCCGGCCCCGGATGTTGGTCGCGTCCGCCAGAGTCTTGAGGCCCGGGGCGTGCTGCTCCCACGCCTCATTCCCGAAGTAATGGTGGGTCGCACCGGCTGCCACCACCAGCACGTCGTACGGGATCAGCGCCCCATCCGTGATGACCAGCCGATCCGCGGAGTCGATCCCGGTCACCTCGTCCATGAGCACCGTGACGTTGTGCTGACGCCGCAGAATGTGCCGGATCGGTGAGGCGATGTCAGCAGGAGACAGCCCGCCCGTAGCCACCTGATACAACAGTGGTTGGAACAGGTGGTGATTGGTCCGGTCGATCAGGGTCACCTGCACGTCGGCCCGGCGGAGTCCGCGGGCAACGTTCAATCCCGCGAACCCTCCACCGATGATCACTACCCGGGCTCCGGGATCCAGTTCCCGGTGGTCGTTCACGCTGGTACGCCTTCCGAGCGCAAGCCCTTTCTGGTGACAATGGTGACGAGCACCGAAGCCACGGTCAGGCAGGCCGCGACGGTCAGCCAGGCCGCCTCATAGGACACGTTGTCGATGATCCAACCGAGCCCGGCCGGGCCGAGGCCGGCTCCCAGAAAGATCCCCGCCTGGGTGACGGCCGTCGATCCGGCCGGACGTCCCTGGTTCGCCTGAACGACCCCAAATGTGAAGAGACCGGGCCACCCCCAGGCGGTCGAGAAGCCGACGATCGTGGCTACCACGAACCAGCCACCCTGCGTATATCCGAGGCCGGCGAAGGTGAGCGCTCCGACGGCCATGAGAATGGCAACCCAGTGCAATCCATCCGATCGTCGTCGGTCGGCCAGAGCACCGTAGGAGGCCCTGGCCAGAATGGAGGCGAGCGACCCGAGCGCGAGGATGTTGCCGGCGGCTCCTTCGCCGAACCCCAGGGATAGCGCTGCGTCAACATGGAAGGTTCCCAGGGCGATGGCCGAAACGGTCGCAAACGCCGAGCCGAGACTCAGCAGGGCAAGCCAGCGAGCAGCCATGTCGCCGCGAGCGGGTGATGAAGTCGAACGTTCGTGTCGTACCCCGTCGTTCTGAGGTGGAATCAGCCAGGCGACGCCGACCGCAAGTAGTGCTGAGATGCCAAACGCCCAGCGCCAGCCGACGGTGAGGGCAACAGCCGGCACGGCGATGCCGGCGAGGAGAGACGACGTCGGGATGCCCGCATGCTTCAGCCCGAAGATGAGGCCACGTCGATCCGACGGAATCACTCGTGCCAGGGCCAGGTTGGCGGCCGGGTTGGCCGTTCCGTAGAAGGCCCCGGCGATGATAAGAGCGACGGCCAGGCCGGGGACAGAGTCGACAAACATGGCAATCGTGGCCAGCACGGCGGCCGCCCCGATGGCGTTGACGAGCATGGCCCGCCGCCATCCGAACTGTTCCACGAACCGGCCGACAAGCCGTGAAGAGGCCGAAGCAGTGAGAAAGAACGCCGCGGTCAGATACCCGAGGGTTTTTGCGGTGTAGCCGATTTCTGGACCGGCCTGGGCGATGGTGGAGGCAGCGATGAAGGCCGGTTGGGTTGCAACCGTCACAACCAGAATCGAGGCAGCCACCAGACGCCAGGGTGTTCTGTTCGGGGGGACCGGTTCCATCCGTCGCAGTCTTGCCGAATTCGATGGCTCAGGCGATCTCACGTGGCGTAACCGGCCGCCTCACTGAGCGTGTACGTTTGGATGTGCGTCGATCTGGAGGAAAGAATGGCTGCAAGGCAACGACTGGTTCTCGTAACCGTGTTCTTGATGGCACTGACCACGCTGGCGGTGCCGGCGGGAGCCGAGCGTGACGGACCACCTCGTTCCCTCAGATTCGCCACCTTCAATGCATCCCTCAACCGGTTCAACGCGGGCGACCTCGTCTCCGAACTGGACGCCGCCCTCGCCGGGGTGGTCGGACCACAGTTGGGTGCCGTCCTCGAGATCATCGACCGTACCAGCCCCGACGTGTTGCTTGTCAACGAATTCGACTACGACGGTGATCATGCAGCTGCGGCCGCCTTCGCCGAATTGACCGGCTATCCCTACTGGTACACCGCACCCTCCAACACCGGGATCCCGTCTGGCCAGGATCTCGACAATTCGGGTGGGGTCGGTGGCCCGGGCGACGCTTTCGGATTCGGGTTCTTCCCCGGCCAGTTCGGTATGGCGGTGTTCTCACGCCTGCCGATCGATACGGACGAGGTGCGGACGTTCCAGACCTTCTTGTGGGCCGACATGCCCGACGCGATGCTGCCGATGAACCCTGATGGTTCCTCCTGGTATTCGGACGACGCGCTGGCCGTGTTCAGGCTGTCGTCGAAGAGCCACTGGGACGTGCCGGTCCGCCACAACGGCAAGGTGGTCCACTTCCTGGTCAGCCACCCGACGCCGCCGGTCTTCGACGGGCCGGAGGATCGCAATGGCACCCGGAACCACGACGAGATCCGCTTCTGGGCCGACTACATATCCCCGGCCAGATCAGGCTACATCTACGACGACGATGGCGGGTGGGGCGGTCTGGAGAAGGGCGCCAACTTCGTGATCGCCGGCGACCAGAACTCCGACCCGCGCGATGGAGACAGCGTGCCGGGCTCGGCCCAGCTCTTGCTCGAGTCGCCCCACATCAACACCAAGGTCACACCGACGTCGACCGGCGGCGTATGGGCGGCCGGCCAGGGTGCTCCCAACGACACGCATCTGTCCGATCCGGCGTATGACACCGCCGACTTCTCAGAGGCCGCTTTTGGCGGTCCGGGCAACCTGCGCGCCGACTACGTGCTGCCTTCGAAGGCGCTGCGGATCGTCGACGCCGGTATCTTCTGGCCGGCGCCGGGAGAGGACGGCTTCGAACTGACCGGCTTCGGCTTCCCGGTGGTGAGCTCCGATCACCGGCTCGTGTGGGTGGATGTGTGGGTGCCCGGTGCCTGACAACCTGACTGCCGAAGCTCGGGCATAGCGGCACTAACCGGCGATGCAGTCCGGACGTACAGTGATGCTGTGCGATCGGTCCTAGCCGCTCTGGTCCTGCTTGTCGGCGCGTGTGCGACCCCGTCCGCGCCTCACCCGGTCGCTACGCCGGTAGCCGTTCGACTGCTGTTCGTCGGTGACGTCATGGGTGGTCGGGGAGTTGCTCCGGTTGTCGACGGCGATCCGGGCGGCGTCATGGAGCACATCCGGTTCGTCGTCGATGAGGCCGACTTGTCGTTCTTCAACCTCGAGTCACCGATCACGAGCAGGCCGATGAACGACGAGAGCCAACTCGATCTGCGCGCCGATGTTGTGCTGGCCGAACTGGCGGCTGGAGCAGGCTTCGATTTCGCCGGATTGGCCAATAACCACTCGCTCGATGCGGGACTCGCCGGGCTCGAAGACACCAGGCGGGCGGTGGCGGCCGCCGGTATGACGGCCGTCGGCCTGATCGGTCAGCCGGTGCACGTCGATCTCGGAGGATTGACTCTGGCGGTGTTTGCGTTTGACGTCACGGGTACGGGAGACGGCTCTGTGGTGGCCCGGTGGGATGAGGAGTCGGCGGTTCCGCTCATCGAGCAAGCCGTTACGACTGCCGATCTCGTCGTGGTCGGGCTCCACGGCGGCCAGGAGTACCTGCGCCAGGCAGACCCCACGATGTCGGCGATTGCCGGATTGCTGGCTGCGACGGGGGTGGATGTTGTGTGGGGGCACGGTCCGCACGTGTCCCATCCGATCCGGTTGGACGGCCGAAGCGTTGTGGCGACGAGCCTCGGCAACGCCCTCTTCGATCAGGCCGGGACATCGACGAATGTGGGTTCCGTCCTCGAAGTGCTCGCCACCCCGACGGGTGTGGTTGCCTACCGGGAGGGCGTCGTCGACATGTCTGGCCTGCGCATGGAATTCGCCGGATGGAACCCGCCTCCCGGCGAGGCGGTGTGGGTGGACGGCGGTTGGTGGTCGCCGACCGCCCCGCTCGAGGCTCTCGACGTACCGGCCCTCGACCAGGGATCCTTCGACGACGGGGATCTGCTCGCCGCCGGAGTCGGTGACCTCGACGGAGACGGCATCACCGAGACCGTCGTTTCGTTCCGGCGGCCGTTCGGCGAGACCCTGGTGAATCAGACGTATCAAGGCGTCGACTGGATCGACGGGCAGGGGAGGAGCGCCCACGTCGGCGTTTATGAGACGGCCACCATGACGCCCCGGTGGGTCGCTGGATCGGTTCCGGCGCCGGTCGGGGATCTGGCGGTGTGCGACGGCGGCATCGCCGTCACCTACACGGGTCTGGACGATGAGGCGGTGGTCGGAGGCGGCGTCTGGATGTGGCAGACGTTCGGATTCGTCTTCGGGCCGGATCTCGCCGGTCCGGGCCATCCGGCGTGCGTCGATGTCGACGGGGACGGGTCATCCGAACCGGCGTTTTTCGGTCGATGAGCCCGGTCGATGAGCAGTGCCGAACGACTCTGTCTTCTCTGCTTGCCCGGACCTACGTTGCGCATACGAGACGGGAGCGGATAGTGCAGCGGTTCTTGATCGTTCTTCTGTGCCTGTCGCTCCTTGGTGCATGCACAACGAGCGCATCGACCACCACGATCAGTCCTCCGATTGTTCCAGACCCGGTGACCTCCACGGTCGGCCGGACCACCGTTCCTTCTTCCACCACCACAACCCCGGCTTTCCAGGTTCCGGCAGGTTTCGGGGTCAGGGCTCTTCCGCCGTTCGCCGCCTTTGAAGAGATCCCACTTCTGGACGGTGTCACCTACGCCGGCCCGGCCACACCGACCAACCTGGCAGGCGTCTTCGTGCCCGAAAACCTGGCGGCGGCACTGAACCAGGCAGCGTTGAGCACGCTCGCCGACCAGGGCTTCGTGATCGTTCCCGACTCATATCTCCGGTTCGCCCAGGTGTACGAGTCCGCGCCGTATGGGGGATATCCGGTGTTTGTGACCACGGACTCGGCGTACCACCTGTGGCATCTGGTGTTCTCGAAGATCCTGCGAGATGTCGAACAGGACGTCCTGTTGCCCGAACTGCAGGGCCTGCTGGTTGGTCTCCTCGACGATGCCCGGACCCAGGCGGCCGACTTGGCAGGGACAGACTTGGAAGAGCCGGCCGGCCGGGTGATCAGTCTCTTTGAGGCGGCGGTCGTGCTGTCGGGAGTCGACGGGGGAGCGATCAGTCCACGAGCCGAGCAGGAAATCGCCTTGGCCAGAGAGCACGCCCGCATCACGACCTCGCCGATATCCGCTTTCGGTGAATGCGTTCCAACGGTGTCGCCGGCCGGGTGTGTGGACTACTCGCTCTTCAAGCCGCGCGGCCACTACACACGGAACGCCGATCTCGAGGGCTACTTCCTTGCCATGTCCGTGCTCGGGCAGGAGAGCTTCTTCGTGTCGCAGCCCGAATCGCTGCAGCTGGGCCTGCTGGTCACGCGCCTGCTGCTCGACGACCCGGCGCTGCTGGCCGGGTGGGAGAAGGTCTACGAGCCAACCGCCTTCATGGTCGGGCTGGCCGACGACTACACGCCGACCGAACTCGCCGCCGTCGCCGACGACGTGCAGCCGGGAATGCTCGGTGATCCGGCTGCCATTGCCGATCTCGGCCTCGTGGAGAGGATTGGCGATGCACTGCTGGCCACGAGGGAGATCGCTATCAACCCCGAGGCGTCGGCCGTGCGGATCATGGGCGCCCGCTTCGTGATCGACTCCTATGTCCTGGATCAACTTTCCTACCCCAATGTCGGTACCCGGGAAGATCCACGGGTCAAGGTCTCACCCCTCGATCTCGCCGCTGCGATGGGTTCGGACTTCGCACTCGATATCCAGCTCAGGGCTGGCGAAGCCGACTTCAGTGAGTACGACGAGCAGATGGAGAAGATGCAGGCCTTGTTCGTCGATCGGCCGATCGACTCCTGGGCGGGCACGGTCTACGACGCCTGGCTGTACGCGATCGAGCCGATGTTCCTGCCCCACGAGGAAGCTTTTCCCGACTTCATGCAGACCGGGGCATGGACCGCCAAAGCCCACCAGACCGGCCTGGGGTCCTATACCGAACTGAAGCACGACACGATTCTCTACGCCAAGCAGGGGTTCGCAGCCGAGGGCGGCGACGAGCCTCCCCCGATCCAGATACGACATTGGGTCGAACCCGATCCGGTCGCCTTCCTGCGGGTCGCGGCCGTTGCCGGCCTGCTGCAAGACGGCCTCAACGAGCGAGGGCTGCTGCCGCCAGACCAGGATGAGCTGCTCACAACGCTCCGGGTGGACGTTCTCGATCGTTTCGCCCGGATTGCCCGGGAGGAGATCGACGGCCTCTCGATATCGGTCGACGACAACGCCTTTCTCGAGACCATCGGGTCGCTGATGGAGTTCATCTGGGTGCAGTCATCCGATCTCGAACCCGATCTCGAGATGCCGTCGCCGGCCGATCAGGAGTCGGCCTTGATCGCTGACATCTTCCGGTCGACCTTCGAGGTGCTCGAAATCGGAACAGGGAGAATCGACCGGATCTTCGTGATCGTTCCCAACGATGAAGGGATCTTCCAGGTGGCGGTCGGGGCGGCGTACTCCTATTACGAGTTCTGGGTTCCGGCCATCGACCGCCTCACCGATGAACAGTGGCGAGCCCGGTTGGAAACGGGAGCCGTGCCCGATCGGAGTGCTCCGGCCGTGATCACGGATGACCGGGTACGAGAGGCGTGGCAGGCCGTGCTGTTCGGAGACTGAGTCAGCCGCGTTCCTCTGCGATGGCGTTGCCGCCATCGATTGTGATGCACTGGCCCGTGATATAGCCGGCCAGCGGCGAGGCGAGCCACGCCACCGCTCCGGCGATCTCCACCGGGGCGCCGCTTCGGCCGGCCGGGGTCGCCAACCCCTGTTCCGCCTCGTGATCCGTCTGGCTGGCGGTGCCGATCCAGCCGGGGGCGATGGCGTTGGCCGTAACCCCGTGGCGGGCGTAATCGAGAGCCACCGATCGGGTCAGCCCAACCAGCCCGGCCTTGGCCGCTGCATACGCCGGTTCGTGTCGCATCGCCATCAGCGGGCCGGTGACGCTTGCGATGTTGATGATCCTGCCCCATCCACGTTCCACCATGGGCGGAAGGCTCGCCCGGATCAAGAGAAAGGCGGTGTCCAGGTTCCTTGCCAGAGCCGTGCGCCATGCGTCGAGCGACATCCCGGGGAGGTCGCCCGCCTCGGAGGTTCCCGGAGCGCTCACACTCGTCATGCCGGCGCTGTTGACGAGGATATCGATGCTGCCCAGCGCATCGATGGCGCCCTCGACGACGCCGTGTGCCTCCGACTCGAGGGTCAGGTCGGCAGTGAATGCCGCCGACTCGATTCCGGCCTTCTCCAACTGTGTTCGCCGCTCGAAGATGCGGTCCGTCGTCGAGGTGATGGCGACCCGGGCTCCGTGCTGGCCGAGGAGCATGGCCGAGGCGTACCCGATGCCATCCGGGCTGCCCGCTCCGGTCACGAGAGCGGTGCGGCCCACCAAAGAGAACCCGGATGCGGTGATCACCGGGAAAGCCTGGGCAGGGTGATCAGACGCCGCGCTCGGCCATTAGCTGCTCGTTGTAGGGCTCGATCATGATGCACTCGCCGGGACACTCCTCCGCCGACTCGATGACGTCCTCGATGAGTTGATCGGGGACCCTCGCAACCCCGCGCGAGCCTTCCGGTCCATGACCCTCTCCGTCGACGTCATCGAAGACGATGGCCTTTTCGAAGAATTGAGCATCCTCTTTGACGACCCACAGGCCGTCGTCACGACCGACGAAGACGTCGGGGGCGATTTCCTCGCAGATGCCGTCGCCTGTGCATAGATCCTGGTCGATCCACACCATGAGTCGGGTGGGTTTCACGTTGTCACTTCCCGCGCACCCGCTGCGGCCGTCTCGAGCATGTGCATGCCGGCGCGGAGATGAGCGAACCCGGCGATCTGTCGAATCGAGCGGGGACTCCGCCGGAACCGCTCGGCGACTTGTTCTTCGGATTCACCGGCGGCGAGAAGCGCCATGACACGTCGCTCCAAAGCCTGTGGATACCGCCTCATCTCGCTGCGTGGCCGGTCGATCTCGGCCCATCGCAGCATTCTCTGTACGTGGTCGGGGCTGTGTCCGACCCGGCGGGCGATCTCACCGGTGTCCAGTCCGTCGGTCTGCATCGCCCGGATACGTTGTTCGAGAGGTCGAAGGTGTGCCATGTCCATCCCCTTGTTGATCTGTGACGCCTGCTGCTGAGACTAGCTACCGACCGAAGGAAACGATCCTGGCCTAGAAGGGAACTCCGACGGCCTGGCAGATGAACCGCATGTATGGCCTGGCTCTCGAGCAGTAGTCGGTGAAGTCCTCCATGAAGTGATCAGAGGTGACCTGTGCCTGGGTGAGGCGGCGCGAGCCGATGAAATCTTTTCGTTTGAGGTCGTCGATCAGGGGGTGGTCCTCGTCGTAACCGCGTGGTGGTCTGATGAGCGAGTCGCCCGTCACCTCAAGGACGTCGGTGAAGCGTTTGCCGCGCGAGGCTCGTTTCCATTCGGCCGGGTGTTCGGAGATGTACTCGCGGATGCGGTAGGCGACCTTGGTCTCCGGGCGCCACAAGCCCATCCCCATGTAGCACTCGCCTGGCTGGAGATTCAGATAGAAGCCGGGAGCGTGCACGTCTTTGGCGAGGATGTGCCGGAACTGCATGCCGGTATTCTCTTTGTACGGTGTCTTGTCTTTGGCGAAGCGTGTGTCCCGCTGGATCCGAAACAGCGATCCTCCGACGGTTCTCGAATCGGCCACAAAATGCTCGGAGATCTTCGACAGCGGCTGCGCAAAATCGGTGATGAAGTCGAGAGCGGGTTCTCGTATGTACCGTTCGTACTCGGCCTGATGTGCCTTGAACCATTCCCGATCGTTGTTCTCGGCCAGATCCCTCAAGAATGCGAACAGTTTCGGCGTGAAGTAACGGGTGCCCATACCGATCGAACCTAGACGCCGGCGACGCGGCGCGCCCGCCAGGGTCCGCCGAATCGACCGATGCCGCCGGTACGCTGATCGGTCGATGCGTCCTTCCCGACCGTCCCTCTTGCTCGTCTTGCTACTCCTCGTGCTTCTCGCACTTGGTTCGGTGACGGCTGCTTCCGCCGAAACCGAACTCGAGAAGGCCAGGCGGGAGGCACAGGAAACCTCCCGGGCGCGGGATGCCGCCGACCGACGGCTCCAGGAGGACCAGGCGGTGGCCGATGACTTCGAGTCCCGGCTGCAGCGCACGCTCGACGACTACCGGGCCACAAATGGCGAACTGGAGCGGATCGGTCTCACGATCGCCGGCCTGCGGCACGATATGGATGTGTTGCGATCCGACATCCGGCAACTGGATGCCGATGCGCAGACCCGGGCGGTTGACGCATACATGCGGCGGGTCGGCATCGACGACAGTGCCCTCATGCTTTCGGACTCATTCGGCTCGATGGCGATGCTCGATGACTCGCTCGATCAGATCTCGGCGCGTGACCTTGCGGTGTTCGACGAGTTGGACACCAAACGAACCGAGTTGATGCTCCTGCAGTCTCAACTGGGGCGTGAGCAGGCCCAGGTTGAGGTGCTGAGTGCCCGCCTCGACGAACAGCAACTGCTGCTGGAGGTCCTCTTCGCCGAGGCCGATGCGGCCGTGGCGGAAGCGTTCAGGACCCTCGAGGCCGTCGATGAGGCGTATCGGGTTGCGCAGGAGCAGTTGGCCGAAGCCGAACGAAAGTACCGGTGGACGGGGAGCGTGTCGCAGTGGCGTGCCCTGGTCGAGACCTACTTTCCTCCCGAGAGGGTCGAAGAGGCGTTGCGGGTGATGGCGTGCGAGTCGGGCGGCAACCCGAACGCCAAGAACCCGCACTCGACGGCGACGGGTCTCTTCCAGTTCCTCGACGGGACGTGGGCCTGGTCGTCGGTCCTCGCCGGTTACGCCGGCCATTCACGACTCGATCCAGAAGCCAATATCGCAGTGGCTGCGTGGCTGGTCGACTACTCGATACGGAGCGGCCATCCGTACGGCGCATGGGGTCACTGGGAGTGCCAGCCCTAGGGCCGCACGGACGTCCGGCTCGCGCGATGATGGGGACATGAAACTCACAAAGCTCATCCTCGGGACGGCGGCCATCGGCGGGCTCGGCCACCTCGCAGCCAAGGGTATTGCCGACAAACTCCAGCGCAATCCTGACCCGTGGCAGTTGTCTGAACTCCTGCACCCGACCCCCGGCGACGAGGTTGTGGTGGAGCGCGACGACGGCACTCTTCTCCATTCGAAGGTTGCCGGGGATGGACCGACCGTGATGCTGGCGCACGGCTATGGCTTCAACCTCGGCGAGTGGAACCTGGTCGCCGAACGACTGGTAGCCGGTGGTCGCCGCGTCATCACGTTCGACCAGCGCGGTCACGGCAGATCGACGATCGGCGCGGAAGGGCTGGGGTCGCCGCAAATGGCGGGGGACTACGCCGCAGTCCTGGAACATCACGGCGTTCGGGATGCGGTCCTGGTCGGGCACTCGATGGGCACGTTCCTGTCGATGAAGTTCTGTTTGCAGCACCCGGATATCGCAAGGGATCGGCTCAAAGGGATGGTGCTGGTCTCGCCGCTGGCCGGGAAGGCCAACGAGGGTGCTCCCCAGAACCAGCTTCAGATCCCGTTGATCAAGGTGGGCGCGTTCGACGCGATCATCC
>Ga0224512_10002678_pt1 | contig 16133 bp, 14 predicted proteins | sample SF_May12_sed_USG_4_FD_169103 | JGI IMG/M metagenome (GOLD analysis project Ga0224512, IMG submission 169103) | Sediment microbial communities from San Francisco Bay, California, United States - SF_May12_sed_USGS_13 | ecosystem: Environmental > Aquatic > Marine > Sediment | place: USA...
GGTCGATATCAGCGCCGACATTACCGGCCGCATAACCCGGATCGCGGTGCGGGAAGGCGACGCCGTCAAGAAGGGCGACTTCCTGATCCAGATCGATCCGTCCCAATACGAGGCCGCGGTGGCCCGCGGCGAGGCGCTCTTGGCCACGGGCCAGGCCTCCATGGTGCAGGCCAAGGCCAACCTGGATCAGGCGGATCGCGCGCTCCAGCGGGCCAAGAGCCTGAAGGCGGCGGGGAACTCCTTGATTTCCGACCAGGACGTGGAAGTCTCCCAGACGTCCTATGACGTCGCGGTGGCCAACTACAACGCGAGCCGCGCCCAGGTCGAGCAATACCGGGCCGGGCTCCGCGAGTCGAAGGACCAGCTCAGTAAGACTCGTCTCACCTCGCCGATCGACGGCCGGGTCGTGCGATTGGCCGTGGAGGAGGGCGAGGTGGCCGTTCCCGGCACCTTCTCCCGCGAGACCGGCCTGTTGATGACGGTGGCGGACTTGTCGGTCATCCTCGCGACGATCAAGGTGGACGAGACCGACGTCATCCGGCTGGAGATGGGCGACTCGGTGGAAGTCACCATCGACGCCTATCCCGACACATCATTCGTCGGACGCGTCACCAAGATCAGCAACAGCGCCCTCTTGACGGCCACACAAACGGCCGCGGGATCGTCCGATCGGGCGGTGGATTTCGAGGTCGAGATTACGCTCACGAATCCACCGCCGGACATCCGTCCCGACTTGAGTTGCACGGCGCGGATCGTCACCAATATCCGCGACGAGGCGCTGAGCGTTCCCATCATCGCCCTGACGGTCCGCGAGCATGAAGTGGTGCCGAATGAGTCGGTCGATCGGGATACGACGGATGCCGGTAAGAAGAAGGACACCGAGGGTGTATTCGTCATTCACGACGACATTGCCCAATTCGTGCCGGTTAAAGTGGGAATCGCGGGCGAGGAGCACTTCGAAGTGCTGGAAGGTCTGCGCGAGGGTGACACCATCGTGGCAGGCCCGTTTCAGGCGATCCGCGACATGAAGGACAGCACGAAGGTCCGGAATACCCCAACCAGCGCTCGGACCGAGTGAGCGCGATGTCGGACTGCGTGATCCAGACGCTGGACTTAACCCGCGAATACGTGCTCGGGTCCGAGCGGATTCACGCCCTGCGTGACGTGACGCTCGCCATCCGGCGCAACGAGTACGTCGCCATCATGGGACCGTCCGGCTCGGGCAAGTCGACCCTGCTCAATGTGATCGGCTGCCTCGATTCGCCGACTGCCGGCGAATACTGGCTCAACGGGCAGGAGGTGTCGCGCATGGGGGACCTGGCGCTGGCCCGGGTCCGGAACCGCGAGATCGGCTTTGTCTTCCAGACCTTCAACCTGCTGCCTCGGGCGACGGCGCTGCACAATGTCGAGCTGCCCCTGGTGTACGGAGGCAACACGTCGCGCGAGCGTCGGCACCGCGCGGGGGAGGCTCTCGAGCGCGTGGGCCTGGCCGATCGCATGGATCACCGGCCCAACGAGCTCTCCGGCGGGCAGCGGCAACGCGTGGCCATCGCCCGTGCCTTGGTCACCCAGCCGTCCATTCTGTTGGCCGATGAGCCCACCGGGAACCTCGACAGCGGAACCAGCCACGAGATCATGCAGGTCTTCCACCGGCTGCACGCGGACGGCCAAACGATCGTCCTGGTGACACATGAGCTCGACATCGCCGCCCACGCCGAACGGGTGGTGACGCTCCGGGATGGTCGTGTTGCCACCGACGAGCGTACGCGGAGCGCCGCCTAATGCGCCTCATCGAGGCCATCCGCATGGCCTTCCAGATGATCCGAGCGCAAAAGCTCAAGAGCTTCTTTTCCCTGATCGGCGTGCTCATTGGCGTCATGTTCCTGATCGCCGTCTGGTCAATCGTCTCGGGCATGAACGACTACGTCGAAGACCGGATCGCCAATCGGCTGATCGGGGCCAACTCCTTTCAATTACGCCAGCGACCCAGCATCACCACCGGCAACATCACCCGTGAGGAGTGGCTCTCCTGGCGGCGCCGGCCCCGGGTAACCGTCGCCGACGCCGAGTACGTCGCCGCCCGCATCCAGACGCCGGTCCGCACCGCCAAATTCTGCCAGGATCGGGTCAGCATCAGCTATGGCGGGAAAACCGCCAAGGACATCGATCTCATCGGGACCGAGCCCGAGTACTTCAATATCCGCGACTACGCGATCACCTCCGGGCGTGCCTTCACTGTGCAGGAGATGCGCGCGGCGCGTCCGGTCTTGGTGATTGGCGACCTCCTCGCCGAACGTCTGTTCGAGGGGGTGGACCCGATCGGGAAGGCCGTGAACGTCGGCGGCATTCACTACCGCGTGATCGGCGTGGTGGAGAAGCAGGGCACGGCGTTCGGAATCTCGATGGACAAGTTTGCCATCATGCCGTACACCTCGCAGGGTCGTCGGCTCATCTGCCCGATCAACGTGCTCGACGAGCTGCTGGTCAAGGCCGACAACCCCACCAGCATGGTGGTGGCGATGAATGAGGTCGAAGCGTTGATGCGGGGCCGGCGGCGACTCAAGCCGGACCAAGAGAACAACTTCTTCCTCCAGACGGCCGAGGGTGCCCTCGAAGGCTGGAACAAAGTCTCACAGTATCTCTCGATCGGATTGCCGCTCTTGGTGGGGATCAGCCTGGTGGTCGGCGGCATCGTCATCATGAACATCATGCTGATGTCGGTCACGGAACGCACCCGGGAAATCGGCATCAGGAAAGCCCTGGGCGCCAAGCGGTCCGACATCCTGAGTCAGTTCCTCGTCGAGGCCGCTACGGTCTCCACGATCGGCGCGGCCTTCGGCATCGTGCTCGGGATCACCCTTGCCATGGTGGTCCGGGCCTTGAGCCCGCTGCCAGCCGTGGTCGTCCCCATGTCGATCGCCCTCGGCGTGAGCCTTGGCATGCTGGTCGGAATCGTGGCCGGTGTCTACCCGGCCTACCGGGCGGCCAAGCTCGACCCCATCGTGGCCCTTCGGGCGGAATAGGACAGCGACGCGATGTCGTTCTTTCGGCTCTTCGAAGGCGTCGGAATCGCGCTGGCTTCGATTTGGAGCAACAAGGTCCGCGCCTCGCTCACCATCCTGGGCATCGGGATCGGCGTGACGGTGGTGATCGGCATGGCCTCGGCCATTACCGGCATCAACCAAAGCGTCACCAGCATGCTCGAGTCGGCAGGGCCCAAGACCTTTTTCGTGACGCGCTTCTGGTCAGGCGGGATCACGATCTCGGACGGCTCGGATGAGTTGTCACCCTGGCGTCGCAATCCGTGGATCACGGTCGACGAGGCCGACGCGGTGCGACAGCTTCCGCTGATCCGCGACGTGACGATCCAGGAGGGTACCTCGGGGCCGGTCAGCTATGGTACGATCAACTTGACCGACGTGAGCATCGGCGGCTTCAGCCCCAGCTGGATTTACGTGACCGGAGGGGAAATCCGCGCCGGCCGCAATTTTACCCAGCTCGAGTACGCGGCGTCCGCGCGCGTCGCGGTGATCAACGACAAGCTGGCCGAGACGTTGTTCCCCGGCCTCGACCCCCTCGGACGGAAGATCAAGATCTTCGGCCAGCCGTTCGAGGTCATCGGCCTGCATATCGAGGCCTCGTCGTTGTTCGGAGGCGGAGGTCAGGCGCGCCTCGCCATGCCGCACACCACCTTCACCAAAGTGGCCGATTACTGGAAGGGGTGGATGGAGATGGCCGTCATGCCGATCGAGGAAGCCACGGTCCTCGAAGCGCAAGACCAGGTCATTTCCGCCATGCGAAGCGTCCGCGGACTCAAGCCGCAGGAAGAGAATAATTTCGCCGTTGTGACCCAGGATCGCTTCCTCGACGCGTTCAACAACATCACCCAGGGCTTCTTCCTCGTCATGTTCGCACTCTCCGCCGTTGCCCTCATGGTGGGGGGTGTCGGGGTCGTGGCCATCATGCTCATCTCAGTCACGGAGCGGACCCGGGAGATCGGCGTGCGCAAGGCGCTCGGCGCCACGCGCCGGGAAATCATGTTCCAGTTCCTGGTCGAGGCCGCCACCCTGACCCTGGTCGGCGGCATCTTCGGGCTGGCGTTAGGCGCGTTGCTCGCAAGCGCGGTTCGCCACTTCACCCCGATTCCGGCCGCCATTCCGCTCTGGTCGATCGTGTTGGCGCTCTCCGCCTCGGTCATTACGGGCGTGTGCTTCGGGCTCTACCCGGCACTCCGGGCCTCCAAGCTCGACCCGATCGAGGCGTTGCGATACGAGTGAGCCGGCGCCAAGCTTCACCATCTTATGCCCTTCTTCGAAGCCTGGCGCCTCGCCTTCCAAGTCATCCTGAGCAATAAGCTCCGCTCGTTCTTCACCCTGCTCGGGATCATCGTGTCCGTCGGGTTCTTGGTGGCCGTGGTCGCCATCATCCAGGGCATGAACGCCTACGTCAAGGAAAACATCGCCGGCGCCGTGATCGGCACGAACGCGTTCCAGGTGCGCCGCACCCCCATCACCGTCGGGCTGCTCGACGACGACCAGGTGCGCGCCATCCAGCGCCGCCCCCGTATTACCCAACGCGATGCCGTCGCCGTCGGCCGGGCGCTCCCGGACGCGCGAGCGGTGGCGCTGCAATCCGGATGGCCGACGCCCGCAAGCGACGTGCGGTATCGCAACCAAACCGTCGGCGACGTGCTGGTGTTTGGGGTGACCCCGCCGTATCAGATCGTGCAGGATTACGTGTTCGCGGCCGGCACGCCGCTCACCGATCCCGACATCAGCGAACGACGCTACGTCTGTGCCCTGGGGCACGATGTGGCAGACAAATTGTTTGGCGATCCGGCCATGGCCATCGGCCGGAAGGTGCGCGTGGCCGGCCGGGAGGTGACGGTCAAGGGCGTGATCGCCAAGAAGGGACGGGTGCTGGGTCAGTCGTTCGATGGATTCGTCCTGCTGCCGCTCTCCACCTTCGAGGCGATTTACGGCCGGCGGAAGACCACGGTAATCTCGGTCAAGATGGCCGATGCCGAGACGGTGGAGCCCGGCATGGCCCGGGCGGAGGAGGCGATGCGTCTGGCCCACCGGCTCAGACCAGGTGAAGACAACGATTTCACCGTGGACAAGGCCGATGCACTGGTCGAGTTCTGGCGAAACCTGACGCGCGTGCTGTTCACCGTCATCCCGGCCGTCGTCGCCATCGGCATCGTCGTGGGCGGGATCGTCATCATGAACATCATGTTGATGAGCGTCAACGAACGAACCCGGGAGATCGGCATCCGCAAGTCGCTCGGCGCCACCCGGGCCGACATCCGGCGTCAGTTCCTGGTCGAGGCCATCACCCTGTCGACACTCGGCGGCGTGCTCGGGGTGATGGCCGGCTGGGGGCTCGCCACCGCGGTGGCCACCGTCAGTCCCCTGCCGGCCAGGATCACCTTCTGGTCGGTGGCGGTCGCGCTCAGCCTCGGTGCGGCAACCGGCATCCTGTTCGGTGTATACCCCGCCACCCGCGCCGCCCGACTCGACCCGATCACGGCATTGCGGCGGGAATAGGCCATGATCTTCCATAACTTCGACGAAGGCGTCCGCATCGCGCTGGACGCCCTCCGCACCAACAAGCTCCGCTCCGCGCTGACCATCCTCGGTGTCGTGATCGGGGTCACCACCGTGATGGCCATGGCGTCGATCGTCCAAGGCGTGCGGTCGCAGATCTTCAATACCATCGAAGTGGCCGGTCCTACGACCTTCTATGTCGTGCGGTTCTTCTCCCAGACACCGCTCAACCCCGACAACCTGCCCTACGAGGTCCGCATCCGTCCGGTGCTCGACCGGGACGATCTCGACGCCGTCAAGCGGGTGTCCGAGATCGGGTATGCCGGCCTCTGGATTCAGCTGTTCGAACGGCTGGAGTACCGCGGGGTCAGGACCCAGACCATGACCATATTCGCCGCGGACGACCGCTACATGGACATCCAGGGCGGCACGCTCCTCAGCGGCCGGTTCTTCTCGCGTGCCGAGTTGGCGGGGCGCGACGTGGTGGTACTCGAGACCCTGGCCGCCGAGCGGCTGTTCGGCAGCCGCGACCCGCTCGGCGAGGTCATCCGGATCGGTGGCAAGGCGCTGACCGTGATCGGGGTGTACCAAAAGCCGGAGAATATCTTCGAGCCTCCCAGCCAGGAGACCGCCGGGATCATTCCGTATGAAACAGGACGCGCCAAATTCCGCTACGACGAGACCAACGCCCTGTTCATCGCCGTCAGGCCGAAACCAGGAGTGCCGGCCGACCGCGCGCAGGATCTGGTGACGGTGGCGCTCCGCCGCGCGCGACAGCTCCGGCCGGGCATCCCCAACACCTTCGACCTCATCTCGCAGGACCAGATCCTGGAAATGGTCAACGACCTCACCTCGGTGTTCTTTCTCATAATGGTCGCCCTCTCCAGCGTGGCCCTCATGGTGGGCGGCATCGGGGTCATGGCCATCATGATGGTGTCCGTGACGGACCGGACCCGAGAAATCGGAATCCGCAAGGCGGTCGGCGCGACCCGCCGGGAGATCTTGTGGCAATTCCTGGTCGAGGCGGCCACCTTGACCTTGGTCGGTGGGCTGCTCGGCATCGCCCTCGGGCTTTCGGCCGGGGCCCTGCTCAAGCACACCCTCGGCATTTCGGCGGAAGTCCCACTCTGGAGCGCCGTGCTCGCGACGGGTGTGAGCGTCGCCATCGGGTTGGTCTTCGGCATCTACCCGGCCAACCGAGCCGCACGAATGGATCCGGTGGAGGCTCTACGTCATGAGTGAGGATCAGAACGCCATGCCTGTTGACATTCTGGCGATTGCCGCGCACCGGGACGACGTCGAGCTGACCTGCGCCGGCACCCTGCTGCGCGCGGCCGACCAAGGGTATCGCACCGGCATCCTGGACCTCACAGCGGGAGAGACGGGAACCAGCGGCACCGCCGCCATCCGCGGCCAAGAGGCCGACCGCGCCACCACCATTCTCGGGCTGACCGAGCGCCGCAATGCCGGGCTTCCGGATGCGAGCCTTCACAACACGGAGGAATCCCGGCGCATCGTGGTCGAGGCCATCCGTCACTTCGCCCCCCGGGTGGTCGTTCTTCCCTACCCGGTCGGACGCCATCCCGACCACCGTGTGGCGTCCGAGCTTGGGCGCGACGCCTGCTACCTGGCCGGGCTCCGCCGCTACAATGCCAAGGGCGCGCCGCACCGACCGTTCAAGATCCTCTACGCCCTCGCGTACCGCGAAGACCCGGTGAAGCCCTCCTTCGTGGTCGACATCACCGACCAATTCGAGCGGAAGATGTCGGCCATCCGCTGCTACGCGAGCCAGTTCGACGGCGCGGTCGCGGCGGGTGAGATCTTTCCCACCGGTCAGGATCTCTACTCCCTCATCGAGGTCCAGAACGCCCATTACGGGTCCCTCATTCGAACTCGTTACGGCGAACCCTTCGTGACCGACGAGACGATGGTGGTCGACGACGTGGTGCGGCTCGACGTGCGGAGCATATAAGGCCGTACGCGGGTTATCTTTGTGTGTTATGCCAGAGACACCGGTCTACCTCGATCACGCCGCCACGACGCCGGTCCGGCCGGAGGTACTCGAGGCCATGCTGCCCTACCTCGGCCGCACGGCCTTCGGGAATCCCTCGAGCGCCCACCGCTTCGGGCGCCAGGCCCGCGCGGGGGTCGAGCGGGCCCGGCGCCAGGTGGCCGACGCGCTCGGCGCCGACCCGCGAGAGGTGGTGTTCACCTCCGGCGGCACCGAGGCGGACAATTTGGCGATCCTGGGAACGGCCCATGCGGCCGCCGCACGCGGGGCGGCCATGCGGGTTGCGGTCTCAGCCATCGAGCACAAGGCGGTTCTCGCCGCTGCCCACGAAGTCGAGCGGCTCGGCGGCACCTGTGACCTCGTGCCAGCAGGCCGAGACGGCGTCGTCGATCTCGACGGGCTCGACCGGGCCCTCGAGCAGCGGCCGGCCATGGTGTCCATCATGTGGGTGAACAACGAGACGGGCGTTATTCAACCGGTCGAGCAGGTGGCCGAATGCTGCCGGGCCCGCGATATCTGGTTTCACACCGACGCGGTACAAGCCATCGGGAAGCTTCCGGTTGCGTTGGCGGGATTCAGTTCCATCCTCCTGACTCTCTCCGGGCACAAGCTGGGTGCTCCGAAGGGCGTAGGCGCGCTGATCGTCCGCGGCCAGCCGGATATTCACCCCCTGATCCATGGCGGCGGTCAGCAGTCGGGTATCCGACCGGGTACGGAAAACGTGGTGGGCATCGTCGGGCTTGGGAGCGCCGTCGCGCTTGCCGTGACGGAACAAGCCGCCGAGGCGAGCCGCATCGAGAAGCTCCGTGATCAGCTCGAAACGCGCCTCCGGGCGTCGACCCCCGACCTCGTCATCCTCGCTCAGGCCGGCCCGCGTGCACCGCACATTCTCCAGGTCGCGGTCCCGAGCACCGACAGTGAGGCGATGCTGATGCACCTCGACCTGGCCGGCGTCGCCGTGTCCAGTGGGTCGGCCTGTACCACGGGGTCGGTGGAGCCGTCGCATGTCTTGTCCGCGATGGGTGTGCCGACGCCGCTCGCCCGTGCCGCCATCCGATTCAGTTTCGGCCATGAGTCGACCGACGACGATGTCGCCCGCGCCGCAGCCGTGTTTCCCGGGTGCGTGGGCAAAGTCCGGCGTTTGGCCGGGGTGCTCGGGCATGCCTGAGCGCGTGCTCGTTGCCATGTCCGGCGGGGTCGACAGCTCGGTTGCCGCCGCCCGGCTGGTCGAGGAAGGCCACGAGGTCATCGGCGCCACGATGAAGCTGTTCTGCTACGGCGACACGGTGCCCGACCGGCCCTGTTGTTCGCTCGATTCGATCACTGACGCCCGAGATGTTGCGCACCTGCTCGGCATTCCGCATTACGTGCTGAATCTCGAGGATCGGTTCAGTCAATTCGTCATCCAGAATTTCGTGGACGAGTATTCCCGCGGCCGGACTCCGATTCCCTGCGTGCGGTGCAATTCGTTCACGAAGTTCCGCGACTTGCTCGCCCACGCCGATGCCATGGGATGCGATGCGATCGCCACCGGGCACTACGTTGTCGCGGAGCGGGGCGCGCTCTACCGCGGCGACGACCCCAACAAGGATCAGAGCTATTTCCTCTGGGGCATCGATCGCCAGGTGCTGCCCAGGATGCGCACCCCGGTCGGTCGGATGACGAAGGAGGAAACCCGGACCTACGCACGCACGTTGGGCCTCGGCACCGCGGAAAAGGCGGAGTCGGTCGAGATCTGTTTCGTACCCGACGGCGACTACGCCCGAGTGCTGAAGCAACATCTGCCCGCTGACGCACCAGCGTTGGCCCCTGGACCCTTCGTGACGACCGAGGGGCAGATGGTGGGCCAGCACGACGGGTACGCCCGGTACACCATCGGCCAGCGACGCGGGCTGCCCGGAGGGCACTCGGAGCCACGCTACGTCGTGGCCATCCGGCCGGAGGATCGCGCCGTCGTGATTGGGAGCGCTGAAGATCTGGCGGGACACCGCGTCACATTGGAGGAGGTCAACTGGCTCGCGCCGCCACTCAAGCCCGGAGCGGAGTGCCACGTCCAGATCCGGTATCGGTCCCGTCCGGTTCCGGCGACCGTGCTTTCCTGCGCGGATCACTCGCTGACGCTCGCATTCGACGCGCCGGCGCGAGCGATAGCGCCGGGCCAATCTGGTGTCTTGTATGACGAGGCTGACGGTGGGCGCGTCCTTGGTGGAGGGATCATTGCCTAAGCAACGAGTACTCGGGGGCTCCCGGACATGAGGGGCGTCATCCTGCGACTCCTGATCAACACCGTCGCGATCTTCGCGGCGGTGAGCCTGCTGCCGGGCATCGATTTCGACCGTGGGCCACTCAGGTTCTTGGCGGTGGCGGCCCTACTCGGCATGGTGAACAGCCTGCTGCGCCCGGTACTGGCCGTCCTCACCTGCCCGTTGGTCCTCGTGACGCTGGGACTGTTTACCATCGTCATCAACGCGGTGCTGCTTCAGCTGACGGCGTGGCTCTCCAATCAGCTCGGGCTGGGCTTCCACGTGTCCGGCTTCTGGGCGGCCTTGTGGGGGGCGCTGGTGATCTCCTTCGTGAGCACCTTCTTGTCGCTGTTCGTGGGCGGGCCCCGCAAGATTACGGTGCGGACCCACTCGTGGCACTCATGACGCGCGCGACCGATGGTGGAGGGTTGACCGGATGACCGATGTCCGCCCGCAGACACCGGGTGAGGTTAGCCAGATCGATCTCCGGGATCCCACGCTGTTCGCCAATCGGGAGTTGTCCTGGCTCGAATTCAACCGTCGCGTGCTCCACGAAGCGATGGATCCCCGCACCCCGCTGCTCGAGCAGCTCAAGTTCATCGCCATCTTCAGCAGCAACCTGGACGAGTTCTTCCAGGTGCGGGTGGCAGGCCTGCGGCAACAGGTGGCGGCCGGGTACACTGAGCGGACCGCGGATGGCTTGACGCCGGGCGAGCAACTCCAGGCCATTTCGCGCGTCGTGCACGACCTCCAGCGCCAACAGCTCGGTCATCTGCGCACCCATCTCTTGCCAGCGTTGGAGAGCCATGGGATCCGGCTGATCACGGACCTCTCGGAGCTGTCGAGCCGCGAGCGCGCTCACGTCGACCAGCATTTCCGGCAGGTGGTCTTTCCCGTGCTGACCCCGTTGGCGGTCGATCCCGCACACCCGTTTCCCTACATCTCCAACCTGAGCCTGTCGATTGCCGTCGCGCTCAGGGGACCGACCGGCGAGGAACGTTTTGCGCGCGTGAAGGTTCCCAAAATCCTACGACGCTGGGTACCGCTCACCACGCCACACCACTTCATCCCGCTCGAGTACATCATCGGTGAGAACCTACCGGCGCTGTTCCCGGGTGTGGAGATCCTCACGTGGCATCTCTTCCGGATCACTCGCAATACCGATCTACAAATCGATCACGATGAGGCGGAGGATCTCCTGAGCTTGATCCAGGAAGAAGTCCGCAACCAACGCTTTGCCGAGGTGGTTCGGATCGAGGTGTCGCCGGCCATGCCGCAGAATCTACGCACCCTCCTGCTGCGTGAGTTCAGTGAGGAGCAGGATCCCGGCATCCCGCTCCCAAACACCGACGACATCTACGAGGTGCCGGGCCTGCTCGACGCGGCGGATCTCATGGAGCTGGCCGGAGCGGTTGGCATGCCGGAGTTGCACGACCCGCCGTATTTCCCGACCACCCAGGCCCGGCTCGCCGACCCCCGCAGCATCTTCGACATCATTCGAGACGGCGATCTCTTCCTGCACCATCCGTACGACAGCTTCACCAGCTCAGTCGAGCGCTTCATCCAGCAGGCAGCGGACGATCCGGACGTGTTGGCCATCAAGCTGACGCTGTATCGGACGGGGAACGACTCGGGCATTCCGCGGCTCCTGGCACACGCCGCCGAGCAGGGGAAGCAGGTCGCGGTCCTGATCGAGCTCCAGGCCCGGTTCGATGAAGAGAACAACATCAGCTGGGCGCAGCGGCTGGAAGACGTCGGCGTCCACGTGTCGTATGGCGTCGCCGGGCTCAAGACCCACACCAAGATCCTGTTGGTGGTGCGGCGCGAGGGCCAAACGATCCAACGTTATCTGCACATCGGGACTGGGAACTACAACGCGCGCACTGCGCGCCTCTATACCGACTTCGGACTCCTGTCCGACGACCCCGATCTCGGGGCGGACCTGACAGACCTGTTCAACGTCCTGACCGGGTTCGGCCAGCCCATGACGTACCGCAAGCTGTTGGTGGCGCCCCGCGGCATGCGGCAGCGGTTTCTGTCGATGATCCGTCGTGAGATCCATCATGCCCAGAGCGGACGCAAGGCGCGGATCATCGCGAAGATGAACGCGTTGGTGGACGCCGAGTTGATCGTCGCGCTGTACGAAGCCTCCCGGGCCGGGGTCGAGATCGACCTCATTATTCGGGGCATCTGTTGCCTGCGCCCCGGCATCCCGGACGTGAGCGACACGATTCGCGTCATCAGCATCCTTGGCCGGTTTCTCGAGCATTCCCGCGCCTTCTATTTCCACAATGCCGGCCGGGAGGAGGTCTACATCGGGTCGGCCGATTGGATGCCGCGCAATCTCGACCGGCGCATCGAGGCGGTAGTGCCCCTCGATACGCCGCGGCACCGTCGTGCCGTCCGGGACTTGTTGGAGCTGATGCTGCAGGACAACCGGCAGGCCTGGGATCTTCAGGCCGATGGGACCTACCGCCAACGGCGCCCGCCGCGCCCCGAGGAGGAGCGCGCTACCCACCGGATGTTATTGGAACGGCACCGCGCGGCGCAGGCGGAAGATCCCTTCGCCTAGCGTCAGCCGTCGCGTGATTGCTCGAATCGCTGGAGCAGCGCTGCCTGCTCTTCGGTGACCTTCTCGGGCAACCGGACCCGAATTTGGACGAGCTGGTCGCCCTTCCGCCCGTTCTTCTCGATTCCCATCCCCTTGATCCGGAACTTCCGGCCCGGTTGTGTGCCCGGAGGGATCCTGAGCACGATCTTCTTGCCAGCTAGCGTGCGCACCCGGAGCTTGGTGCCGAGGATGGCCTGCACCATGTCCACCGGGATCTCGCAGGTCACATCGAGCCCGGTACGCTGGAAGAACCGGTCCGGTTGGACCTGGAACGTGACGTAGAGGTCTCCGGCCTGACCGCCTCCGCCCGCCGCCGGGTTGCCGTGCCCCTTGAGGCGGACCTTGGTTCCGGTGTCGGTGGCGGGCGGCACCGTGATCATGATCTTGCGCTCGACGCGCGTCTCACCCGCGCCCTGACATTTGGGACAGGGCTGGGCTGGCAGCTTGCCCCGTCCCCGGCATGCGGGGCATGGCCGGTTCACGGCAAAGCCACCCTGACCGAATGAAACCGTTCCGCGGCCACCGCATTCCTGGCAGGTGCTCACCTTGCTGCCGGGGGCGGCGCCGCTCCCACCACAGGTGGGGCAGTTCTCGGTCATCGGTAGGGTGATCGGGATCTTCCCGCCGAGCGCCGCCACCCGGAACGGAACTTCCAGCACGGTCTCGATGTTCTCGCCGCGACGCTCTTTGGGTCGGCCACGGCCGAAGATCGACGAGAAGATGTCCCCGAGGCCGCCGAGGCCACCGAAGTCGAAATCTTCGTACTCGACCCCCTGGCCTCGCGCGCTTCCGCCAAACCCGGGCTGGGCCCGGCCGCCGGCCCCGGTGAACGCGCCGAACCGACGCATACGATCATACTGTTTCCGCTTCTCGGGATCGGAGAGAACCGCGTGCGCTTCCGATACCTCCTTGAAGCGCTCGCCCACCGTGGGATTGCCCAGGTTCGCGTCCGGATGGAACTGCTTGGCCAGGCGCCGGTAGGCCTTCTTGATCTCGTCTTGCGAGGCGCTGCTCGAGACGCCGAGTACCTGGTAATAGTCCTTCGCGGCCACGCCCGCCTCTAACCTTGATCCGTGTAGACTTGAACGCGAGCCGGCCGGATCAGGTTGCCTTTAAAGCGATAGCCGGCCTGAAACGTCGCGGCGACGTGATGGTCGAGTTCGGGCTCGGGCGGTGGAAGCGCGGCCACCGCTTCATGCTGGCTCGGGTCGAACGGGGCGCCGTCGGAATGGATCCGTTCGAGGCCTGCCCCTTCCAGCTCCTTTCTGAGCTTCCGATCCACCAGCACCAGAGCCTCGTGCAGGGTATGCGTCGGCTTCACCGTTTCCGATTCCGCCAGCAGCCGATCAAGATCGTCCAGCACCTCGAGCAGCCGATTGGCGAAGGCACCTTGGGCGCGATCGCCCAATTCGAGCTTCTCCCGATTGACCCGCTTCCGGTAATTATCGAACTCGGCCGCCAGGCGCGCGTGGCGGTCCTGGAGCTCATCAAGGGTTTCCTGGAGGCGCTTGACCGCCGCCTCCGGCATCTCGAACGGCACACCGTCCGCTGGGCCGCCCGGATCCGACCGCGGCGGGGCTTCCGCATCCGGGCTCATTTCCAGTTCGTCGGGTGCCAGCAGGTCTTCAGCCACTGGCCCCTCGTCGAGCGCGGCGTCCGGGCCGTCCGCTTCGTAGGCAGGCGGGTCGTGGGGCGGATGGGGGCGGCGTTTCTTGGTCACTAGTCGTCGTCTCCTGATATAGCAAATGGGTTCAGGAAGATAACGGCAAACCACATACCAGGAATGCCGGTCACACTGGCAGGCGGAGGAGCAATTCGTACAGTGCTCCTGCCACCGCCCGCTCCCGGATCTGCCAGCGGCTGCCATGGTAGATGCGATGGAGTGCACCTTCCTCCGCTCCGACAGAGACCCCGATCCAAACCGTCCCGACCGGTTTCTCGGCCGACCCGCCGTCCGGGCCGGCGATCCCGGTGATACTGAGCGCAATGTCGGGCAGGAACCGCGCCCGGGTGCCCTGGACCATGGCGCGTGCCACGGCCTCACTCACCGCCCCGTGGCCGGCGATCAGCTCCTCAGTAACCCCGAGGAAGTCGGTCTTCACCCGATTGTGATAGGCGACGATACCGCCGACGAACACATCGGAACTCCCCGGTACCGATGTCAGGCGGCCGGCGAGCAAGCCACCCGTACAGGACTCCGCCACGGCGATGGTCAGCTCGGCCCGGCGCGCGCGGTCGAGCACTACTCTTGCGAGGTCGATCGCGCCCTCGCCGTAGCAGTGGTCGCCGGCACGCCTCCGGACCTCCACCGCGGCATCGCGAAGCCGTTCCTCCGCTTGGGCCAGGGGGGCGTTCCAGGAGGTGAGGCGAAGGTCGACACCGGCAACTTGTGGCAGATACGCCAGGGTGACGGGCCGAATGACGTCCTCGATGTCGCCGAGACGGTCAGCCAGCGTGGATTCCGCGATGCCGGCGGTCCGAAGCACGTGCGACACAATCGGCGCCTGGGCTCCATCTTCCGGGGCCAAGCGCGGGCCGACCTCGTGCTTGGCCAACTTTCGCATCTCGTGCGGGACGCCGGGAAGCATCACCACGAGCCCGAGGGGGCCCTCGAGCCAGAGCCCGGGGGCGGTACCCCAGCGGTTCGGCAGCACGGTCGCGCCCCGTGGAATCATCGCTTGGGAGCGATTGCTGCCCGACGGCTCACGGCCGACGCGACGATATCGCGCGAGGAGGTCGTTCCACACGTGCTCGTCGAACATGAGCGGCGCGTCGAACAGCCGGGCCACGACATCCCGGGTCAGGTCGTCCGTCGTGGGCCCCAGTCCGCCGACGGTGATCACTCGGCCGGTTCGCCCGAGCGCTTGATGCACCGCGTCGTGAATGCCCGTCACCGTGTCTGGCACGGTGGTTCGTCGCACGATCCGGATTCCGTGCGGCGCGAGGATCTGGGCGAGGTCCGCGGTGTTGCTATCGACGGTCAGGCCGAGCAAGAGCTCGGTGCCGATGGTAACGAGTTCGAGGTCCAAGAGTGCTAGTGCGGGCGTGAGAAGAGGGCGCGGTAGCGGAAAACGTAGACCACGAAGGAGTAAATCGTCAGGAGTGCCGCCGTCCCGAGCGTAATGGCAACGAAGCCTCCATGAAACTCATTCCAGAAGTTGGCCACGCTGTTGCCTTCCCACCCCAGCGGGCGGCGGGCATCGCGAAAGGCGAACCAGGCCATCATGGCCCCGATGAAGATATTCTGAAACGTGGTCTTGAGTTTGCCGGCCGGCCCGGCGGCGATGACCACGCCTCGGCGTTGGGCCCAGGCGCGGAATCCGGTCATGGCAAATTCGCGGCCGAGCAGGAGCAAGCAGACCCACAGCGGGATGCTGCCCCAGACCGGGATGCCATAGAGATCTTGCCGGTGCTTGGATATCCAGTAGATGGGAACGAGGGCTGCGACCAGGAGCAATTTGTCAGCGAGCGGGTCCAACACTTTGCCGAGGTCGGTGACTTGATTTCGGGAGCGAGCCAGGTACCCATCCCACACGTCGGTCACCGCGACCAAGATGAACACCACGAAGGCGATGAGCTTGGGCCAGTATCCGTCAATGAAGGGGAGCAGGGCGATGACCGGGGTCATCGCGATGCGGATGATGGTGATGATGTTCGGCAGGGTCCACATGGGGAACCCCTTACCCTAGAGTCTTGATAACAAGCTTGCTCAGCGCTTTGAG
>Ga0224512_10002679_pt1 | contig 16129 bp, 16 predicted proteins | sample SF_May12_sed_USG_4_FD_169103 | JGI IMG/M metagenome (GOLD analysis project Ga0224512, IMG submission 169103) | Sediment microbial communities from San Francisco Bay, California, United States - SF_May12_sed_USGS_13 | ecosystem: Environmental > Aquatic > Marine > Sediment | place: USA...
CCCCCCCGGACCCCCCCCCCCCCAGAAACTTGAGACCTGAGACCTGAACCACGCGTCCTGCCCGGCCGGGTCGCGTTCGTCAGCCTGAGAACAATTGCACGACCATCAGGCCGAGTGGGCCCCGTATCACGCCGATACCCACCCGCGTGAATCCGGAACCGAGGATATTGGCACGATGGCCCGGGCTGTCCATGAGACCGCTGTGGGCGGTGCCTGCGGTTGCGGCCAGGGCCAGATTCTCGCCAATGATGCGGTAGGGAATCCCTGCTTCGGAAATTCGATCGGCCCCGGTGCCCGTCGTCTGAGAAGTGTGGCTGAAGTAGCCCTCGATGTACATCTCGGTTGCGTGAAGCTCGCCAACCTCAGCCAGCGGTGCCGACCATGCCAGAGGATCGAGGCCCTCTTCGATCCGTGCCCGGTTGACCAGTTCGAAGATCTCAAGGGCGGCTTTCTCATCCCGCCGAATGTCACCCGGGTCGGCGGGCGGGATGGCCAGCGTCTCATCCTCTTCGAGAATGATCTTTTCGCGCCCCACCAGGCGGTCGAGGTTCAAAAGGGCTTCGAGCACCCGATCGCCGGCCACGGTGTGGAACATGCGTTGCGGGAATGCGTCCGGATCGGTGAGGGCGGATGCAACACTTGATTCGCTGATCTGCTCATCGAACGTTGCCGGGAGAGGCATCACCACCACGAGAGAAAGCATCAAGATCGCCACGAAGAGTGCCCAGGCCAGGGCCAATCCTCCACCCAGAAGACGGTGGGTCAGGGCCAGGCCCGGCAGAGTGAAGATCTTCTGCAAGTAACGCGAACCAATCGAAGCACCGACCCCGACCAGCAGGAAGAGAGCAATGCCACCGGCCAGACGACCAAGCTCCGGAGAGATACCCAGCCATTCCGCCAACGCGTCCCCGAGCGGACCGCTGAAGCGGAAGGCCAGAGCGATACCGAGAACCAGACCGACCAGGTCCATAGCCTCACGGGTAAACCCTCGTACCCAGCCGCGGATAAACAGCGCCGCGAAGTAGAGACCTAAGAGGAAGTCGATCAACTGAAGACCTCCGGTCTCTCAGTTGCCAGTGACCAGTAGCCGGTCGCCAGCCGGCAACGCTGCAAGCGCCAACGCTGGTCCGGAGGTTCCGAACTGGGAACTGGGAACTGGGAGCTGGGAACTGCTGGCTTCACGTCAATTCGATGCGGATGCGCTTGTTGGCCTTGCCCTTTGACTCCGTCTTGACGACCCGCACGGTGCCCACCTCGCTCGTGGATGCGACATGGGTACCCCCGTCCGCTTGTTTGTCGAGACCGACGATGTGGACAATGCGGATCGGATCGATGAAGTCGGGCAACAAGTTGACCTTGGTCCGGATCAAGTCCGGATCGGCCAGCGCCTCGTCACGGGGAAGGAAGAGGATCTCGACCGGATGATCGACTGCTAGCTCCTCGTTGAGCTTGTCCTCAACCTGCTGGCCAAACTCAATGGAGATCCCCTCGAGTTCGAAATCCATCCTGGCGGCACCCGGCTCCATGTTGCCCCCGGTGACCTTGGCGTCAAAGTCTCGCCAGATGATGGCCGACAGCGAATGGAGAGCGGTGTGGGTCCGCATCAGCAGGTACCGCCGCTCCCAATCGATCTCGGCCTCGACTTCACTACCAACCGAAGGAGGATCATCTGCATACACATGCACTGGTCGACCGTTGCGCCGAACAGTGTCCGTCACCACGAGCTCGCCTCCATCCCACCGGATAAACCCGGTATCGCCCGGTTGCCCTCCTCCTCGCGGGTAGAAGACGGTCCGATCAAGCACCAGTCCGTCGGGTTCGATCTCCAGCACGACCGCCGACACGCGGGCGGCGTACGCATCGACCGCCGCGACCTCTTCAACCATCAGTCACCTGCCTTTCCAGGGCAGAGTACTTACCACTCTCTCTGAATAGGGTTGAATCGGGCCCGGCCAACCACCTGCTCGAGACCTCGGGACACCGGTCTAGGTAGCTCGTATCAGCCGACCGACTGCTACTCGAGACTCAGGTCTTTGCTGCCTTCTTGCGGGTACGGGGCCCATGGCGAGCCGGGCCGGCGCTCGTCGACCTGCCAGATCAAATGGTTATCGACCCTCACCACACCGTTCAGGCGCCCGACGACGGCTGCCAGCACTACCGCATCGCGGCGAGAGTCCACATCACCCGTCAGTTCCACGACCCCGCCGATTACCGACACAGTAACGGCCTCCGGTTCGTCCCGGCCCAAGACGGTGCTCAGCATCCCTTCGACATCCCCTTTGATCTCCTCATCCGAACGGGCGAACACCCTCAGAACGTCGGTGCGACTGACCACCCCGACCAGACGTCCGGCCTCGTCCACGACCGGGAGCCGCGTAACGGCTCGTTCGATCATCACCCGCGCCGCCGCGGAGACGAGTGCGTCCTGCTGCGTGACCACCAGTTCGCTGGTCATGGCCTCGCCCACCAGCTCTGCCGTGGCCATTTCCGGTTGACGGCGATTCAACATGAGATCAAGGAGCCGGTGGCGGGTCCGTCGACCCCGAGCAGCCTCCCGGGACACGAAGTCAGCCTCGGTCAAGATCCCTACGGGTTTATCCTCGGAGTCGACCACGGGTAATCCGCCCACTCCTCGCTGGAGCATCAGCCGGGCTGCCTCTTTCAGCGTGGTGTCCGGGGTAACCGTGACTACTTTCGCGGTCATCACCTCTGCGACTCTCATCCAATCCCCTCTCGCCTTCTTGGTACCCGCTCCGAACCAGAGACGCCAGGGCCAAAGGGCCGAATCGAGAAGACGAAGGACCCTGGGATCGACCCCGTTTGATCAACCGAGCGCGACGAGCCTCACAATCACCCTGCCATCGACGTGAATCTCCACGTCAGCGTTCGTATGCAACTCCCGGTAATCCGTGTCAACCAGAACCAGCACCGGGCACACGACGCCATAAAGTTCGGCAGCCACCAGTGCCCCCAGAACAACAATCTCATCCACCCGCCGCAAAAGAATCCCCGCAGGAGCCGTCGCGAGCCGAATGGCTTCCGCCAGAACGCTGCTCGCCGAACTCGAGCCCCGCCCGAAAGGCATGGCCAGAATCCGCCCACCGACGTTGACTCCGAATTGCGGATGGCGGCGATCGACGACCACCCCTGATTCAGGGTCCAACCCACCCCACAGACTCAGCGGCTCGTCGAGGACCAACAGGCGCCCACTCGCCGCACCGGTCAGGAGGGGCCGGCCGTCAAGAACCGAGCCAGAGACGGTCATCCCGCCTCACCTCCCCCGCTATCGCCGATGCCACGCATTCTTCGGTGCTGCCGAAGATCACTCCGACGCCCAGATTGCTCGGAGCATAGAAAGCCCACTTGCCCGAATTGGTCATGACTACCCCGCGCCGCGGACCCAGAGTGGGAATGAGGTAGGTGCACGTGTCCGCGACCGGCTGCACTCCGGCGGCCTCAAGCACCTCCACCCAGCCTCGCTCTTGTGCGCACTGCAGCACGGCACGGCTGGTGGACATAAAGAACTCGATCCCGGGATGAACTCGTCTGTCGGCCAACAGGGCAACCAGATGTTCGATTTCGTCCAGCGAAGCGTGGGGCGTGCCCAAACACACCGCATCCAGTGAAACCCCACCGGCGGTCGTGAGTTCGTCCCGGGCCGCTCGAAGCAGCGCAGGTGTGACCAGCACCACCTCGTCTGGTTCCGTATCTTGGAAAGCCTCGTGACGAGTTGGTGCCTCCGGGGTTATTCCGATCGCGTGGAAGAGGGCGACCGAACCGGAGGAGGCGGCGGCCGCGCCGAGAGCTTTGAGCTGGTCCTCAGACGCCCCGGCGCTCAAGCCTTCGATCACGGGAACTTGATCCCCGCTGCGCCGGCCGATGAGATGTCCGAGCACCGGGAACAGCACGTCGCTCCCCAGCAATTCGTTGGGGACTTCTTTCAAAACAAACAGGACGGCACCACGCCGGTTCTCGGTGAGATGGAGGCCCGCCGCCGGCGCCCGGCCGGTGATAGCCGCGGCGATGTCCATGAAATCGCCGTAGCGATGTGTGCGCGCTCCCAGGACCGAGTTGGCGAAAACGATGGCGTTCGACTCGGCCCAGGCGATGTGCTCGCCGAACCGGGGCCGCTCTGGAAGCTGGTAAGGCGCACAGGTCCAGGTCGGTCGGCACCCCATCGCCTCGTAGCACGCCTTGAGGCGGGTCGCCAGGCGAGCGGTCTCTTGGTCTCCGCGATAGAGGTCTGGATGCAACGCATCGAGAGAGGTGACGTTGAGGGTGGTGGGTATTGCCACGCGCCCCCCGCCGGCCACCAGCCGCTCGGCAAAATCGAGCCCGGCCCGGCCGTGGTAGAGACAACCGTCGATGTGTGCGCCGGTCACGTCCAGCAACCGCCGAGCCCCCATCACTTCGGCGATCTTGGTGACAATTCGCATCGCCAGTTGCTCGGCCCGGGTGCCCTCCCCCCTCAGCAACGCATCGTCGTGTTCGGTCAGTTCGAGAAACACAGAAGCAGCCTAAACGGCCGTAGTTCAGTCCAGTTCCCCCAGATAGGCCTTCTTCATCGCCGGGTTGGCGAGCAACCCCTCGGCGGTATCCGATAGCACGATCTGACCCGTCTGAAGCACGTAGCCTCGATCGGCAATGGAAAGAGCCATGTTGGCGTTCTGCTCAACCATGAAAACCGTTACGCCTGCCTCGTTGATCTGCTGGATGATCTCGAAGTTCTGGGCCACCAAAATCGGAGCGAGCCCCATGGAAGGCTCGTCCATGAGCAGCACTTTGGGTCGGGCCATCAGGGCCCGCCCGACGGCCACCATCTGCTGCTCGCCGCCCGAGAGGGTGCCGGCCCGCTGGTTCAAGCGCTCCTTGGCCCTCGGGAAGAGCTTGAACACTCCTTCGAGGTCCTCAGCGATCCCATCCTTGTCGGTGCGCAGGTAGGAGCCCATGTTGAGGTTCTCTCTTACGGTCATCCGCTTGAACAAGCGGCGATTCTCCGGAACCATCGAGATGCCCCGAACCACCAACTCTTTGGTCGAGAGTCCACTCACCTTCTCACCGTCCAAACGCACTTCGCCATCGGACGGCACCACATACCCGAGGATCGTCTTCAGGGTCGTCGTCTTGCCGCTGGCGTTGCCGCCCAACAAACAGATGATCTCGCCCTGATATAGCTCTACGTCGACATTGCGGAGTACCTGGATGGGTCCGTAGTGCGTGCTGACGTTGCGGAGCTCGAGAATGGGCTCGTGATTCGTGGTCATGCGCCCTTCTCCGCCGGGCGGCCAAGGTAGGCCTCGATTACCTGCTCGTTTTGGGCGACTTCCTCGTAGGTCCCTTCGGCGATCTTCCGTCCGTAGTCGATAACGACCACTCGGTCGGACACTCCACGCACAACCCGCATGTCGTGTTCGATCAAGAGAATCGTGAAACCCTTTTCGTCGCGCATCTTCCCGATCAGTTCGGTGATCTCAACCGTCTCACGCGGGTTCATGCCGGCGGTCGGCTCATCGAGGAGCAACAGTCGCGGCGACGAGGCCATCGCCCGGGCAATCTCCAACCGGCGCCGGTTGGCATACGAGAGAACCAGCGCCAGTTGGTCCAACCTGTACCCCACCAACCTCGTGCCGAAGAACCCGAGTGTGTCCTCGGCGATCCGGCGAGTCTCCTCTTCCTCGCGCCGAAAGGCAGGCGTGCGCAAAACTGCACCGATCAGTCCCGATCTGGTTCGGCAATGCCGGCTTACCATCACGTTCTCGCGGACCGTCATGTTGGGAAACAAACGAACGTTCTGGAAGGTGCGGGCGATTCCCAATTTGATGATCTGGCTGGGCACCAATCCAACGATGGGCTGTCCGTCGAACTCGATGACGCCATCGTCCGGCTTTTCCAGACCGGTCACCAGGTTGAAGAAGGTGGTCTTGCCGGCCCCATTAGGGCCGATCACGCTGACGATCTCGCCCTCGTCGACGTGCATGTCGAGGCTGTCGATGGCCCGCAGGCCCCCGAAACTCTTGGTCAGACCCTCCGTACGGAAGAGAGGCATCTCTCAAACCCCCTCTTCCTGAGGACCGGTTTCCTCATCGCCATAGATCTGCAGCCAGGCGTCTTGCAAGACCTCATCCTGGTGCAGCTCCAGCGCCCTTCGCTTGCTGGGGATGAAACCCTCGGGTCGCTTCAACATCATGAAAATGAGCAGGATGCCGTACATGAGAAACTTGTACTCGTTGAACTCTCGAAGGAGCTCGGGAAGGGCAACGAGGGCCAGCGCTCCAACCGTCACACCCGGCACACTGCCCATTCCCCCCACGATGATCAGAACGAGGATGGTGATGGACACGACGATGTTGAAACTGCTGGGAAACACCGAGCCGACCTTCACCGCAAACAAGGCCCCTCCAATGCTTGCCAGGGAGGCCCCGACCACGAACGCCGAGAGCTTGGCCGCCACTATGTTGACGCCCATCGTCTCTGCGACTAGCTCGTCTTCGCGCATTGCCATCCACGCCCGCCCCATCCGCGAGTTCTGTATGGCGAGCGATACGTACCCGGCCAGTATCGCGAAGATGAAGATGGGATAGAAGAACACCTCGGGGCCACGCACCGTGAGAGGGCCAATCACCATATTCGGGATATTGATGATCCCCTGAGCGCCGCCAAACGTCTCCTTGAGCGCATCAGAGTTGAGCAGGATCCGCGCAATCTCGCCGAAGCCGAGCGTCACGATCGCCAGATAGTCGCCTCGCATGCGGAGAACCGGAGTACCAACCAGTAGCCCGGCCAAGGCCGCGGCCAGAACGACAAACGGCAGAGAAGCCCACAACGTCATCTCGGGAGTGAAGCGGGGGGAATTGGGCGAGGTCAAGATCGCCGTCGTATAGGCTCCCACCGCAAAGAACGCGACATACCCGAGATCGAGAAGACCGGCGTAGCCGATCACGATATTGAGCCCGAGCGCCATCAGGAGATACAGGCCGGCCAGGTCCAGCACCTCGCTGAGGAAAGGCCCAACGACGCGGGGAATCATGTAGACGATCGCCGCCGCCACGAGCAAGAGGATCGAGATGTAGCTACGGCGGCGCTGCGCGGGCAAGGCGTCCAACCGACCCTGTAGGGCGCGCCCTTTCCCACCCAGGAAGAAGGAAAGCAGAAAGACCGCCGCGGCCACGATCACAACGCCCGCCAAGCGAAGCCCACCCGCCTCCTCGTATAGGACGTCGATCAAGCTGGGCAAACCAAGACCCCGAAACACCGGCTCGATCACACTCTGCAACAGCCCGACCAACAGGACCCACATGACGGTGTACATGATCGGCCGGCGAACCTGGGCGGGGATCAGATGCACGGCGGAGCCTGCCACCCCGACCGCCGTGCTCACCACCAGGACTAACAGGATCCCGGTGCCGAGGCCCTTCCCGAATGTCAGCAGCTCCAACAACTGCGGCGAAACGGAAACGAAGATGTTCCGCAGATTCACCGCATCGGCCAGCAGCATGAACGCGCTCAAAACCACCCCAGCCAGCACACCGGCGATAGCGCCCGCCGCCAGGCTGCGGAGACCGGCCTTCGGTTTGGCAAACCCCTCACGCTCCGGTGGGGGCGAGCCCGCCACAAAGCCGAAGGTGAACGAGGCGAGGTAGAGAGTGGTGAGGCCCAGGGCGAGGAACGGATCGATCAGGGTCCGGGCTTCGAAGGTCTCGACCATGCCGATCGCCGCCACCACCACCGCGGCCATACCCCCGATCAACCCGAACCTGACGGCTCGCTGCAGACTGAGCACCGGAGCCGGAAGCAGGTCGTCCAACGGTTCAGCGGCCGTTGCTGCTCGCTCCATCCCCTACCCCCGCTCCTGCGCCAGGCGTTCGCCGAGAATCCCGGTGGGCCGAAAGATGAGCACCAAAACCAGGGCGCTGAACGCCACCACATCTTTCAACTGATTGAAGGCGGGAACCTCGTAGCCACCCAGGACGAGGCTGGGACCGACGGATTCGAACATCCCGAGGCTGACCCCGCCCAACATGGCGCCGAAGATGTTGCCGATGCCCCCCAACACCGCGGCGGTGAAGGCCTTGATCCCGGGCAAGAACCCGCTGAAGAAGTTCACGGTGGGGAATACCAGGGTCCACAGCGCCCCTGCTACGCCGGCCATGGCTCCGCCCACCGCGAACACCTTGACGATGGTTCCGTCCACATTGATCCCCATCAGGGCGGCCGTCTCGGGATCCTCGGCCACCGCCCGCATGGACCGACCCGTTTTGGTCTTCTCTACGAAGAGGTACAGACCCGCCATGACCACAATGGCCGACCCGATAACGATGACCTGAGACTTGAGGATGGGAATCCCAAAGATGATCCACTTGCCCTGGATCGCCGCCATGGGGGGGTACGCCTTGGTGCCGGCCCCGAACAGCCCCCGAAAAAGGTATTGCAGGGTGAACGACGCCCCGATCGAGGTGATCAGCGGGATCAGCCGGGGCGCCCCGCGCAGCGGACGGTAGGCCACTCGCTCGAGAATGACGGCGATGGAGGTGGCGGTGGTCATGCTGACCAGCAACACGATAAGCAAGGAAACGACCGGCTGTTCGTTCCAGATCCCGGCCCGGTTGAGGGCGTCGGCCACGAAATACCCGATCATGGCCCCGCTCATGAAGACTTCCCCGTGCGCGAAGTTGATGAAGCGCAAGACGCCGTACACCATGGTGTAGCCCATGGCGATGAGAGCGTAGACCGAGCCCTGCGCCACCCCGAACACCATCAGGTCCCGCCACTGCGCCCAGCTCAACCGGCCGGAGGCTACCGACTTGATCGAGCCGTAGAAGATGACCACCACCGCCACGGAGCCCACTACCCATCGGAACAGATTGGTGAAATTGAGCCGGCTGGCTCTTTTCTTGCCCACTGTGGCCGTGGTCATATTGCCTCCGTGTGAGGTTCCAGCGCCGCCGCCTTTCGGCGGCGGCGCTGGTGCTTCTCTCCCTTTCGCCTTCTCGACCTGCTCGACCTGCTCGAGTTCATCGAAATAGGCTACTGCCCGAGATCCGCCGGGACGTACTCGGCGAGCCGGTTGGCCCGCACCGCCGCAATGTCGGGCGTGTCATCCGTGTTCTGGAAGATCTGGATGATCGGGTCGGCGCAGTCCCCGAACTCGTTGCACACCACGTGTCCGGTCAATCCCTGATAATCGGTTGCGTAGAGCGCGTCGCGCACATCGCGCAGGTCGATGAACATGGCGTCGCCGTTGACCTGAGCCACCTTTTCGATGGCCGCGAACAGGATCATGGCCGCGTCGTAGGCGTGAGCGTGAAACGCCTGGATCGGCGCCTCACCAAACCTGTCCTCGTAGGCAGCGATCATGTCCTGATAGGCCGCGGTCGGTGGAACGGCCGGACCCGAGAAGTACATGCCCTTCGTTTGGGCGAGCACGACATAGGTGTCCGACAACAGGCCGTCGGCGCCCATCAGCTCCACATCTTCGAGGCCACTGACTTCCTTCGCCTGGCCGGCAACAAAGTCACCTGCGGGCTGGAAGATCGGGAAGAAGATCAACTCGGCACCGGCGGCTGCCACTTCGGTCAGCACGGGCCGCATATCCGAGTCGTCGGCTCCGACCGCGGTGCTCAGAACGATCTCTCCACCGAGCGCCTCGAAATTCACTTCGAAGGCGGTGGTGAGGCCCTGGGTGTAGGGATCACCGTCGTTGATCGTCGCCACCTTGGTGAGCCCGAGCTCTTCGAACACGAACTTGGCCGCGGCCGCTCCCTGTACCGCGTCGTTGTGGGCGGTCCGGTAGTAGCCCTCGTTCCAGGCCGGGCCTGCCACACCACCGGCCTCGGTCAGGACCGGCGAGGTGTTGGAGCCCGAGATCATAACCCGGTTGGCTTCGGTAACAATCTTCGAGGCGGGCACGCCCGCCCCCGAGCAACTGGTGCCGATGACGCCGACCACGTCCGGGTCGGACACGATCCTCTGGGAGCCGATGGTCCCACCCTCCGACCGGCAGAGATCGTCCTCCTCGAAGGCCAGCCGAATCTCGTGCCCGTTGATCGTTCCTTTGTCCTCGAGGGCAAGCTTCACGGCGCGTACCTGGTCGGTACCGAGGCTGGCGTTGGCACCGCTGATAGCCTGCAATGTTGCGATCTTCACTGCTTCGCCGGGGCCGATGAAGATACCGCCGAGATCTCCGGCCTCGAAGTCGTCGGCTGTGACGTCTGACGGTTCGGTGGTGCCGGGTGCGGCGGTCGTCCCCGGTGCGGCGGTCGTGCCGGTTGCGGCAGTCGTGGTCGTTTCGGCGTCGCCCTCGGCACACGCCGTGGCAACAAGCGCCAAAGCGAGCAGTACTGCAATAAGGTACTTATGTCTCCTCATAGTCATCCCCTTCTCCTGTCTTGTTTCAAATCCTCCCGGAATCGCCGGAAGTGGCCACTAACATAGCGTGTCGGGGCCGTCACTCCCAACAGAATTCCGTTGGTTTTCCACAGGGTCCGCTCCGCAGCCATTCGCTAGGGCCTCTGGGTGGGACTATCGGACAGTGATCTTGCGGTGCCAAGTCGATCGGGACTCGCTGCACCTGGCCGTTGACGCGATCGAAGAAGGCCAGGGCCGCGGGCCGGCGCTTAGCCACAATGACGAAACGAGAGTCCGGTCTCCACGCAACCATGTAGCCTTCGCCCATCTCGGCTTCATCGATCAGCGACGCTGCGCCCAGACCTCGAGGTAGATCGACTCCCCGTGCGCAGCCAGCCGGGCGACCAGCGACCCAGACGGGTCGAACTGGCCGGCGACGGTCTCCCCGGCCGCATTCGCGAGCAACGTCTTTTCCGAGAGGTTGCCATCGGTTATCCACAGGTCACTGGATTCGAGTCCACCCTCGATCAAGAGGCTCCCGCTCGGGGCGGAGTCCAGCAACAAACCCTCGCGGGTGGGCAACCAGCGTCGCAAGACCTTCCTGCGGCTGAGTGAGCGCCGGGGGTCCAACTTCGGAATCCGTGACCGTCACCCGAACATCACCACCACTATCGATGGTAGGCGTGTACGAGAGTGCAAACAGGAGACCGAGGGCGACGCCGACCGCAATGCCTGCGACCATGGCTTGAAGTTGGGTAGGTCTGGTTGGTCGTCGAGGTACGCCGTCGCTCACCCGGCTCCGATCCCCCGGTGCCTGAACCATCCCAGAATCCTATCCCCGTGATTCCGCCCCGGTAGCCTCATTCCTCCGCAGTACCGGCCGGACCTTCCTCGCGCTCATCGATGGGGGCCGACGGGGTCGGCGGTTGCTGGTCTGCGACCCGGCGTCTGCGGCTGACAAGACTCTCGCGGCGGGGTGGCTCATATTCGGTGATCATCGCCTCCGCGGCCTCGTCCCAGGATTCATCCAGCACCCTGGTTCGCCACACGTGACCCAAGATAACCCTCAGCGATGCCGCCACCGGAACCGCAACCAGCAGCCCGAAGAACCCTCCGATCGACCCGCCCAACAACAGTGCCAGCAGGATGAAGACAGGATTCAATTGGACCCGGGATTTGAGGATGTTCGGGCTGATCACATGGTTATCGAACTGCTGAACCGCTGTGAACATGACCACCGACCACAGCGCCGTGCTGGCATCGCGAAAGACCAGAGAGACCACAGCCGCCAGGAACCCGCCTGCGAAGGGGCCTATGAACGGAATAACGTTCAGGAGGCCGGCGATCAGTCCAATCAGCAGCCAGAACGGGACGCCGAGCAGGGCGAGTCCGACGCTCGAAAGAACACCAACGATCAGTGCAACAAGTAGCTGACCTCGCACGAAGCCGCCCACCACCCGGGCTACCTGCGACACCACGTGGACAACTTCGAGGCGAGCGTGATCGGGAATCAGGAGTCGGGAGCGTTCCTTGAAGCCGGGCAGATCCACCAGCAGGTAGAAGGCAAGCACCGGACCGAGCGCCAAGATGATCAGGACATCGAGACCCGTGCGGGCGAAAGTTCCGACTTGGCCGAGCATCTGCTGGACACGTTCCTGGTCGAAGAAGTCGGCCACCCATTCCTGCAGCGTGTCGACCGCCGAGCCCGCACCCACCGAGAGACCCAACCTCTCACCCAGATCCACCAGGAACACCCCAATGTCGTCCACCAGTTGGGGAATGCGGTCGGCGAACTCTGCCAACTGATCGCCGATGACCGGGATGACCAGAAAACCGAAGAGCACAACGAGACCGATAAACAGCAGGTACGAAACAAACGAGCCGAGGAGCCGGTGGATCCGCCACTTCTGCAAACGATCGACCAGGGGACTCATGAGGTAAACGACGGCCGCGGCCAGGACAAGCGGCGGCCACAGGATCCGCACCAAATACAACAGCCAGACGAGCCCGGCCATAAGCAACAGCATGCCGACAACACTCCAGGACGTGATGCCCAGCCGTCGAAGCCGTTCGTAGGAGGCGGGTGAATCGTTCATCGATTGGCGACGAGTGTAACGAGATCCTCCCCCCTGACGAGCAAAGCAAGTCGGATAGGGGGAGGTGGCTTGGCTCAAGAGAGCCAAGCCGGAGGGGGGTCGTCCCCACCAACGTAGCCGGTCATTGGTTGACGCTCGCCGGCCACTACCAACTACCGAGTCCCTACGGCTGCCGAATCTCGACCTGCGCCCCGTCTGCCACGGTGATCAGGATCGACGGACCGGCGAAGGGACTCTGATATCCATCCACCGTCTCGACCCACCCCCCCGGTACGATCGCCGCTCCCATCACCTCTACTCCGATCTCTGCCGGGACTTCGATTACATAGATGCCGCCTACGTTGATCGCAACGTCGACGTCACCCGGATGTGGCAAGGTCACGGAACCGTCACCACCCAACGTCAGCGCCCTCATCTGCAATCCGGTCAAGTCTGCCCGCAGGTCCGGCGATGCGAGCACAAGAGACCAGTTCGGTCCGACGGCGAGCGACAGGTCCCATCCGGACGTTTGAAACCACCGTCCTCCGTCGACTTCGCGCAACACTATGAAGGACGGGCCCTCCTCGAAGTTACTCTCGAGAGCCTCAGGAACTCCTGTCGAACCGCCGCTGCGTGCGACCTGGACGGCATACAGGTCCCCTTCGCCGGCCGTCACGTGGAGCCGTCCGGTCAGATCCAGGGTCAGCTCCGCATCTTGAACGCCGGCGGCTCGCGGTCCGACGAGATCGCCCGCTGACGAAGGGAGCTGCTCCCATCCGGTGAGGTGCAGTACCACACTGGACCCCAGCATCGTGATCAAGAGAAGCGGCAGCACCGCCGAAATCCTGGCCGGCCCTCGTTTGCGGAGCGGAAGCAGAGCGGCGGCTACGAAGAAAGCTCCGACCACGAGAGGCCATAACGACACTGTGTCGAGCACCACCGAAGGGGCCAGGATCCCGCCGACCACGCCCGCCGCAATGGACACGATGATGACGGCGACCATCAGCCATGCCCACATCGTCCATGGGCTCGGCGGCTTGCTCTCGACCGGGTCGGCGGCTTCGGTGGTCACCCTCCGTATGATGCCCCAAGCACGATGATGATGTCGGCCTGGGTAACCCCTTGGAACAGTTCGACGATCGCGTCGGGCGACACATACCGCGCGATGACTCTCGCCTCGGTTTCGTAGCCGACGACATACCAAATCCTCGATACGCTGAATGGGGTCCCCCAGTTGTCCGACTCCAAGGTCTGGTAGCCGACCTCGCCGAGCGCATCGGAGAGATCTGCGGCGATGCCGCCTCGAGTGGTCGAATTGAGGACCAGCACGGTGACCTCGGACGGGTCACGACCGGCCAGCGTGGTGGTCGTGGCTGCCGCGGTCGTTGTCGTCGCGATCGTCGTCGTGGTGGGCGCAACAGTGATTGTTGTTGCCTCGGTCGTCACGGTGGGGGCAGAGGTTGTGGCGGTAGTACTTTGGGTGGTGGTGGTGGTGGTGGGATCGTCGTCTGACGAGAAGACCATCTGGAACAGGAGCACGGCGCCGAAGATGATGGCACCCCAAAACACCACCTTCAGCAAGAAGATTGCCAATTCCCGGAACAATCCGCTGTAGCCGGGAGCGGCGTGCCGCCCGGCCATCAGATGTCCGCCGGATCCACGCCGTCGGCGATGATACGAGGCTCCGGCCGGCGCCGGGTTCTTTCGGCCCGAACCTTCAACAATCTTCGCACCGTGAGCGGATCATACGTTTTGGCCTCGGGATCGTCGAGAAGGTCCCGGAGAATCTGGTAGTAGCGGCCTGCGCTCATCCCGAGGTGTTCCTGGACGGCGCGATCCTTCGGTCCGGGAACCAGCCACCAGGAACGTTCGAAATCCAGCACCGCTTTGTCGCGTCTCGACAACATGATGTTCGTCAGGGTATTCCCGAACACCCCCAGGGACGGGTATTTCGAGCCGACCGGCCGAGGGTTGGTCTCCGGGAGGCGCGCTCGGGTCGCCTAGCCTGGGCGAGTGGGCCTTCTGGTGCTTGGAGTGAGAACGTGACCGAAGCTCCTCTACACGTTGTTACCGGCGCGTTTGGGTACACCGGTAGGTACATCGCCGGGGAGTTGTTGGCCAGAGGTGGACGGGTTCGGACGTTGACGAATTCGTTGGATCGGGGCAACCCTTTCGGTGACGCCATTGAGGTGCACCCGATCTACTTCGATGAGCCGGCGGCGCTGGTCGAGTCGCTGCGGGGTGCCTATGCGCTTTACAACACCTATTGGGTTCGCTACGACCACAAGCAGCGGTCCGCCGGGTTCGGCTATGCCAAAGCTGTCGAGAACAGCCGGCTCCTGTTCGATTGCGCCCGAACGGCGGGGGTGCGGCGGGTCGTACACGTGAGCGTGGCCAACGCCCGGGTGGACTCCGATTGGGGGTACTTCCGGGGCAAAGCACTCCTCGAACAGGAACTACAGGCATCGGGTCTGTCCTATGCGATTGTGCGACCGACCGTCATCTACGGCCGCCCCGAAAACGTGCTGATCAACAACATCGCCTGGCTGCTCCGCCACCTGCCCGTCTTCGGAGTGTTCGGACGAGGACAGGCCCGCCTCACCCCCATCCATGTGGAAGACCTCGCACGTATCTGTGCGGACGCCGCCGACCGCGATACCGACGAAACCCTCAATGCGGTAGGTCCCGACACGTTCACCTATCGGGAGATGGTCGGCGAAATGGCTCGGGCGATGGGGCTTAGACGACCAATCCTGCCTGTCCCCGATTTCGTAGCCCTGGGAGTGGGCAAGGCACTCGGGCTGTTCCTCAGGGATATCGTCATCACCCGGCACGAAATTTCGGGTTTGCGTGACGAATCGATGTACACGGGTACCGAACCGCTCGGCGCCACCAAGTTCAGCGCCTGGTTGAAATCGGAGAGCGACACGCTCGGCCGACGCTACCTCAACGACCTCGACCGTCGGCGCTGAATCGAAGCCGGCAACCGGTAGATCCCGCCCGGCGCCATCAGGAATCATCCTGGAACCGGCTGGTTGTTGCACGTTGCCCGCACCGCGACTCGAAGTGCTGATTTGGGTGGGTCTACCATCCGGTTAGTCACGCGTCGAGTGAAGGGGTTGACCCGTGGGAGACGCATTGGTTGAGGCTCTGGCCTCGCTGGGTATCGAGTATGACATCGTTGCATGTAACCCGGCCCTGGCCGATACAGCACAGTTCTGCGAAGCGTACGGGTATGCGTTGCAGGACTCGGCCAACACCATTGTTGTGGCCGGGAAGTCCGAACCTCCCGTGTACGCAGCGTGTGTGGTTCTCGCCAACACCAGGCTCGACGTCAACAAGGTGGTCAACAAGAGGCTGGGGGTACGCAAAGCATCGTTCGCCAGCGGTCCGGACACCGAGCAGCTGACCGGCATGGCCATCGGTGGCGTCACACCCTTTGGCCTCCCCGCCGACGTGCCGCTGTGGGTGGACGGTCGGGTCATGGAGCGGACCCGCATCATTCTCGGCGGTGGCAGCCGGGATCGGAAGGTATTGGCTCCACCCCAGATCCTGACTGCGCTCGGCGCGGTCGTTGTGGAGGGATTGGCCAAAGAGGCCTAAGTTCACGGTCGACACCGGTGTCCAGGTTTACTTCTGTGACCCCAAGAGCCCCTGGCAGCGGGGCAGCAACGAGAACACCAACGGGCTGCTACGCCAATACTTCCCAA
>Ga0224512_10002680_pt1 | contig 16129 bp, 19 predicted proteins | sample SF_May12_sed_USG_4_FD_169103 | JGI IMG/M metagenome (GOLD analysis project Ga0224512, IMG submission 169103) | Sediment microbial communities from San Francisco Bay, California, United States - SF_May12_sed_USGS_13 | ecosystem: Environmental > Aquatic > Marine > Sediment | place: USA...
CGGTGAAGCGCATCGCGGCTCCTGGTAAAAACCGCATTATAATCGCCCGGTCTTTTTCACCTCTCGAATCCAGAACATGCTCGCACGCACCTTGCTCGCCGTCGCCCTCGCCGCGCCATGCGGCGCCGCGCTGGCGCAGAAGCCCGCGGCGGCTCCGACGCACGACAAGGTGTCGATGTGCATCGGCTGCCATGGCATCCCGGGATACAAGACCGCGTATCCCCTCGTCTACCACGTGCCCAAGATCGGCGGCCAGAACGCGGCGTACCTCGCCAACGCCCTGAAGGCGTACCGGGCGGGCGAGCGCTGGCACCCGTCGATGCGCGGCATCGCCGCCAGCCTCAGCGACCAGGACATCGAGGACATCGCCGCCTATTACGGAGGCAGCAAGTGAGCCGCCTCGCGATCTTCGTCGTGGCGCTTGCGTTGTGCGGCGCGGCCCAGGCCGGCGGCAACGCCGAGGCCGGCAAGCGGAAAGCCTCGCAGGTGTGCGCGGCGTGCCACGGTGCGGACGGGAGCAAACCGACCGCCCCCGAGAACCCGATCCTCGCCGGCCAGCATCCGGACTACCTCGCGAAGGCGCTGCAGGACTACAAGTCCGGCAAGCGCAACAACGCGATCATGAAGGGCTTCGCCCTGTCGCTGACCAAGCAGGACATCGAGGACCTGGCGGCCTGGTTTTCCAGCCAGCCCTCCAAGCTGCACTACCAGCGCTAGCGCGTCTTTCCCCTGTAGCCGCACAGGTCGCGGATCGCGCACTGCGGGCATTTCGGCTTTCGCGCCACGCACACGTAGCGCCCGAGCAGGATCAGCCAGTGGTGGGCGTGGCGCAGAAACTCGGGCGGCGTCGCCTTGAGCAGCTTCGCTTCGACCTCTTCGGGGTTCTTGCCGGGCGCGAGCCCGGTGCGGTTGGCGACGCGGAAGATGTGCGTGTCGACGGCAATGGTGGGCTCGCCGAAGGCCACGTTCAGCACCACGTTGGCGGTCTTGCGCCCGACGCCGGGCAGCGCCTCCAGCGCCGCACGATCGGCGGGTATCTCGCCGCCATGGCGCTCGACGAGCCGCTTCGACAGTGCGATCAGGTTTTTGCCCTTGGTGCGGAAAAGGCCGATGGTGCGGATGTGCTCGGTCACCCGGGCCTCACCCAGCGCCACCATGGCCTGCGGCGTGGGGGCGAGCGCGAACAGCTGCGGCGTGGCGAGGTTGACCGACTTGTCGGTCGCCTGCGCCGAGAGCACGACCGCGACCAGCAGCTCGAACGGCGTTCGGTACTTGAGCTCGCTCTTCGGCTCCGGATTGGCTTCACGCAGGCGCCGGAACAGCTCGTGACGCTTCGCGGGCGTCATCGCCGCCGCGCCAGCGCCGCGGCGAGGATCGCTCGGCGGCGCTTTGCATCGCTCGACGGTACCTGGGCCTGACGCGCCAGGCGGCGCTTGCGTGCACTGGCGCGCTGTTTTGCGGCGCGCGCGTCGGCCGCCGTCCAGGGCACGCCCGCCGGCACGATATCGATGCAATCCACGGGGCAGGGCGGCAGGCACAGGTCGCAGCCGATGCACAGCTCCGCCACGACCGTGTGCATGAAGCCGCGCGCGCCGACGATGGCGTCCACCGGGCAGGCATCGATGCAGCGCGCGCAGCCGATGCAGCGCGCCTCGTCGACGAGGGCGACGGTGGCGCGCTTCACCGGCCGGTGTCTCGCGCCAGCTGCGCGTGCACGACCTTGCCGGCGCGCACCTGCAGGCCCGTGGCAAGCGCCGGCGAAACCGTGCCGGCAGCGAGCTCGAGCAGCCACGGCAGAAGGGCTTGCTCCAGCGCGAGGCTCGCCGTGCGCGCGCAGGCCGCAGGCATGTTTGGCACGCAATAGTGCACCACACCTTCGTCCACATAGACCGGCGCGCTGTGCTTCGTGGGGCGCGAGGTCTCGGCGATGCCGCCCTGGTCGATGCCGACGTCGACCAGGGCCGAGCCGCGGCGCATGCCGCGCAGCATGGCGCGCGTAATTATCTTGGGCGAAAGGCTTCCCGGCACGAGCACCGCGCCGATCACCAGGTCGGTGTCGGCGATCTCCGGTGCGCAGGTCGAGAAGCGCACGCCGGGGTAGCGCTGACTGAGCGCGGCCAGGCGCGCATCGCTGCGGTCGTACACCGTGATCGAGGCGCCGAAGCCGTGGGCGACCGCCAGCGCGTTCGAGCCTACCGTACCGGCGCCGATAATCGCGATCTTGCCCGGTGGCACGCCGTCCACGCCCGGCAGCAGCACGCCGCTGCCGCCGTTGTGCTTCTGCAGGCACCAGGCGCCGACCTGGACGGCGAGGCGCCCCGCGATGCTCGACATGGGCTTGAGGATCGGCAGGCTGCCATCGGTTTCTCCTACGGTTTCAAAAGCGACGTAAGTCGCGCCGGAAGCGAGCGCGGCGTCGAGCAGCTGCCGGTCGGGCGCGAAATGCTGGAAGCAGAAGACAGTCTGCCCGCGATGCGGCTTGCGCTGCTCGGCGGCCTGCAGCTCCTTCACCTTCACCACGAGTTCGCCCGCCCACGGGTCGCCCAGACGCGCGCCCGCGCGCTCGTAGTCCTCGTCGGTGAAGCCGCACTCGGCGCCGGCGCCCGGCTGCACGCTCACCGCGTGGCCGGCCCGCGCCAGGGCGCCGACACCCGCCGGTGTCAGCGCGACGCGGTACTCGCCGTCCTTGATCTCTCGCGGCAGGCCGATATGCATTCGGCGACCAGGTCGGGCCCGCGGTAGATCAGGCCCGTGTACAGCTGCACCAGAGACGCGCCCGCAGCGAGTTTCTCCACGGCGTGCTCACCGCTGAGGATGCCGCCCACGCCGATGAGCGCCGCTTCGCCCTTGAGCGCGGCGGCGAACGCGGCCAGCGTGGCCGTGCTGCGTTCGCGGATCGGGGCGCCGGAAAGCCCGCCCGCCTCGTCGGCATGCGCCAGCCCTTCGACACCTTCGCGGGCGAGCGACGTGTTGGTGGCGATGACGCCGTCGATACCGTGGCGGCGCACGGCGTCGGCGATGCCCTGGACCTGCTTCGGGTCGAGGTCCGGGGCCACCTTCAGCGCCAGCGGCACGCGGCGACCGTGCCGCTCGCTGAGCGCGTCGCGCTGGGCGGCAAGGCGCGCGAGCAGCGCTTCGAGCTGGCGGTTTTCCTGCAGGTCGCGCAGGTTCTTCGTGTTGGGGGAGGACACGTTGACGGTGACGTAGCTCGCGCGCGCGTACACGCGCTCGAGGCAGGCGGCGTAATCGTCCGCCGCGCGCTCGATCGGCGTGTCGGCGTTCTTGCCGATGTTGATGCCGAGCACGCCGCGAAAGCTCGCGCGCTGCAGATTGTCGAGGAACGCCTCGACGCCCGCGTTGTTGAACCCCATGCGGTTGATGAGCGCCTGCGCGCGCGGCAGCCGAAACAGGCGCGGGCGCGCGTTGCCGGGCTGCGGGCGCGGCGTCACCGTGCCAACTTCGAGGAAACCGAACCCGAGGCGCGCCAGCGCATCGACGTGCGCGGCGTTCTTGTCGAAGCCGGCGGCGAGCCCAACGGCATTGGGAAACTCGAGGCCCATGGCGCGCACCGGCGCGCCGGGCGCGCGCGCCACGCGCAGCAGGCCGAACCGGAGCGGCGCGTCCGCGAGCCCGAGCGTCAGCTCGTGGGCGCGCTCAGCGTCGAGTGCAAAGAGCAGGGGCCGCGCCAGCGCATAGAGCATCCTCAGAAGCGCATGCGGGCGAGGTCCGCTTCGCTCAGGCGGCGCCAGCCGCCGCCGCTGAATCCCTCGATCGGCATGAAGCGCGACTTGTAGGCCATCTTCGGGCTTTCGCGGATCCAGTAGCCGAGATACAGATACGGCAGGCCGAGCGCGCGGCAGGCCTCGATCTGCCACATCACGTTGTAGGTGCCATAGCTCGCGCCGCGGCGCTCCGGATCGAAAAACGTGTACACCGAGGACAGGCCGTCGGGCAGGTAGTCGACGATCGACACCATCACCAGCTGGCCCTGGTCGCGGAACTCGACCAGGCGCGTGTCGACGCGGCTCTGCAGCAGGAAATGCGAATACTGGTCGCGACTGTCGTTGTCCATGCCGCCGCCCGAATGGCGCTTCGCCTGGTAGCGCAGGTACAGCGCGTAGTGCTCGAGGCGGAACTTGAGCGGCTGCACCTGCGCCGTGAGCGCGGCGTGCTCCTTCCAGGCGCGCCGCTGCGAGCGGTTGGCGACGAACTCCCCGGCCGGGATGCGCACCGGCACGCAGGCGCGGCAGCTGTCGCAATGCGGGCGGTAAGTGAAAATGCCGCTGCGGCGGAAGCCCGACTTCACCAGGTCGCCGTACAGGTCGGTGGTGATGAGGTGCGACGGCGTCGCCACCTGCGAGCGCGCCATCCGATCGGGCAGGTAGCTGCAGGGATACGGCGCGGTCACGTAGAACTGCAGTACTGCATGCGGCAGGTCATTCAGTCGGGACATTGGGCTCCGTTGTGCGTGTCCATTTCCCGGGCGACTCGTCGTAGTGTACCAATGCCGCCAGTTCGCGCAAAAAGCTGCGGCGCGGGATCTCGCGCGCGCCGAGCGCTGCGAGCAGCGGCGTGCGCACCTGGCAGTCGATCAGCGGGAAGCCGCGCCGGCCGAGCTCCGCGACCAGCGCGACGAGCGCCACCTTGGAGGCGTCCGTCGCGCGCGAGAACATCGACTCGCCGAAGAACATGCGGCCGAGCGCCACGCCGTACAGGCCGCCGACCAGCTCGCCGCCGCGCCAGGTCTCGAAGGAATGCGCGTGGCCGGCGCGATGCAGCCGCGCGTAGGCGACCCGCATGTCCTCGCCCAGCCAGGTGCCGCCGCCGTCCGCCCGCGGCTCGGCGCAGCCCGAGAGTACCTGGCGGAATGCGCTGTCGATGCGCACCTCGTAGCCCCGGTTGCGCAGGCTCTTGGCGAGCGAGCGGCTCACCTTGAGCTCGGCGCAATACAGCACCATGCGCGGGTCGGGCGACCACCACAGGATGGGCTCGTCGCCCGAGTACCACGGGAAGATTCCCTGGCGATAACCTTCGAGCAGGCGCCCGGGCGACAGGTCGCCCCCCGCGCACAGCAGGCCGGCGGGGTTCTGCTGCACGCTTTGCACCGGCGGGAAAGGGTCGCCAGGACCGAGCCATTTCAGCACTTCACCTGCTGCCGGCAGTAGCTCTCCAGGGGGGTGACGGGCGTGACGCCGCGAACGGCGCGTTGCGCGTCGGTACCGTTCTCCAGCGACAGCCGGAACGCGTACTTGACGAAAAACTGCTCGAACATCTCGCCGCCGAGCGTGCCCACCGCGCTGAGCTCGTCGCTCGCGGCGTCGTGCTCGAGCAGGATGGCGGCAAGGGGCTGCCGCGCGGGTCCGGCCAGCACGCGGCCGCCATCGGCCGGATCGTACTGGCTGTGCTCCGAGCAGCAGTGGATAACGCGGGCGAACTTGTTGCCCACGCTCTTTTCGGCGCGGAAACTGATGAAGCTGATGTCGCGCGTGGGATAGGTGAGCTTGTGCGCGCAGATCGCGGAGTAGGCGACGATCGAGCGCTCGGCGCCCACCCCGCCATGCCATTCGTAGGGCTTGTCGTCCACCGTCTTCAGCTGCGCCGCGGCCTTCGCCGGGCGGCCGAGGTTGAGCAGGAAGCAGGGCGTCGCGGCGTACGGGTAGTGGAAGATCAGGTTGCGGTTTGCCGGCAGGTTCCGCGCGCGCAGCGGCGCGCCGTTTTCCGCGACCAGCTTCACGCGCTGATAAAGGTGCGGCCGCGCATCCGCCGACACCACCGGCGCGCCCACCGCCGCGGCCGAGGCGGCGCAGTACTTGATGAAATCCCGGCGCTGCATGCGATCGATTCTAACGCTACAGGTTGTAGCCCTTCTCGTTGTGCAGGACGGTATCCAGGCCCTCGGTTTCCTCGTCGCCGCTCACCCGCAGCCCGGCAAGTGCGTCCGTCAGCTTGAGCAGGATCCACGTCACGGCGCCGCACCACGCCGCGATCGCGAGCACGCCAATGCCCTGCACCAGAACCTGCCCGCCCATCGTCTGGCCATCGGGCAGGCCCACGCCGCCAAACGCCGAGGCGACGAACACGCCGGTGAGGATCGTGCCAAGGATGCCGCCCACGCCGTGCACCGGGAAGACATCGAGGGAATCATCCACGCCGAGCGAGCGCTTGAGCGCGCTGGTGGCAAAGAAGCACACGACGCCGGCAGCCGCGCCGATGGCGATCGCACCCAGCGGTCCGACGAAACCCGAGGCCGGCGTGATGGTGCCGAGGCCCGCCACCATCCCGGTGACGATGCCGAGCACCGAGGGCTTGCCGTAGCGCAGCTTCTCGCATACCAGCCAGGCGAGGGAGCCGGTGGCGGCACCGATGTGCGTCACCAGCATTGCCATGCCGGCGGTGCCGTCGGCGGCGAGCGCGCTGCCGGCGTTGAAGCCGAACCAACCCACCCACAGCATGCACGCCCCGGTGACCGCCATGGTCATGTTGTGCGGCGGCATCGCCGTGTCGGGAAAGCCCCTGCGCTTGCCCAGCACGAGGGCGCACATCAGCGCTGCGAGGCCGGCGTTGAGGTGCACCACCAAGCCGCCGGCGAAATCCATTACTCCCATCTGTTGCAGCCAGCCGCCGCCCCAGACCCAGTGCGCGATCGGGCAGTACACAAACAGCAGCCACAGCATGCTGAACAGCAGCATGCCGCTGAAGCGCACGCGCTCGGCATAGGCGCCGACCACCAGGGCCGGGGTGATGATGGCGAAGGTGAGCTGGAACATTGCGAACACCGTCTCGGGAATGCTGCCCGAGAGCGCCTTGGCGTCGACGCCGGCGAGGAACGCCTTGCCGAAGCCGCCGATCCAGGCGTTGGCGCCGCCGCCGTCGCCGAAAGCGAGGCTGTAGCCCGCCACCACCCAGACGAGCGTCGCCGTGCAGGCGATGGCGAAGCACTGCATGAGCACCGAGAGCACGTTCTTCGCGCGCACCAGGCCGGCATAAAAGAGAGCCAGGCCGGGCAGCGTCATGAACAGCACCAGCACCGAGGCGGTGATCATCCACGCGGTGTTCGCCGGGTCGAGCTTGGCGTCCGCTGCGCCGGCGAGCGGCGCGAAGACCAGCAACGCGACCAGCAGAGACGTTCTTTTCATGGCTTCCCCCTCGAGTGCCGCGGATTCTAGCGGAGCGGAAGGTCCTCGGCGTGGAAGCCGAAGCTGCCCTGCGCGCGATCGGCGAACCAGTGCCGCAGGGTCAGCCCCACGGTGCGGAAGGCGATGTCCTTCCAAGGAATGTGCGCCTCTTCCATCAGAGCCACTTCCAGGCTCTCTTCGCCCGGGTTGAGCGCAAGGTCGAGCAGCCGGGCGCGGTAGAACAAATGGACCTGGTTAATGCGCGGCACCGAGATCATGCTGAAGGGTGCCTCGAGCTCGATGCGCGCGCCGGCCTCTTCCAGCGTCTCGCGCAGCGCCGCCTGCGCCGCGGTCTCGTCGTTCTCCATGAATCCCGCGGGCAGCGTCCAGTAGCCGTAGCGCGGCTCGATGGCGCGGCGGCACAGCAGCACGCGGCCCTCGTGCTCGGCGATCGCGCCCACCACCAGCTTCGGGTTCTGGTAGTGGATTTCGCCGCAGGCGTCGCATACGTAGCGCGGCAGCGTGTCGCCGGGCGGCACCCGCCGCGCCACCGGCGCGCCGCAATTAGCGCAGAACTTCAGGCAGGTCTCCGAGCGAGCCGAGCAGCCCGTCGGGCTGAAAGCCGAGCCGGTCCACGGGCGCGCCCGTGCGGTTGATCCAGTAGACGCGAAAGCCGAAGGACTTCGCGCCGAGCGCGTCCCAGCAGTTGGAGGACACGAAACCGATGGCGTCCTTCGCCACACCCAGCCGGTCAACGGCCAGCTGGTAGACATCCGGCACCGGCTTGAACATCTTCACTGCGTCCACGCTCAGCACGGCGTCGAACTTCAGCCCGGAGTGCTTGACGAGCGGCTCGATCATGTCCGGCGAGCCGTTGGTGAGGATGGCGAGCTGGCGCTCGCCGAAGCGCGGCAGCGCGCCGGGCACGTCGGGATAGGCGGCGAGCTTCAGGTACTCCTGCATCAGCGCCTGCGTGCGCGCATCGTCCAGCGCCAGCTTGAGTGCCTCGCAGGCGTAGGCGAGTGCCTCGCGCGTGATCTGCGAGAAAGGCACGTAGCGGCGCATGAGACTGCGCTGCCAGGTGTACTCGAGCTGCTTCTGGCGCCACAGCTGCGAGATCGCGGCGCCTTTGCCGGGCCAGAATTCGTCGCAGCGGCGGATCACGGCGTGCACGTCGTAGAGCGTGCCGTAGGCATCGAAGACGAGGGCTTGGGGGTTCATGGGCGAAGTATAGAATGCCCGCGATGCCCGACCGGTACGACGAGCTGGCCCGGAACTTCCGCTGGAACGTTCCGCCGCGCTACAACATCGCGCAGGCCTGCTGCGGGCAGTGGGCGCGGGATCGCACGCGCTTCGCCCTGTACTGGGAGGACGAATCAGGGGCCACGGCGGCCTACAGTTTCTGGGACATCCAGCAGCAGGCCAACCGCCTGTCCAATGCGCTGGCCGCGCTCGGCGTGCAGCGCGGCGACCGTGTCGCGCTGCTCCTGCCGCAGCGCCCGGAGTCCGCCATCGCGTACATGGCGATCTTCCAGATGGGGGCCGTGGCGCTGCCGCTGTCGCACCTGTTCGGACCCGATGCCCTGGAATACCGCATGGAGCACGCCGGCGCCAGCGTGGCGATCGTCGAGCCGACCACCCTCGCCAACCTGTGGCAGATCCACGGCAGGCTTTCCGGCCTGCGCCACGTGATCGGCGTGGGCGGCGCACGCGAATCGGGCGTGCACGCCTGGGAGGCGCTGCTGGCGAAGGCGAGCAGCGATTTCGCGGTGGTGGATACGGCGGCGGACGACCCGGCGCTGATCATCTATACCAGCGGCACCACCGGCGCGCCCAAGGGCGCCTACGAAGCGCACCGCCTGCTGATCGGCAACCTCAGCGGCTTCGTGCATTCGCATGATCTCTTTCCGCAGCCCGGCGACATGTTCTGGTCGCCCGCCGACTGGGCCTGGGCCGGTGGCCTCTTCGACGCGCTGCTGCCGTCCTGGGCGTTCGGCATCCCGATCCTCGGCTACCGCGGCAAGTTCGACGCCGAGAAGGCGTACGACCTGCTCGAGAAATACGGCATCCGCAATTCGTTCCTGTTCCCCACGGCGCTGAAGCTGATGATGAAGGCGGTGCCCGAGCCGAAGGGAAAGTACGACCTCAACCTGCGTTCGATCATGAGCGCGGGCGAGAGCGTGGGCGTCACGGTGATCGAATGGGCGAAGGAACATCTCGGCGTCACCATCAACGAGATGTTCGGCCAGACCGAGATCAACTACGTGGTCGGCAACTGCCAGGCGGCCTGGCCGGTGAAGCCCGGGTCCATCGGGCGGCCTTATCCGGGCCACCACGTCGCGGTGATCGACGAGCAGGGCCAGGAGCGCCCGCGCGGCGAGCTCGGCGAGATCGCGGTGCACCGCAGCTGCAACGGCGAAGCCGATCCGGTGTTCTTTCTCGAGTACTGGAAGAACGCGCAGGCGACCCGGGACAAATTCATCGGCGACTGGGGTCTGACCGGCGACCAGGGCAAGATGGACGAGGACGGCTACCTCTGGTACCAGGGCCGCACCGACGACGTCATCAAGAGCTCGGGCTACCGCATCGGCCCGGCGGAGATCGAAAGCTGCCTGGTCAGGCACCCGGCGGTCGCCAACGCCGCGGTGATCGGCAAGCCCGACGCGACGCGCGGCGCCATCGTCAAGGCGTTCATCGTGCTGCAGCCCGGGCAGAAGCCGACGAAGGCGCTGGAGGAGGATATCCAGAAGCACGTGCGCGGGCGGCTCGCGCCGTACGAGTATCCGAAGGAGATCGAATTCATCGACGCGCTCCCCATGACCACCACCGGCAAGGTGCAGAGGAAGGAATTGCGCAAGCGCGAAGAAGCGCGCGGGTGAGGCGCGTCCTGCTGCTCGGCGGCGGGCACGCGCACGCCGGGGTGCTGCGCACCGGAATTCCGGGCGCGCTGACGCTGGTCACGCCTTACGCTCAGCATGTCTATTCGGGCATGCTCCCGGGATTCATCGCCGGGCACTACAGGCTGGACGAAATCCGCATCGACGTTGCGCAGCTTGCGGCGCGCGCGGGCGTGAAACTCGTGCTCGGCCGCGTTGCCGCGCTCGACGCGGCGGCGCGGCGCGTGCGGCTCGAGGACGGATCGGAGCTCGAATACGACGTTGCTTCGCTCGACGTGGGCTCGCATGCCGCGGCACCCGAGTACGCGCTCGCCGCCAAACCATTCGAGACCTTCATGGAGCAGTGGCTTGAGGCCAAGGACCGTGTCCGGTCAGTCGCCTTGGTCGGCGGCGGCGCTGCCGGCATCGAACTGGCGATGGCGGTGGCGCATCGCACGAACGCGCGCGTCACGCTCTATTCGGATCGCCCGATGTTCCGTCCGGGGCTCGCCCGCCGCATCGCTCGTCAGCTCGCGCGCCACGGCGTCGAACTGCGCGCGGGCGTCGCGTTCGCGGACCGCATGCGCAAGGACCACGATCTGGTCATCTGGACCGCGGGCGCCGCCGCGCTGCCGTGGCTTGTGCACAGCGGTCTCGCCACCGACGAGCGCGGCTTTGTACTGGTGGACAACCGGTTGCGCAGCGTCTCGCATCCCGAGGTGTTCGCCGCCGGCGATTGTGCGACGTTGCGCGGTGCGCCACACCCGAAGTCAGGCGTGTTCGCCGTGCGCCACGCGCCGGTGCTGGCGGCCAATCTGGGCGGTGAGGAGCAGCGCTATGCGCCGCAGCGGCGCGCGCTCGCGTTGATCAGCTGCGGGTCGCGCTACGCGATCGCCGATTGGGGCGGCGTGAGCTGGCAAGGTGCGTGGGTCTGGCGCTGGAAGGACCGCATCGACCGGCGCTGGGTCGAAGGCTTCAGGCTTTAGGCCGGCTCGCCACCAAAAGCTTCCCCTCGGCCTCGACGGCGAGCTCACCGTTCTGGTTCGTGCAGGTGCAGCGCAGCACCACGATCCCGCCCTTGTGCTTGGGCTTGTCGTGCTTCTCGGCGATGGTCCAGTCCGAGGTCAGCGTGTCGCCGGGGCGCACCGGCGCCTTGAAGCGGCACAGGTGCTCCAGGTAGGCGAGGGCGGTGCCCGCGAAGTAGTTGCCGATGGGCGCGGACACCAGGGCGCTGGTGAACGGCCCGTGCAGGATGCGCGTGCCGAAGCGCGAGCGCCTGGCGAATTCCTCGTTCACGTGCAAGGGGTTGAAATCGCCGAACAGGCCCGAGCCGAGGACGAGGTGAGCCTCGGTGACCGTCAGGCTGGTGCCGAAGCGCTCGCCCACGGCCACCTCGTCGTACCATTTTCCGGGAAACATGACTTATTATGCCGCCACCCCCGAGGAGGACACCATGAGAAAGCTCGCCGCCGCACTCGTCGTTTCGCTGCTCCCCGCAGTTTCGTTCGCCGCCTATCCCGACCGGCCGATCAAGCTGATCGTGCCCTGGAGCGCGGGCGGCGACACCGACGTCATCTACCGCGTGTTCGCGCCGCTGATGCAAAAGGAACTCGGCGGCACCATCGTCGTCACCAACGTCGGCGGCGCCTCCGGCACCAAGGGCGCCAAGGAGGCGAAGGACTCGCCGGCCGACGGCTACACGATCTTCGCCATCCACGACTCGATCCACTCGACCTACCACACCGGGGTTGCGGACGTGAGCTACGCGGACTTCGAGCCGCTGTGCCTGGTGAGCTCGACGCCCTCGATCGTCACCGCCAGCCCGAAGACGCCCTGGGCGGACATGAAGGCGCTGCTCGCCGACGCGAAGGCACGCCCGGAGCAGATCACGGTGGGCGCCACGCTCGGCTCGACCAGCCACTTCTTCCCGGCGATGGTGGCCCGGGCGGCGGGCGTGAAGTTCAAGTACGTGTCCTACGAAGGCACCGCGGCGCGCATGAACGCGCTGCTCGGCGGGCACATCGACCTCGCTGAATCGAACCTTACGCAGAAAGGCAAGGCCGACGCCGGCCAGCTCAAATTCCTCGCGGTCGCCAGCAACCAGCGCAATCCCGAGATTCCCTCGGTGCCGACGCTGAAGGAGCTCGGCATCGACGTCGAGTACGCCGTGAACCGTGGCCTGGTGGCGCCGAAGGGCACGCCGCCGGCAGTGCTGGCGAAGCTGCGCGCGGCCTGCGGCGTGGCGGCCAAGGATCCCTCGATTGCGGAGGCTTTCAAGAAGCAGGGCACGCTGGTGCGCTATCTGGATGAGATCGCCTACGGGCGGTTCTTCAAGACCAACGACGACGAGACCGTCGAAGTCGCGCGCGAGCTCGGCATGCTGAAGCGCTGAGCGCGCGCTCCGCTTTCTCGCCATGCTCGGCCGCGACGGCCTCGCGGGGCTCGCCGTAGCCGCGGCGAGCCTCGTCCTGTACTGGCTGACCCTCGGCCTGCAGGGCAATCCGCTGGTGCCGATCGGGCCGGGGTTCTACCCCCGGCTGGTGCTCGGCCTGACTGCGGCGCTGGGCCTCGCGCTCGCGGCATCGGACTGGCTCGCCCGGCGCCGCGCGCCGCGGGCGCCGGCGGCCGCAGGCTCTGCGCCGAATTATCTCCTGGTCGCCGCGGCCTTCGGCGTGTTCTTCGCCTACACGCTCGCGCTGCCGACGCTGGGCTTTCGCGTCGCCACCTTCGCTTTCGTGGCGGCGCTCAACGCGCTGCTCGATCCGCCGCGGCGCGCGCGGCAATGGCTGCGCGTCGTCCTGCTCGCGCTCGGTGCCACGGTCGCCGCCTGGCTGATCTTCGAGCATTACCTGACGGTGCTGCTGCCGCGCGGGCGCTGGACGGATTTCTAGCCGATGTTCGAGCTGCTGTGGCAGGGCCTCGTCGGGCTGATGGCGCTCAAGTACCTCGCGCCGCTGGCGCTCGGCACCTTGATCGGCGTGGTGGGCGGTGCGCTGCCCGGCGTCACCATCACGATGACCATCATCATCGTGCTGCCGTTCACCTTCGGACTGGATCCGCTGCAGGGGCTCGCGGCCATGACCGGCGTGTACGTGGGCGGCTCGGCCGGCGGCCTGGTGACCGCCACGCTGCTCGGCATTCCCGGCACGCCGTCGTCGGTGGCCACCACCTTCGACGGCTTTCCGATGGCGAGGAAGGGCGAGCCGGGACGCGCCATGTGGCTGGGCGTCTGGGCCTCGTTCTGCGGCGGCATGCTGGGCGGCCTGTTCCTGATCTTCGCCACCGGGCCGCTGGCGACGTTCGCGCTCGAGTTCGGGCCCTGGGAATTCTTTTCGTTGTTCATCCTCGCGCTGTCGATGGTGGCCGGGCTGGTCGGCGATTCGCTGCTGAAGGGGCTGCTCTCCGGCGCGCTCGGGCTGGTGGTGACCGTGCTGGGCAACGATCCGATCCTCGGCGCGCCGCGCCTGACGCTCGGCATCGAATTCCTCGAGGGCGGAATCCCGTTCCTGCCGGTGCTGATCGGCGTCTTCGCCTTCGCGCAGATCATGGGGGATGTGGAGCGCATGGGCAGGGCGAGGCGCGCGGCGCAGGCGGTCGATCGCACGCTGAGCCTCGCGGTGTCGCACGCGAAGGTGCTCATGGAGATCCTGCGCCGCCCGTTCCTGCTGCTGTGGACCTCGTTCATCGGCGTCGTGATCGGCGTGCTGCCGGCGATCGGCGGTAGCGCCGCCAACATGATGGCCTACGACCAGGCGAAGAAGCTCTCGCGCCACCCCGAGCGCTTCGGCACCGGCACGCCCGAGGGCATCGTCGCCTCGGAATCGGCCAACAATGCCAACGTCGGCGGCTCGCTGGTGACCATCATGGCCTTCGGCATCCCGGGCGACGCGGTCACCGCGGTGATGCTCGGCGCGCTCACCATCCACGGCATCCAGTCCGGGCCGCTGTTCATCTCGCAGCACCCGAAGATCGCCTACGGCATCTTCGCGGCGTATCTGCTCGCCCATCCCATCATGGTGCTGGTGATCGCGCTCGGCGCGCGCTGGATGCTGCGCATCGTCACCGTGCCGAAGGCCGCGCTGTTCCCCGTGGTGCTGGTGCTGTGCACGGTGGGGGCGTATGCGCTCGGCAACGCCATGTCCACCGTATACGTGCTGCTGATCTTCGGGCTGGGCGGCTACGGCATGGTGAAGGCCGGCATCCCGCTCGCGCCCTTCATCCTCGGCGTGATCCTCGGCGACCAGATCGAGACCAACCTGGTACGCGCCGTCATGACCGACGCCGATCCGTGGCTGTTCGTCACGCGGCCGATCTCGGGCATGCTGCTCGCGGCGTCGGTGGCCTCGGTCGCGCTCGCGCTCTGGCAGCATCGCCGCGTCCGCCGGCGCGCGCCGGCGGACGCGGGCGAGGGCGCCGACTTCTAGCCGCTATACGTGGAGCACTTGTCGGCTCGGGTGCTGCCCTAGCGCCATCCCTATACGCCTGGCTGCCGCGACAAATTCGCTGGCGAGTTGTCCTTGGCGCTAGCGTGCCTTCGGTCGGCGCGGGCGCCGGGCCGCAACGACGCTCCGCCGTGGAGTGCACGCACAGCCGCGCGCAGCAGCAGCACTGCTCAACCCACTTCGCGCCTCGCTGCCGCAACGCATCTGTTCTTCAACGTCCTGTCGGTGCATGCCGTTGACCTGGATTCGCCCTTTGCTTCACCTGCCGGGTCGCGGTGCCGCGGAACCGTGGTTCGCGCGTTTCCTCCGGGATGGGACTGGAGCGCAAGCCAGCGCTGCGCGCCGCGGCGGCAAGCGCCGTCCACTACGCGCGGCGGCGGCGCGTGCGCCGAATTCGTTCGCCTATTCGGCGCGCTTTCGCGCGCACCAGTAGGCGACATCTCCTTCCTTATCGGGAATCGACGGGTCGTGCAGCGTCCAGTGCAGGATGCCAGCCCTATGTGCATCCGGCAGGCAGCGCGGCGGGGAGTGCGCAAGGCCGAGACCGAAACATTCCGCCATCGCGGCCCCCTGCCGACGGGCCGAGTTCAGCGGACGTTCCGCAGACTGCTCCGGGGAGCGGGCATTCCTGATCTGCGCGGCTTTTGACCTTCGTCAGCATGCGCTGTCGCGGATCGGCCAATATGTTTACCTAGGACTTTTTCTGGGAGCGCCCAGAGATGAGTACTGCAGACATATCGGCGATTGCACGCCACCTTTTTGAAACGCACGGCGCGAAGGCGATCGCCGAAGCCGCGCAAAAGGCCGTGTCCTTCGAGCACGCCGGCGACGAGGCGCAGGCGAAGCTGTGGCGGCGGGTGGAGGCCGCAGTGCGGGAATTGCGCGGCCCGAAAGAAAGCTAGTCGATTGGCTTTCGCGTGGCCCCCGTAGGCGTCGACCTGAACTGGAGCCGCAGAACGCCGAAGGCAATCTGTTGGTCTTTCTCAGCAGCCCTCACACAGACCCCGCTTCGGCAAGGTTTCTTCTGCGTAGGCCGCGCCAGTTGAGCGCGGCGGCGCGCGCCCCAGCCTGCCTGTCGCCCTAGCGCGGCGCGCGGGCGCTGGGCGTCGACCTCGACGCGCAGATCGCGTCGCCGTCGGCGACACCTACTACCCGGGCCAAAGGTGCGAAGCGTGTTCGCTACAGCTGCGTCGCTGAATGCCTGCACCATGGACTCCGCGATGCGCTGCCCTTGCAATGCAGCGGCACGCCCGACGGGCGCCTTTTGCTCGATCAAAATTCGACCGGCGGCCCGCGCCAGGTGTCGTCGCGCACCCGGGCCCGGGACAGCGCGAACCTGGCCTCGCACCAGCCCTCGCAGGCATTGCGCCCCGGACGGCGGCGCCAGAAATTCAGCACTGCCTTGCAGCGGGCGTAGAAGCCGAAGAAACGCAGTACCTTCTCGCGATCGGACGGCTGCAGGGGCCGGTCGCTGCAGATCAGCTTGTCATCGCTCATGCCACGGTCGGTCAGGGTCACCGCGCCCCAGGCTTTGACCCGCAGCCGCGTGCCCAGTGCCAGCCGCGGCCCCAGCACCACGGCATCGAGCAGATCGCCCTCGAGCCCGACATGCGTCGGCACCGAGCCGTAGTTGAACGGACACGGCAGCGGCGAGACGAAATCGATGTGGCCGGTCGAGCCGCGCTTGAGAAAACTG
>Ga0224512_10002681_pt1 | contig 16119 bp, 14 predicted proteins | sample SF_May12_sed_USG_4_FD_169103 | JGI IMG/M metagenome (GOLD analysis project Ga0224512, IMG submission 169103) | Sediment microbial communities from San Francisco Bay, California, United States - SF_May12_sed_USGS_13 | ecosystem: Environmental > Aquatic > Marine > Sediment | place: USA...
CCCGTCGCCCCGCCCCACGCAAGGGCGCAGGGAGCCCTTCCTACACGATCCCGAGAAACAGCTCGGCTTGTAACCCTGGCCGGTCCTCAGGCTGTCGAGGCTCCCGTACCACACCCCGCCCTGTGGACAATACTGTATCATGCCGGGAAGGGCGACGAGGGCGGCTGTAGGGCAATTGCAATGGTGCGTCGTGATCCTGGACGAGTCCGTCACGCTGATGCAAACGTTCCCACGTCATCGCGTGTTCTTACTGAGCGCACTACTCTGTGGTCTAGTGGTGTGCAGGGTTGATACGGCTTTAGCCCAGGCCGTGACGTTCGTGCGCGAGCGCATCCGGGTCTTTGTCGAGCCCTCGGCGATCGCGGTTGATGGCACGTACTACTTCACGACCACCGCGTCGGAACCGCATCCTGTAGGTCTGTACTACCCCCTCCCAGTCGATTCACTACATCCCTTCCCTGATTCGATACGCGTCGTCTGCGAGGGCGACACCCTGGTCCACCGCCGCGTGCGGGACGGTGCGGCGTTCACGGTCGAGCTCGCCCCCGAGCGGCTCACCGCCGTCATCGTCGGGTACCGGCAGATGTGTCGGGACTCGTCCGGCTGCTACATCCTGACGTCGACGTCCGCCTGGCGGCTCCCACTCGAACGGGCCGACTTCGAGATCTATGTCCCGCCCGGTATCGAACTGCTGTCGCTCACCTACGACGCCCAGGCGACGGTGCGCGATGACGGCGTGACCGTGTATCGTTTCTCGAGAGAACAGTTCAGACCGGACCGGGAGCTTTGCATGCGCTGGCGCCTCGTGCGCGGCTGAGAGTCTGCACCCCACGGGCCGAGTATGGGAGAAAGAGGCGGGGGCTTTCGCCCCCCCTCCTCAACTCCCCGATCCGTCTATTGCTCGTCGCCGTACAACGCCTTGACGTGGCCCCACGTCGTGGACTCTGTCGGCACAATGTAGCAGTCCCGGATCACGAGCGTGATCTCGGTCACGCTCCCCCAACCACCGCGCAGGAGGCCTGGCAGGTCGCTCGGGCACTCGTCCGGGTCGAGGAATGGGGGGAAGTCCAGCGGTTTGATCTCGGTATCGGTGGTCCCGAAGAACGCCGCGTTGCTGATGATGTAATCCATGCACCGGGGCGTCCAGTTGCCCCCGAGGTTGTCGAAAAGGCCCGACAACGTGATGTTGGTGCGGATCCCGAGTATCGCACCGTCCACGTACTGGTACGTCGTCGTCGCGATGAAGCCGGCGAGCACACCAGTGAAGTCCAGATAGCCATCGAAGCTCCACGGGCCGTTCATGGAGAGCCAGAAATGGCCTCCATTGTAACGCGTCCGCCACGTGACCTCGCCGGTCCCCTCGGCGTCGCGCGTATCCGAAACGAGCTCGGGCGGCCAGCCGATCGACGGGCACCACAGCCGCCATTCCGCACCCAGTGACGCACCGTCCCACGATGCCGCATTCACCGTGTTGCCGATCTGTCCATGCGTGCCGGGGTCGACCCAGGACTCACTGAAGTAACCCGGGTTGAACGACCCCCCGGGCAGATCGAACGAGAAGTACGTCCCGTTGATCGGCGGCGGGATGATCGGGTTGCCACCCGCAGTGACGGCAGAGATCAGGATCAGAGACGCTAAACCAACCCATACGACATGTTTCACAGTCCACCTCCATGCACATGACCGAGACGACCAAAGCATGTGCAGGCCGCGTATCCGGGGCGATCGCGGCCTGTTGAGCGCAACTAGGATTATGACAGACGGCCTCTCGCACGCAAATAGTGCGAGTGCATCATTCTTGACCGGAAGGTTGTGTTCGTTAAGTGATATGGCGACCGGCACCCTACGGGTGTTTCTGTCGCTGCGCTCCGTCAAAAGCAGGCCGAGTGATTCCGGTCACACGATCCCGAGGAACAGCTCGGCACGGTACACCCAGGCGACGCGCCCGCCGCGCGCGTGCGCGTGGAAGATGCGCTTGAGTCCTTCCACGATGCGCGCGTGCGAGGGGTGCCCGGAGGGGGGTACGTAGGATGCGGAGAGCATGTAGCCGAGCGACGCCTCCCAGTCCAGGTCGCGCTCATGGTCGAAGGTCCAGTGCCATCGCTCGGCGAAAAACCCGTCGAGCCGGCGCGTCGCGCGACGATGGTCGACGCGCTCGTAATCGAGCGATTCCGCGCGCAGGAGTGACTCGTAGGCGCGCATGAAGGGTGTGGCGTCGACGACGCGCGAGTTCCACACCAACGCCACCCGCCCGCCCGGTTCCAGGATGCGTTGGAACTCCCGGCGCGCCGCCTCGGGGTCGAACCAGTGGAACGCCTGCGCGGCCACCACCAGCCGCACCGACAGGTCGGGCAGCCGCGTCGCTTCGGCGGTTCCTTCGACGCTGATGAAACCCGCCATGGTGCCGAGCTCGCGCTCGGCGGCGGCGCGCATCTCGGCGTTGGGCTCGACGGCGTACACCCGACCCACCCGCGGGAGCAGCGCGCGCGTGAAGATCCCGGATCCCGAACCGACGTCGGCCACCGCGCAACTCGCATCGAGCCCGGCCTCGCGGACCAGGCAGTCGAAGAGCGCCTCGGGATAGCCGGGCCGGTAGCGGACGTAGTGCGAGACGCGGCCGGTGAAGCGGCGGCGAGGATCGGACTCGTGAAAGGCGTTGGTACTCATGGCGACCACGCTGCTAACCCGTACTTTAACAGACTGTTATCGACCACGCCAGCGGCGACGACGGCGCGCGCAACTCATATCGGGACATCAAGATCCCATTGGAATCTGTTCGCGGCGCCCGCTATAATCCAACGCGCCGGTCATCTTCCGCCGGCTTGCCCAGGAGGTCGAGATGGAAAGGCACGAACTCATCTATGACTGGAACAGGCTGGGTGCCCCCGAACGGGCCGCCGTGGGGGCAGAGCTCGACGACGAGACCTTGCGGGACGGCATCCAGTCCGCATCCATATCCGACCCCCCCGTGGAGGACAAGATCGAGCTCCTTCACCTCATGGTGAAGCTCGGCATACAGTCCGCCGACATCGGCCTGCCGGGCGCTGGCCCGCAAGCGCTCGCGGCCGTCATTGCCCTCGCCAAGGAGATCGCCGACAAACGCCTGCCGCTCTACCCGAACTGCGCCGCGCGCACGGTCATCGCGGACATCGCGCCCGTGGTGGAGGCGTCCCAGGCGGCGGGGATTCCCATCGAAGCGTCCGTCTTCATCGGCTCGAGCCCCATCCGCAAGTACGTGGAGAACTGGGAGCTCGACTTCATGGTGCGCAAGGTGGAGGAGGCAGTGAAATTCGGGGTGAGCCACAACCTGCCCGTGATGTTCGTTACCGAGGACACCACGCGCGCCGATCCGGAGTCGCTGCGCGCGCTCTACAAGACCGCCATCGACTGCGGGGCACACCGCATCTGTCTGGCCGACACCGTGGGCTACGCCACGCCCGAGGGCACGCGAAATCTGATGCGGTGGGCCCGCGACCTCGTCGCGGAGACGGGTGTGGACGTCAAGATCGACTGGCACGGCCACAACGACCGCGGGCTCGCGCTCATCAACGCGCTGGTAGCGATCGACGAGGGCGTCAATCGCGTCCACGCCTGCGGGCTGGGCGTGGGAGAACGCTGCGGCAACGTGGCCATGGAGGTTCTGCTCGTCAACATGCGCATGCTCGGCCTCATCGAGAACGACCTGAGCTCGCTCCGGGAGTACTGTGAGCTGGTTTCGCGTGCGTGCGGCGCGCCCGTGGCGTACAATCACCCCGTCATCGGCGCCGACGCGTTCCGCACCAGCACCGGGGTGCACGCGGCGGCGGTGATGAAGGCGATGAAGATCGGCGACGCCTGGCTGGCCGACCGCATATACTCGTCGGTCCCGGCGGGCTGGGTGGGCCGGCATCAGGAGATCGAGGTCGGCCCCATGAGCGGGGCGTCCAACGTGGTCCACTGGCTGGAGACGCACGGCTACGCGGCCGATCCGGATGTCGTCGAGACGATTCTGGAGGCCGCGAAGCGTTCGCGGCGGCTCTTGGCCGAGCACGAGATCAGAGGAATCCTGCAAGGGTGCGCGAAGTGACGAAGAGGGTCATCTCTGTCATCGTCAACGGTGTCGAGCGTGAGATTCTGACGGCGCCCGAGCGCACGCTGCTCGAGACGCTGCGCGAAGATCTTCAGCTCACAGGCACCAAGTTTGGCTGCGAGCACGGGGAGTGCGGCGCGTGTACGGTGCTCGTCGACGACGCGCCGGCGCTGTCGTGTATAACGCTCGCACAGCTTTGCGACGGCAAGCGGGTGACGACGGTGGAGGGGCTGGTGGGGGAGCACGTCGAAGTCGTGCGCGAAGCGTTCGCCGCGGCGGGGGGGTCGCAGTGCGGCTACTGCACGCCCGGAATGGCCGTCATGTTTCACCACATCCTCGCGCGCGCGGCCAACGGCGAAGCCATCGATCCGCGGCGGGAACTCTCGGGCAACATATGCCGGTGCACCGGGTTCGTCAAAATCCTCGAAGCGTATGAACGAAGCACGGAGATCGCCCAAAGACGCGGCGTATAAGCTGATCGGCGGCCGCGGCGGCCGCGTCGAAGCGTTGGCCAAGGTCACGGGGCGGGCGACCTATGCGGATGACCTGCGCCTGCCGGGGATGCTCTTCGGCAAGCTCAAGCGCAGCACCGTCGCCCACGGAACCATCGAGAGCATGGACGTAGACCGCGCCCGGGCGCTGCCCGGCGTGCGCGCCGTGATCACGGGCGCCGACCTGCCCGTGCGCTACGGCATCCTGCCTGTGCACCAGGACGAGACGGCGCTCGCCGTAGACCGGGTGCGCTACGTGGGCGAGCCGGTGGCGGCGGTGTGCGCGGACACGGAGGCCATCGCGCAGCGCGCGCTCGACTTGATCGACGTGTCGTACGCGCGGCTGCCGGCGATGCTCTCGGTGGAGGACGCCTTCGCGGCGCGCGTGCGCCTGCACGAGTCGCCCAAGTTCCAGGGCAACGCGCACCGCGTGGTCGCCTTGGAGTTCGGCGACGTGGAGGCGGCGCTGGCGGGGAGCGAGTACACGCGCGAGGACGTGTTCTACTACGCGGGCAGCACGCACGTGCCCATGGAGACGCACGCCACCCTGGCCGATGCTTCCGACGGCCGCGTCACCATCTTCGTGTCGCACCAGGCGCCCTACTACTTGCAGCAGATTCTCCCCAAGGTGCTTTCCATCCCGCCCCACGCCCTGCGCGTGGTGGTGCCGTACGTGGGCGGCGGGTTTGGCGGCAAGCTCGATCCGTTTCCGGACACCATATGCGCAGCCAAGTTGGCGATGCTGACGGGCCACCCGGTCAAGATCACGCTGACGCGCGAGGAAGTGTTTTACAACCACCGGGGTCGGCATCCCTCCCTCATGTGGATCAAGACGGGGATACGCGCCGGTCGGATCGCCGCCGTGCACTTCAAGGCGTTCCTGGACGGAGGCGCGTACGGCAGCTTCGGCACCGCGGCGGCGTACTACCACGCCGCGCTGCAGCCGACGACGTATCGCTTCGAGACGTACAAGGCCGAGGTGGTTCGCTTTTATACCAACAAACCGCCGTGCGGCCCCAAGCGCGGTCACGGGACGCCGCAGCCGCGGTTCACGCTGGAAGCCCACCTGGACCGGATCGCGGAGGACCTGGGCGAGAGCGCGCACGAGCTGCGCGCGCGCAACCTCATCGCACCGCACTCGAAGACGGTCAATCACCTCAGCGTTACTTCCTGCGCGCTCGACGAGTGCCTCCGGCGCGTGGTCGAGGCCTCGGGCTACGCGGAGAAACACGGGCGGCTGCCCTTCGGCGAGGGGCTGGGACTCGCGGTCGGCTGCTACATCTCCGGCGCGGCGCTCCCCATCTACTGGAACGAAATGCCGCACTCCGAGGTGATCGTCAAGGCGGACCGCTCGGGCAAGATCTCGGCGTACTCGGGGCACACGGAGATCGGCCAGGGCGCGGACACGGTGCTCTCGTGGATCGTCGCGGAGGTACTGGGAGTCGCGCCCGGAGACGTGACCCTGGTGCTGCGCGACAGCGACAGCGTGCCGCCCGACCTGGGCAGCTACTCCAGCCGCGTGACGATGATGATGGGCAACGCGGCGCGGGAAGCGGCGCAGAAGCTGCGCGACGCGCTGGCCGCGGCGGCGGCGGATGCGCTGGAAGCGGAAGCGGAACAGCTCGCGTTCGCGGATCGCCGCGTGTTCGTCGCGTCGGATCCGGATCGCGGCCTCACCGTGGAGGAGGCCATCGCGCGCGCCGAGACGCGGCAGGGGCTGCTTTCGTTCACGGGGAGTTACACGCCGCGACCCCAGTACGGCGACTTCAAGGGCGCGGGTGTGGGGCCGTCTCCGGCGTACAGTTACACGGCGTGCGTCATCCACGTGCACGTCGACGCGGACACGGGCCGAGTGCGGCCGCAGAAGGTGTGGATCGCCCACGACATCGGGCGCTGCATCAGCCGCGTCAACGTGGAGGGACAGGTCGAGGGCGGCGTTTACATGGGTCTCGGCGAGGCGCTCATGGAGGAGATGGCGTTCACGCGCGAGGGTCTCCTGCGCAACGCGGGCCTCTTGGACTACAAGACGCCGACGATCATGGAAACGCCGGAGATCGAGACGTTCCTCGTCGAAGACCCCGATCCGGAAGGACCCTTCGGCGCCAAGGAGGTGGGGCAGGGCCCGCTCCTGCCCGTACCGCCGGCGTTCGTCAATGCCGTATACGACGCCATCGGGGTGCGCTTCGACGAGCTCCCGGTGACGCCGGACAAAGTGTTGCGCGCGCTCGAGCGCGGGTCCAAGCGCGTCGGCCCGCGCGGCGTGATCGCTTTCCCCTTCCCCGAACCGGTGCGAGTGGAGGTGCCGCAGGATGCAGCGGATCGAGCCGTTTGAGCTGCTGCGGCCGCGCACGGTGGCCGAAGCGGCGCAGCTGCTTGCGGAGCGAGCGCGCGCAATGGTCGTGGCGGGCGGCTCCGACCTGGTGCCCAAGCTCAAGCGCGGGCAGTTCGCTCCGGACGCGCTCGTCTCGATCGCCGACGTCGGCGGCATCGACGGCGTGTCGCGCGAAGGGGATGTGGTGCGCATCGGAGCGCTCACGCGCTTGCGTGCACTCGAGCGCGCGCGCGAGATCGCCGATCTGACGGCGCTCCGCGAGGCGGTGGGCGTGGTGGCCACGCCCATCATCCGCAACATGGCGACCGTGGGCGGCAACCTGCTCCAAGATACGCGTTGCCGCTACTACGACCGCAGCCCGTTCTGGCGCGATGCGGTGGGCTCGTGCCTGAAGTTGGACACCGACATCTGCCGCGTGGCTACGAGCGGAGGGCGCTGCTTCGCCACGTTGTGCTCGGATCTGGCGCCGGCGCTCGTCGCCCTCGACGCGGAGGTCACGCTCGTTGGGACCGGGGGGAGCGGCACGCGCGTGGTGCCCCTGGAGGCGCTCTACCGCGACGACGGCAAGGACCCCTTCGACCTGCGCGGTGAGATCCTCGCGCGCGTGGACGTGCCCGCCCGGCCGCGCTTCTCCCGCTACCGCAAGCTCCGCATCCGCGACTCCTTCGATTTTCCCGAGCTGGGAGTGGCCGTGGTCATCGAACCGGTGGGGGACGAGAAGCTGTCCGTGTGCGTGGCCGTGACCGCGGTGAGCCCGAGTATCCCCGTGTTCCGGAACGAAGTGAAGCGGGGCGATCTGCACGGCATTGCCGATACCGTCTACGCCGCCCTCAAACCGATGGACACGCTGTTCTTCCCGCCGGCGTACCGTAAGTCCGTCGCTCGTAATTTTCTACTGGGTATCTTCGATGAATTTCTCGCTGCTCGATAGCATCCTTGCCGCCGAGAAGGGCGTGCTGGCCACGATCACGGGCGCGCGCGGCCACACGTACAAGAAGATCGGCCACCAGGCCCTGTACGTGCCCGGGCGCATCGAGCCGGTGCATGGCAACCTCGGCGCGCTCTGCGCCGACCAGGAGATTCTCGCCCGTGTCGAAACGGCGCTGGCCGAGGTGAAACCGGGCGTGCTTACCGTGGATTCCAGTGACGAGGCCGACGCCCTGGTGGGCACGGGGAGCGGTTGCGGCGGTACGATCGAACTCCTGCTCGAACCGGTGCTGGACGCGCACAAGCAGATCTACGCGCGGCTGGATAGCCATCTGGCCGACGGCCCGCCCGTATTCCTCGTACACGAGGTCGAGTCGGGTGATCTCCGCATAGAGGAGAGGGAACCGGCGAAGGCCACGACGCGCTACGTCGAGCGCGTCAAGCCGCTCACGCCGCTCTACCTCTTCGGAGCCACTCCCCTCGCGCGACGGCTGGTGTCGCTGGCCGCTGAGATGGACTTCGTCGTGCATCTGGTCGACTGGCGCGAGGCGTTCCTCGATCTCTTTCGCGGGATTCCCCGCCTTCGCCTCCACCTCGAGAGCGCGGATCCGCCCGCACACGCGTGCACCGTGATCCTGTCGCACGGCTTCGAGCGGGACCTGGGCGCGCTGCGCGCGGCGCTGCTCGCCGGCTGTCGTTACGTCGGCGTGCTGAGCTCGCGCGGACGGCGCGAACGCATGTTCGCGGTGCTCACCGACGAAGGATTCTCTCAGGACAAACTCGAAGGCGTGCATTCACCCATTGGTCTCGACATCGGGGCGCGGTCGGACCCCGAGATTGCGATGAGCATAATGGCCGAGATCGTAGCGCACCTGAAGTCATGATTACCGGGGTCGTACTTGCGGCCGGACGCGGCGAGCGCTTCCGGGCTCCCAAGCTGCTGCACGCGGTGGCGGGCAAGCCGCTCGTGGGTCACACCGTGGGCAACTGTCTCGACTCGTCGCTCGACGCCGTGGTGGTGGTAGTCGGACCGCCGGGCGGCGACGTGGAGGAGGCGATTCGCGCCGCTTTCCCCGACCAGCGCTTGTCCTTCGCCTACAACGAGGCCCCGGAGCGGGGACAGATGTCCTCGTTAAAGACCGGGCTGCACGCCATTCCCGCGGCGGCCACGGCAGCCGGGATCTTTCTGGGTGACATGCCGCTGGTGTCCGCGGGCATCATCGATTGTCTGCTCGACGCGCACCGGCGCGGCGGCCGCCTGGTCGTGCCGGTCTGCGAAGGCCAGTGGCGCCATCCGCGAATCATCCCCGCGACACAATTCGCCGATTTCCTCGCCCTCGAGGACGACGACAAGGGGAGCGGCGTGATCGAGCGCTACGCGGCCGAGGTCGTGGAAGTGAACGTCGGCGAGGTGTGGAACTTTCTCGACGTGGACACGTCCCAGGATTTCGCCCGGGTAAAGGCGATCCTCGGCGCGTAGTCGCCCGACTCGTCCACTCCACCAGCTTCGACCCGGCATCTCCCATCGACGCCGGGCGCCTCCAGGAGCAACTCGCCGACTAGTGCGTGTGCGCCTCGCCCTCGGGGCCGAGGTAGGAGGCGCGGAACTCCTGGTTGAGCGCGCGCAGTTTCTCCACCTGGGCGAGGTCGGTGGTCTGCTTGCACTTCATGGCGGAGACGAGCATCTGGTGCAAGAGCTCCAGGTGCTTGTCGTACTTGGCCCGCGCGTCCCCGTCGGCGGGCTTGATGCGTTGGGTGAGGAAGTACTGGCTCGCGATGTGCTGGATCTGACCCGCGTGCTCGTCCTTGTTCGTCACCCAGCGCACGATCTGGTTGTAGTTCATATCCCCCGCCTTCGACAGCTCTGCGATCTGGTTCATCGACTTCTCGATGGTTGCGATGTGCTCCTCGATCATGTCGAAGCGCATCTTGTCACCGTAGATGCCGCAGGGGATCTCGCAATGAGACAGCGCGGGCGCCGTCCAGGCCAGGGTTAGAACGAAAGCGGAAGCGACCGACACGAAACGATGCATGGGATTATCCTCCTCGTGCGTGTACTGCAGAACTACTCTGTGTCACCCGTGCCCACGGCTCCATCACCCGAAGGGACGACGCCACTGCCCTCGACCATCAAGATCACGCACTTTTCCGGCGCGCGCGTCCGGTGCACGACGCCCTTGGGGACGAGGAATCCGTGCTTGGGGAGCAGCTCGACGGTGCGGTCCTCCAGGTCGATGAGGAGGCGCCCCTCCTGGACGTAGAAGAACTCGTCTTCCTCGATGTGCTGGTGCCAGTGGAAGTCTCCCTCGATGATACCCAGGCGCACGACGCAGTCGTTGACAGCGCAGAGCGTCTGGTTGAACCAGGGCTCGCGGCACTCATCGACGATGCGCTGGGTGTCGATCAGCTCCAGGCCCCCGTGGAGCGCATTCATGTGGAACGCGTAGCGATGATCTTCATTCATGGATACGTTCTCCTCGATCTGCGACGGTGCAGGCTCATTTGAATTGTAGCGCAGCTTCGGCAGGGCGAGGGCGGAAATCACGCTGCACCAACCACAGGCCGGCGATGACGAGCGCGCCCCCCGCCAACGTGCGGGGGGTGATGTGCTCCCGGAGCAGCGCCGCCGAGAGCAGCACGCCGAATATGGGTACAAGCAGCAAAAAGGAACTCGCGCGCGTGGCCCCGAGCCGGCGAATCCCTTCGTAGAGAAACACGAACGAGACGACGGTCGCGAACACGCCGAGGTACGCGAGTCCGAGCCAGGCCTCCAGGGGAGCGACGAGGAGCGCCGTCCACCCCCGCTCCGCTATTGCCAAGGGCACCAGCATGACGGTGCCGGCGAGGGTGCCGAACAACGTGGCGTTGACGGAACTAAGCCGTCCGGTAACGACCTTCCCGAGAACCGAGTACAGCGCCCAGCACACCGCGCCGAGGACGAACAGCAGGTCTCCTAAAAATCGCTCGCGGCCGGCCTGCCAGCCCGGGCTCATGACCAGCCCCATCCCCGCGAGCGCGAGCACGAGTCCCAAGGTGCCGCCCCGGCCGATGCGTTCGCGCAGCAGCGGCCAGCTGATAACGGCGGTCAGTGGCGCGACGAGACCGGGGACGATGATGGCGCCATCGGAGGCGGGTGCGAGACGCAGGCCATAGAGGAAGAGGACGTTGTAGCCGGCGACGGCCGTGAGCCCCATGCCGGCGACGAGCGCCAAGTCGGCGCGGGTGAGCCGCCAGGCAATACCGCCCGGCGCGCGCGACGCCCATAGCCACAACAATACGGAGGCCACGGCGAAACGACCGGTGGCCAACGCGAGCGGCGGCATCGTGCGCACCGCTACTTTTCCCGCCACCCACGCGCCCGCAAAACATAGCGACGAGAGCGTCAGGAGAATGTAGGCAGCGCGCCTGCTGCTGGGTGTCGCTTCCACGCTGGGGTCATCTCTCGGCGTTGTACCGGAACCGTTTGAAATCGACCCTGAAAAACAGGGCATAGAGCACGGGCACGACGCCCAGGGTGAGCAGCGTCGCGAACAGCAGCCCGAAGATGATGGCGATCGCCATCGGCTCGTACATGACACCGCCGCCGAACCAGAGCGGGAGGAGACCGCCCATGGTGGTGGCGGTCGTGAGCAGGATCGGGCGCAAGCGGCGCTGGGCCGCCTCGACCACGGCGCGTGCCGGATCGAGGCCGTTCTTTTCGATCTCGATCTTGATGCGGTCGAGAAGCACTATCGCGTTGTTGATGACGATGCCGGCGAGCGATATCACGCCCAGGAAAGTCATGAAGCCGAAGTAAGAACGGGCCACGAGCAGGCCGAAGACCACCCCGATCAGTCCCAGGGGAATCGCGAACAGAATGATGACGGGTCGTCTGAACGAGTTGAACTGTCCCACCAGCAGAAGCACGATGATCATCAGGGCGACGGGTAGCTTGGCATTGATGGAGGCGTTGGCTTCGACGGATGATTCGATCTCGCCGCCCATTTCGTACTTGGCGTCGACGCCCCACCCACGGCGCTCCTCGCGCAGCCATTCCTCGACCCCCCGTGCGACGCCGATAGCGGTCACATCCTGGGTGATGTCCGCCTTTACCGTGACGGTGCGCAGCCGGTCGCGGCGCAGAATCTTCGAGGCCTCCCATTCGACCTCTATGTCGGCGACCTGCTTGAGCGGAACCGGTCGCCCCGTCGCCTGCGAGAATACGTTGAGACTCTCGAGCTTGCCGATGTCCTGACGGTCGGCAGCGACGGAGCGGAGAATGACGGGGATCACCTCGTCCTCCTCGCGGAACTCCGTGGTCGTCATGCCGCTCAGGTTTGCCTGCAGTGACGCGGCCACGTCCATGCTGGTCACGCCCGCGCGCCGTGCGCGAGGCTGATTGATACGCACGAGCAGCTTCTTGGAGCGCGGTCCCCAGTCGTCGCGCACGTTGCGGGTGCCGGCGGTCGTCTCGAGCCGGGCCTTGAGCTTGTCGACGATAGAGAAGAGAAGGGCGTCGCTGCGCGCGCTCACGCGCACGGCGACGGGTGCCTCCGGAGGTGGTCCCATCGCCAGCGGTTTGATATCGGTGACCATGTCGGGGAAGTGCTCGAAGCAGAAGTCCTCCATGCGTGTGATCAGGCGATCGCACTCGGCGCGCGAGGTGGCGTTCACGATCATGGTCGCGTACTCGGGTCGGGAGAACTCGGGATTGTACGACAGATAGAAGCGCGGCGCTCCCTCGCCGATATGCGTGGCCCAGTTGACAATGCCCTCCGGTCGCTGCGGGCCAGCGACGAGCTCGTCCTTCACGAACGTCTCCAGCCGGGATGCGGACGCCGCGGTCAGCTCGATGGGCGTGCCCGGCGGCAAGGTGAAACTCGCCGTGAAGATTGCCTTGTCGTTGGGCGGAAAGAATATGTTGGGGACGAAGCGGAAACCCTGCATGGACACGAAGAAGACGACGAAGACCGACGCCATCGACAACCAGGGGTGGCGCAGGCCCATGAGCAGCACGCCCCGATAGCGTCGATAGAAGGGACTTTCGTACGCTGTTTGCGCCGGGCGCGGCTTCACGCGAAGGAAGCGCACGCAGAGAAGCGGGGTCATGGTGAGGGACAGGAGCCAGGAACAGAGGAGCGTGATCGTGACGACTTTGAATAGCGGCGCAGTGTACTCACCCGTGGAGGACTCAGCCAGGAATATGGGGAGAAACGCCGCGGCGGTGGTGAGGGACGATGTGAGCAGCGGCACGCGCAGTTCCGCGGCGGAGTCGACGGCGGCCTGCACGGGCCTCTTGCCCTGCGCGATCTGCGTCATGATCGACTCCGACATCACGATCGCGTTGTCCACCAGGAGCCCGAGCGAAATGATGAGCGACGCCAGTGACATCTGGTCCAGACCGATGCCGAACTGGTTCATGACCAGGATGGACATGATCATGGCCGCGGGAATGAGCGACGCCACCACCAGGCCGGTGCGCAGCCCGAGCGCGGCCAGCATGACCAGCAGCACGATGCCCACCGCTTGCAGGAGGCTCTGGCTGAACCCGCGGATCTTGCGCTGCACGTGTTCCGGCTGGAACGCGACGACGTCGAATTCCACCCCGATCGGGTACAGCGCCTGCAGCCGGTCGATCGTCGCCATGACCTTCTCTCCGAGCACGATGATGTTGCCGCCCTCGCGCAGCGATATCGCGAGTCCGAGACAAGGTTCGCCGGAAGAGCGCATCATCGCGCGCGGTGGATCGATGTAGCCCCGACGGATCTCGGCAATGTCCTCGAGGTAGATTAGATCGCGGCCCCCGGGCAGGGCGATCACGGTGCGGCGCAGCTCATCTATCGACTCGAAGTTGCCGGTCGGCTCGAGCACGATGCGCTCGCGCCCGGTGCTGATATCTCCACCGGGAAAGATGACGTTACGCTGCTCGAGGATGCGCTGGAGCTGTCCCGGCGAGAGGCCGATCTCGGCGAGGCGCGCGTTGTTGAATTCGACGAAGATACGTTCGTTTTGGGCCCCGAGGATCTCGACCTTCGCCACCTCGTCTATATAGAGAAGCTCGTCGCGAACCTGGTCTGCTACCTGCTTGAGCTCGGCGTAGTCGAAGCCCTCTCCGGTAACGGTTATGATGGTGCCGAAGACGTCACCGAACTCGTCGTCGACCGCAGGACCGATCACACCGTCCGGTAGATCCCGGCGGGCAGCCTCGACCTTGCGGCGCAGACTGTCCCATATCGGCCGCATCTTCGCGTAGCGCTCCTGCACGTTGACGAAGATGATGGAGACGCCGGTCTTCGATTCGCTGCTCAGGAAGTCGATCTCCGGCATTTGCTGAATAGCCTTCTCGAGTTTGTCCGTGATGAGCTGCTCGATACGCTGGGGACTGGCGCCGGGGAAGTAGGTGATCACGGTGGCCGTGCGGATGATGAAACCGGGATCTTCATTGCGGGGCATGGTCCGGTAGGTCTGCAGCCCGCCAACGATGATCAGGAGAAGTGCGACGAGGGTGATGCGATTCTTGTCGATCGCCCAACTCGTGACGTTCATGTCACTCTCCTTCGGCCTGGCTGGTGATGCGAACCGTCTGGCCGTCGACGATGCGGCTCACTCCCGCGGTAACGATCAGGTCGCCATCCTCGATACCGGCAAGGATCTCGAGACCTTGCGACGTCAACTCCCCCACGGTGACTCGCTTACGCTTGGTGACGCCGAGCCCATCGCCCGTCGCTTCGACCGCAAAAACGAACTGGCCCTCGCGATCTTCGCCGACCGCCACCGACGGAACGATGAAGGCCGAGCGACCGCCGCTGCCCTGAAAACGAAACAACACCTCGGCCGCCATGCCGGGGCGCACCTCCTCGGTGGTCTCGTCGAGCTGCACCTTCACCGGGTAGGTCGTGGCGAAACCCGTGGAGGACACGCCGACCTCGGTGACAGTGCCGGGCAAGGTCCGCCCCGGAATCGCGTCGAAGCGCACCGTCACGGCGTCACCCTCATAGATCTGCGTGATCAGTATCTCGGGTATCGTCACCTGCACCTCCTTGCGCCCCGCGCCGGCGAGCATGACGATGCTCTTTCCCGCGTCCACGTTCTCGTTGACTTCCACGTTGACGGACGCGATCGATCCCGCGACCGGCGCCACGAGGCGTGTGTATTCGAGCTGCATCTTCGCCAGCTCTAGCTTCTTCTCGAGCGACCCCACCTGCGCCTCCGCGGATTCCTTCTGAGCCTGCGCCGCATCGAGGTCAGCGCGAGAGGCGTTCTGGTTCACGTACAACCCCTGCACGCGCTCGTAGTTGGCTTTTGCGTTGCGCGCCTGCGACAGGGCCTGCGCGACCGAGGCCTGCGCGTCCTGCGCCTGCAGCTCGTAGTCAGTCGGGTCCAGCTCCGCGATGGGAGTGCCCTTCTGGACGCGGTCACCGACCTTGACTCGAATCGAGCGCACCGTTCCGCGCACTCTGAAGCTCAGATTCGACTCGACGTCGGCCCGTGCGGCGCCGGAGAACAAGCGTTCCTGCGCGCCACCCGTCGCGAAGATAGGCACGCACCGAACGGGCCGGATGGTCTCCTGCGGTGGCGGCGGTTCCTTCCCACACGCCGGCGCCAGGGCGGCGACGGCAAGCACGAGAAAACGGCGGAATGTCAGCATCGGATTCTCCTCGGTGATGGGGCTCTCTACGCTCGCGTTAGTACGTAATGGGATGCTGCTCCAGATAACGGTCGAAGCGATCGCCGATGTCGTCGATTTCCTCCTGGCTCGCAAAGAAGTAGAAACGGCCGATGGAGCGTTCCACCTCCATGAGCTGGATGAAGAACTCATAGACGGCGTTGGCGGCCAGGCTCTCGGAGAGGAAAGCACTGGTCTGCGCGTCGATCAAGTCGAGGATCGACATCGTGCCCTGCGAGTACGAATCTACGACGAGCTCGAGGTTCTTCCTGGAAGCCTCTGCCGCGGTGCGCCGCTGCCGAATAGCCGCGTAGGCCGCACCCGTGCGGTGCAGCGCGGAGCGAATGCGCTGCTCGATCCGCTGCGCTAACGCCTCGCGGCCCACGCGGAGCTGGAACAGCTCCTCCGTGGTCTGTCGGCGATCCGCGACGCGGGCGCCGCTGGTCCACAACGGAAGCCGCAGCTCCACACCGACGTTCCAGTTGGTGTCGTCGGGTCGCGGGAACCCCGTCACGGTGGGCGGCTCGACGCCGGCGCCGTCCTTCCACAACCGGTGGTCGACACCGCCGAAGAGCACGAGATCCGGCGAGAAGAAGGCGTACGCAGAGGAGTCGCGCGTACGTTCCTGGGCGGCGATGGCCGCCTCGAACGACTG
>Ga0224512_10002682_pt1 | contig 16117 bp, 16 predicted proteins | sample SF_May12_sed_USG_4_FD_169103 | JGI IMG/M metagenome (GOLD analysis project Ga0224512, IMG submission 169103) | Sediment microbial communities from San Francisco Bay, California, United States - SF_May12_sed_USGS_13 | ecosystem: Environmental > Aquatic > Marine > Sediment | place: USA...
GCGATTACCATACCGCCTGCTAACATAATTGTCATTAATGTAAGACTAGTTATTTTACGTCCTATTTCGTTATTCATGTTATTGATATTTTTGTTAAAAATTAGTATAAAAGGCTAATGAACGAATTATCCACAACTATCATGTTTTTTATAATTTTTTTATTAAATTTAAGAATTTGATATAATTCCTAGATGACTTGGTTATAATAATTACAAATTAGTTTATAAAACAACAATTGATCGTCATATTTTTTACGTTTTATTTGTAATTTATGAAATTTTTATAGCCTAGTTCAAGCCCTGATCTCTTTGCCCAGTAGGCTTTTGTATAATGATATTGCATCTGACTCATCTTTTGGTCCCACAACAACTGCCGATCCTTTCTTCATAAAGCTTACAGATAATTCATTAGTTCTCATCGATAGACCCAGGCTGCCCTGATTTTCTACAATGAATCCCTTTTCCTTTGCAATGGCAGTCACATTGCTTACGTCAAGATCAAATGTTTCAGTTGGAGTGATAGAGTAGGTGCGTTTTCCCCTGTTTCTGCCGCACAGCTCTTCTAAGATTAATTCCTCTTTTGGAATGACTTCAAGTTTTCCTGTCCCGCAAACAGGACATTCTTCAGCCCTGAATGTTCGCGTACTGTTAAAGTCAAGATTTTCCAAATCAATGTGTAAGATTCTTTCAGACAGACTAGGTGTTTTTCCGATAATAATTTTTACAGCTTCTGCAACCTCGATCCCGCCAACAATAGAAAGTATTGACGGATGTACCCCTTCAATGCTGCATGTTGGCATTGTGTCTTCGTCTAATTCGGGAAACATGCAAAAGTAGCACGCGCTTTGTTTTGGCAAGACCGTGAATGCCTGTCCTGAGACGCCAACTGCGGCTCCGGTAACAAAAGGGATTCCAAATTTTACACATGCCTTGTTTAACGCATATCTGGCATTGACACTGTCAAGTGCATCAATTACTACATCGCAGCCCTCTACCACTTCTAATGCAGTATAGTCATTTACAGATACAGCTAGTGCCTCAATTTTACAATCAGGATTCAGCTTTTTCAATTTTTTTTCAGCGACTTCTACTTTTACTTGGCCTACATCATCTTCATCAAACATTGTCTGTCTGTGCAAGTTAGATAACTCGATAACATCTCTGTCAACAATACGTAATGTGCCAACTCCCATTGCAGCCAGTCTTGAGGTAATTGGATTTCCCAGACCGCCAGTTCCCACGACACAAACCCTGGCATTTTTTAACTTTATCTGTCCGTTGTATCCAATCTCTTCAAGCATTACCTGTCGTGAAAATCTATCAAGTTCTTTTGAGGATAATTCATCTGAGCCGCCGGCAACTGCAGGTAAAATGTAAATCTCATCGCCATCATTTAGGGTAGTATTCATACCATCAGAAAATTTTGCGTTTTTTCCATTGATGTAGATGTTAATCAAGGAACGTGGGGTTCCATCGCCTTCTAGGACCCTTCTCTTAAAATCATCACCCATCAATTCAGATATTTTTGAAAACGCATCAATCAGAGAGCCAGCTGAGATCTCCGTCTTTTTTTCTCCGCCGCTTTGATTCAATACGGATGGAATTGTAAAGGTGATATTCGCCATTAGTTTACTACCGCCGATATTTCCCCAACATCTGCATTCATTACGGTTGGTTTTTGTAAAACTTCCATGATTGATTCTGTCGCCTTCAATCCGTTGCCAGTAACATAGCATACCACTTTGTCATTTGCATCAATCTTTCCCTGTTCAACCATTTTTTGAAGAACGGATATTGAAACTCCACCTGCAGGTTCTGTGAATATGCCCTCAGTTTGTGCAAGTAATAAAATTGCATCAAGTATTTCCTTGTTGTCACATTCTTCTGCAAATCCATTATACTGTGCCAATCGTTTTAGAACATATCTGCCATCTCCAGGATCACCAATTGCTAGACTTTTTGCAACAGTGTCAGGATTTTCAACTGGGATAACCTCTTTACTGTTTTTCTTAAATGCATCAACTATAGGTGCGCAACCATGTGGCTGTGCTGCAATCATGTGCATGTTAGATACATCATTTAGCAATGAAACACTTTGCAATTCCTCAAATCCCTTACAAATCGCATTGAGCATTGCACCACTACCCACTGGAACTATCAGTTGATCAGGGACTTGCCAGTCAAGTTGCTCTGCCACTTCAAATGAAAATGTTTTAGAACCTTCAACGTAATGGGAACGCATGTTGATGTTTACTATTCCAATACCTTTGCTGTCACCGATTTGGGCTGCAATTCTGTTTGCATCGTCATATGTTCCATCTACTGCGATATAGTTTGCACCGTATGACAATGCCTGTGCAATCTTTGCCATTTCAATATTACTTGGAGCAAACACATGGCAGGGCAATCCGGCTTTGGCTGCATGTGCAGCAGTTGCTGATGCCAGATTGCCTGTAGATGCACAGCCAACAGCTGACAATCCAAGTTCCTTTGCTTTTGATATTGCAACTCCAGCTGGCCTGTCTTTGAATGAAAATGTTGGATTTACAGAATCGTTTTTGATGTAAAGGTTGTTTAGTCCTAATTTTTTTCCAAGGTTGTCAGCCTTGATGAGTGGAGTCATTCCCGTACCAATACTTACAATGTTTGATTTGTCCTCTACTGGCAGTAATTCAAAATATCTCCAATAGGTATGTTCACGGTTTGCAAATGTGTTCTTTGTAATTGTAGGAAAGTTGTATTTTACGTCAAGGGGTCCAAAACATTCTTCACATACATACTTGAAAGCAGTATCATAGTCTTTTTTACACTCTCTGCATTGTAGTGAGGTTCTAGTCAAGATCATTAACTCCTTTGAGAATGCAGATAAAAAATCCTAATATCAAGTTAAGTTATACTTAATTTTACTGGATAAAAATATACCGAGATATATTTCATCATTAATAAAAAAAGTAGTGAAATTATGCATTTAAGAGAAAGAAATGCAGAAAAGAACAAGATTTTGTAAATTTTTCAAAAATGAGTAAGGTTTTTAGAGATTTTGAAAAAAAATAATCACATGAGGAAAGGTGTAGTGATAGGAATTGTTGGAGGAATAGCAATTATTGCGGTAGTTTTAGGAGTTGTTTTTGCGTTTAATCAAGAGTCAGACATTATAGAGATAGAAACCGTATTGGACAGAGAGTTGATTCCAGATGAAGACATCGCTCCAGAAGTTCAAGCAAAGTTAGATGAGATTGAAAAGATTAATTTGGAAAACGAGTATTCGCCAAAAGAAAGAGAATGGATTACATCAGGACCTTTTCAAATTGATCGAAGCAAATACGTTATCGGTGAAAAAATATTTCTAGTAATTGGCGGATTAGAATACGAGGAGAAAGGACAAGTTGCATTTCTTAGGCCACTTAACGATACACACAACTCTGTATATCTAACAGTTCCATTTGATGGCGCAAAGAAAAATGCATTTAACTATTACATCCAACCTCAACTCTCAAAGACAAGAGGACTATGTACAGTAGACGACATCATGGGCGATTGGACAGTTGTATTCAGAGGAACGGATTACAAAAATTTAAAATTTGAGATTACAGACAAAATCATTCCAGGTGATGAAGGCAGTTATCAACCCGTATGCTGATTTATTTTAAATTATTGTGAAAGCAAACTTTTTCCCCAGTATGGCATGCGGGACCAGATGGCTCTACAAGATAAATTATCGCATCAGAGTCACAATCAACCAGTATTTCTCTAATCTTTTGGGTATTGCCAGACTCTTCTCCCTTCATCCAAAGTTTGTTTCTAGAACGACTCCAAAACCAAGAGTTGCCAGTTTTTTTTGCAAGTTCCAGGGATTCTTTGTTTGAGTATGCCAATGTCAAGACATCCTTGGTATTGACATCTTGGACAATTACAGGAATCAGGCCTCCGCCTTTTTCAAAATCCACATCAGATATTGATTTGTTCATGTTTTCTTGTTCGTGAATTAGATATTATAATCTTACAGGAATTTCTTTTTCCTTAAGATATGATTTGACACCTTTGACTCCATGAGTGTCATAATGAAAAATGGAGGCAGCAAGTGCTGCATCAACACCAGACTCTCTAAACACATCTACCATGTCATCAGGCCTTCCACATCCACCTGATGCAATTACTGGAACGGATACAGAGTCAACGATTGATTTTGTGAGCAAGATGTCATAGCCATCTTTTGCGCCGTCCTTGTCAATACTGGTAAGTAGGATTTCTCCAGCGCCTAGCTTGTCTGCTTGCTTTGCCCACAAAACTGCATCGATTCCAGTTTCCTCTTTTCCACCATAAATGAAAACCTCAAACCAGAATTCTTTGTCGTTTTCTGAAAAAACAGTTGCATTTTCTTTGACGGAGTAATTTCTTTTGGCATCAATTGCAACTACAATGCATTGCCTGCCAAATATTTTCATCAGATCAGTAATTATCTCAGGATTTTTTATAGCACCAGTGTTTATTCCTACTTTGTCAGCTCCGTTTAGCAAAATATTCCTAGCATCATCTAAGGATTTAACGCCACCACCAACGGTAAATGGAATATCAATCACGGAGGCAACTTGTCTAACCAAATCATTGATTGTTTCTCGTTGCTCATCAGATGCAGTAATATCCAAGAAAACCAATTCGTCAGCCCCTTCATCACTGTATTTTTTTGCAAGTTCCACAGGATCTCCTGCATCTTTAATTGATTCGAAATGAAGTCCCTTTACAACCCTGCCGTTTTTTACATCAAGGCAGGGAATGATTCTTTTTGTCAGAGTCATGAGAACTTTTTTGCCTCCTCGATTGAAACTTTATTTTCATATAACGCCTTTCCAAGAATTACTCCAAAAGGATTTTTTTCTTTCACATCCTTGACATCGTTAACATCAGAAATTCCTCCACTGGCAATTACATTCGCATTTGGTAGGACACATGCCTGTTCTAAAAACTCCAGATCAGGTCCTTCAAGCGTTCCATCACGACTAACATTTGTCAATAAGAATTCTGTAAATCCCATATCAAGAAATTCTTTCATAGCAGGAATTAATTTAATTCCAGTATCTTTTTGCCAACCATGAATTACAATTTCGCCATCTTTGTGATCAACAGATATAACAATTTTTTCCGGCCCAGTCTCTGATAGTAATGATTTCAGTAGTGGTTTGTCTTTGAAAGCCAAGGTTCCCAAAACTATTCGTTCTGAGAGTTTTGCAACATCCATAGCTAGTGATCTGTCTCTCAATCCACCTGCAACTTCAACTGGAATGGATACTGTATCAAGGATTTTTTTAATAACATCTAGATTCGAGCCCATTCCAAGAGTGGCATCCAAATCAACCAAATGAAGAATGTCAGCACCTGCAGATTCCCATTGTTTTGCAACATTTACAGGATTATCGCCGTATACGGTTTTTTGATTAGGATCTCCTTTGTACAATCTAACGACTTGACCATTCATTAAATCAATAGCGGGAATTATTTTCATCTTTTACACTCTTTGAGAAAATTCTCCAACATTATTTTTCCTACGGAACTGGATTTTTCAGGATGAAATTGCGTACCAAAAAAATTCTCATATTCAACTACAGCTGGAACTTTAATCCCATAATCGGATTCTGCGGTAATTACGTCATTAGAATTAGGCTTGACTCTGTACGAGTGAACAAAGTAGGCCCAAGACCCATCTTTAACCCCCTCAAGAATTTTTCCAGGTTTTTTTATCTCAAGATTATTCCATCCCATGTGAGGTACTTTCATAGATGGAGGAAGTATAATCACCTCGCCATCAATAACATTGAGACCTTGCTCTTTTCCCTCTTCACTTTTTTCAAAAAACATTTCCATGCCAAGACAGATTCCAAGAACAGGCATATTGCCTACGTATTCTTGGAATTGAGTTTTAGAAAAAGATCTAATGCTGTTCATTGCAGGATCAAAGTTACCAACTCCAGGCAGTAGCAATCCAGAATAGATATTTGGATTATCAAAATTCGTTATCACGTCAACTGTAGCTCCTGCTTTTTCAAGGGAATTTTTCAAACTGAAAATATTTCCAGCGCCATAATCAAAAATTGCTACACTGACCATTACATTGAACCTTTTGTACTAGGAATTCCTTTTTGTTTTTTATCCATGGAAGATGCAGTTCGAAATGCAACTGCTAGTGACTTTATAGCAGCTTCAACTTTGTGGTGATCATTATCTCCATACTTTACAGTAAGATGAATGCAACTATTCAAATTCTGGAGCAATGATTGAAAAAAGTGTTCAAGATCTTCTTTGGAAACATCTTCAATTTTACTTCGTTTGATTAACAAAGTCATCTTCCAAAATGGTCGTTTTACTAAATCAATGGATGCTTCTGCAACAGATTCATCCATCGGAACAGAAGCATAGCTAAATCTCGTAATGCCACTTCTAGAGCTTAAGGCCTTGTCAATTGTTTGTCCTATTGTAATTGCAGTATCTTCAATCAAATGATGTTCTATTCCATCATTTGATTTTGCATCGACTTTTAAATCCATCATGCCATGTTTACCAAAAGATACAATCAGGTGATCAAGAAAATTTATGCCTGTTTTGATTGACGTTTTTCCAGTACCGTCCAAGTTTACAGATACTGAAACGCTGGTTTCCTTAGTGTTTCGTTTAATTGATGCCTTTCTTGATGCCATATTTCTCACAGGTTATCTAGTCTTCATTATTCTAAATTTAATACCTTTGGTAGCAGATGGATTGAATCCAATACCAAGATAGCATCGTTTTGCTCAAATAATTCTAGTTTTTCTTGCGGATTTTTACTAGTACCAATGATTCCACAAAAGACAGTTTTGTGTCCCAATTCAGATGCCTTTTTTGCCATGATGAAATCCTCCATGGAATCACCAACATAAAGAGTTGAAGTACTGTTCATTCCCTTGATGGAATCTAATAATGGTTGGGGGTTAGGTTTTGCAAGTTCTCTTAACTCGTCTTCAAGAAATATGGAATTCTTTAGATCAAACTTTTCCAACAGTTCCTTTAAGGAATAACTTACGGATTCTTTTCCTCTGCCTGTCACCATTGCAACTTTTGAATTGAACTTTTTTTGTAATGTTTCAATTAGGGAATTGTTTAAAATTACATCATCCTGTTCAATTAATCCAGATTCAGAAAATTTTGAGGAATTTTTAAATAATTTTTGATATAATTTAGGCCCATAAAAAAGTTGATCAAATATTTGATACAAAGGATTTTGCTTATGCGTTCCAGGATAGGATAGCTGTTTTTTAATATCAGAAATGTCAATCAGGTTTTCAAGATATTTTTCTACAGAAATGATGCCACTAGAATCAGCATTCTTTATCACATCAAAAACAAAACTTGTTTGATCTTTTTCTAGTTTTTTTGCAGCAACCAGAGAAATTATTGCGGCATATGTTAGATCAACTTCATCGTTAAATCCTCCAGTGGATTTGAACCCATCAATGATTTTAAAATCTACATCTATTGCATCGTCAATTTTTGCAAAGTTTTTCAAAATATATTGAGTTGTTTTAATTATCGCCAAATCATATGATTTGGTAATATCAATTAAAACACCGTCACAGTCAAAGATTATGGCATCTATTTCATTAAGTGCATCAATTTTAGAATCATCCACATGGATTCCATCAAATTTTTTGGTTAAAGTCATCCCAATAAGTCACGAATAGCCAATAAAAATTTGGAGTTCATTTCTTTTGTTCCAATAGTAACTCTAAGACACCCTTTATGATTTCCAATTTTACCTAGTTTACGAATTGAAATTCCTTGCTCAGCAAGTGCTGAATAGACACGCTTGTAGGACCCGTAGGCATCAAAGAGCACAAAATTAGCCTTGGAATCAAAGATTTCAAAAGTATCATATTTTTGTAAAGTTTCAATAATTCTTTTTCGCTCAATTTTGATGATATCAACGGCATCTTTCATGATATTTGATTTTTCCAAAGCTTGAATCCCAGACTCTATAGTTATGGTACTTATAGGATATGGGTATTGCAAGACGTTCATGAAAGCATCAGTGAATTTTTTATTTGCAATAAAATATCCCAGCCTTAAACCTGCCAAACCAAATGATTTTGAAAGAGTTTGAACAACTATCAAATTTTCTTGATTTTTTACCATGTTGGAAAGAGAATACTCGCTAAATTCCCCATAAGCCTCATCGATTATCACAAGACCATTAAAGGATTTAACGAGTTTTTGTAATTCGTTTTTTGTAAATTGAAATCCCGTAGGATTGTTTGGAGAATCAAGATAAAGAATGTCTGCATTTTTACATTGTTTTAAAAATTCATTAATATCTAATTTCATATCATTAGAAAATGGAATTGTGATTAAGGGAATGCCATACAACTTGCATCGCTCTTCAAAAAATCCAAATGTAGGCTTGGAAGTAAGAACCGTGGTTTGTTTTGATGCAAAATTTGAAAGAATCAAGTCTAAAATTTGATCAGAACCATTGCCGATACCAATCATCGAAGAATGTATTTTAGTAAATTTAGATATCATTTTGATTAATCGCTCTACTCCACCAAGTGGATATTCTCTTATGTCAGAATTTTTTCGCGCAGATGAGATAATGTCATTTTGGAATTGTTTTGGAATAATATAATTTTCATTGGAATCAAGTTTTACCGAATCTTGAATGAGTTCAGGTTTTTGATAACCTCCAATAGAAGAAAATTTTTTTGTTTTTTCTTCAAACCAGCCTTCTTTCATCCCAATCTACCTCTTACTGCTTCATAGTGATTAGAAAGCCCCTCAGATGTTGTTAAAACTTCAAGATATTTTGAAATTTTAGACAAAGATGATTTGGATGAAGTAATCTGAGTACTTGTCTTGATAAAATCCAAAACAGAAAGTGAGCCCCGAATTTTTCCAAATCCACTAGTAGGAAGAATGTGATTTGAGCCTAAAATATAGTCACTGGCAGATGAAGGAGTGTCATTGCCTAGCAAAATTAGTCCTGGAGAAGTAATTTTGGTCGCAAAAGATTCAGAATTTTTGGTCATTATTTGTAGGTGTTCAGGGGCCAGAATATTTGCAAGTTCTATCATGTCAGAACTGGTTTTACATATTCCAATAAATCCATTGTTCTTTAAACTGGACTTGACAAAAGTATCTCTCTTAATTTTTGGAATTAACTCTAAAATTATATCGTTAACTGATTTTGCAAGTTTTTCAGAAGTTGTAATCAAATAACAAAAAGTGTCAGTACTGTGTTCCGCTTGAGAAATTAGATCTAATGCAATAAATTTAGGATTTGCTGAATCATCAGCTACAATTCCTAATTCAGTCGGACCCGCAAGCATGTCAATTCCAGTCTGATCACTTACAAGGGATTTAGCAGTAGTTACAAATGCTCCGCCAGGACCAACAATTTTATCAACTTTGGGAATACTTTTGGTACCAAAAGATAGTGCGGCAATAGATTGCACGCCGCCTGTTTTATAAATTTCACCAGCACCACAAATGTCTGCAGTTACAATTGTTAGTGGATCTATTTTCCCATCAGAATTTGGAGGAGATACAACAACAATTCTTTTTACACCTGCAATTTTTGCCGGAACCACAGACATAATTACAGAGCTTGGATACCTTGCCAATCCACCAGGAATGTAACATCCCACATTTTCGATTGGAATAAATTTTTTAGAGATTTTTATTCCATCATTGTTAATTGTTATTTTTTTTAGTAGTGATTTAACGGCCGATTCTGTTTTTTCGAGTCTAGATTTTGCTAAACGTAATGCAGAAAGTTCAGTTTTTGAAATTTTAGAATATGCATTCTTTATTTCCGTGTGAGATATACGTAATGAAGAAACATTTGCGCCGGTAAATTTTTTTTCATATTTTCTGATTGCTTTATCTCCATTTTTTTTGACATTTTTAAGAATAGATTCAACTATAGTTTTGTTATTTTGAGGTTGTTTTGGTAGAATTTGCGCTGCAAACTTTTGAACATTAGTTACTTTTATTATTCTCATCAATTTTCTTCGTCACGCTTTATCTCCTCAAGTTCAAGAATTTGCCGTGGCTCATGAACCACAAGGCCTTGAGCAATCTTTCTCAGATTAGGAATGAGTTTGTGGAATTCTTCTTTTTTGATGACTGTGTTTACTCCAAACCACCCTTGCTCGCTTAGTGGGCTTATTGTGGGTTTTTTGAGGGAGGGCATCTGTGTCAAAAGTTTTTTAAGGTTTTTTTCTTCAACATTTAGATAAATGTGTAAGAATTTTCTGCCATGAACTGCACCTTTCATCAAAGTTACAACATCAAATATCTTTTCACGTTTTTTTGTATCTTTTAATGATTTTTTGTTTACAATTAGGTGTGCGGTTGAAGTGAGAACCTCATCGACAATTTTTAATTTGTTTTGTTTTAAAGTTGTCCCGGTTTCTGTAACATCCATTATTGCATCAACATCTTCAGGAGGTTTTGCTTCAGTTGCACCAAATGACAAATGAATTTGAACGCTTTTGTTGGTTCCCAATCTTACCCATGGCGTTACAATTAATGGATCCTTAGAACCATAATATTTTTTGTAAGATTTGCATTGTTTTATGAATTTTGAAGCAGTGGTAAGATATTCTGAAGAGATTCGTAATATTTTTTTCTTTTTGCCATAATCTGCAATCATTGCATCAAGATTTTTGTAACTATATTTTTCAGGAAAAGCAATCACTAATCTAATTTTGCCATACTCTAAATCTAAAATAGGTTCAACATCAGAATTTGTTTCTCCAACCCAATCCTTACCAGTTATACCTACATCATACAATCCTTCTGCAACCATGGTCGGAATTTCTTGAGGACGGAGCATTTTGACAATAATATTTGGATCGTCAAGATATACCCTGTATGTTCGGTCTTTTCTATTTACTTTAGTCCAAGATCTTTCTAATAGCTTGAAAGTTGCTGCCTCTAAACTTCCCTTAGGAACGGCAAATTTTATTTCAGACATTTTTAATTTTTTCACTTTTTATCTATATAATAGCATGTTTAAATTTGCTCAAGTAATTCTTTGGCTCTATCAAGTGAAATTTTCTTTTCTTCAATCATTTTTTGAACAATTTCATCTATTTGTTCAGGAGTAGCTCCTGCAGCGGCAGCAAGATTCCTTGCGTGTAGACGCATGTGTCCTTTTTGAATTCCTTCAGTAGCAAGGGCTCTAATGGCACTATAATTTTGAGCCAAGCCAGTAGCAGTCATTACACATGCAAGCTCTTGTGCGGATAAGACTCCAAGAATTTTTGTGCAGACTTTGGCCACAGGATGAACATTTGCAATTCCACCAACAATGCCTACTGAAAGAGGAATTTCCAAGATTCCAATTAAATTTCCATCATTGTCTTTGCTCCATTTGCTTAGAGAGCGATATTTACCAGTTTTTGCAGCATATGCGTTTGCTGCAGCTTCAATTGCCCTACTGTCTTGACCAACTGCATTTGCAACAGCTATGATTCCATTCATGACACCTTTATTGTGAGTGACTGCTCTATAGACATCATTATCAGCAAATTCAAATGCTGAGATAATATTATCAACTACTTTTTCTCCTCCAACTGCTTCTTTTTCAAATACTGCTTTTGCTTTTACAAGTCTTCTAGTAGAATAGTTTGACAATATTCGAAGTAATGCTCTACCCCCAGTAATCTTTTCAATTAAAGGAGAAACAGATTCACACATGGTATTAGTGACATTAGCACCCATTGCATCACCGACATCAATTAAAAGTTCTACAATGAGCATTTTGCCAGATGGTGTATCAATTACTTTACAAAATACTTCTTTTGCACCTTTACCCATTTTAGACAAAGTATTACTTTTTGAATTTGCTAATTGAAGAATTTCATTTGAAGAATTTTTAATTTGTGGAATTGCAAAAGGAATATCGACATCTAACATTTGTATTTGGCCAATGCTAAAAGATTCATCTGCTGAAACTTCAAACCCACCTTTAATTCGTGCTATTTTTGCTCCTTTAGATGCTGCTGCAATTACAGACGGCTCTTCAATTACCATTGGAATAACATAATCTTTTCCGTTAATCTTAAAATTTGTCGCAATTCCTAACGGGAGTGAAAATGTACCAATTGCATTTTCAACCATCTTATCTGCCTTATCAAATGAAATTCCCCCATTATCACTTTGTAAAATATTTAATTCGTCACTATCGAGATTCGCAAAGTTTGCAATAATATTTAGTCTGTCTTTTCTAGATTTTTCAAAAAATTTGGAAATTGATGAATCGGGCATTTTATTTCAATATCCTCAATAGTTTATCATCCATACTATCTGGAAAACCTTTTCCATCAGTATTTGAAGTAATTACATAAAGGCTGCCATCAGGGCCTTGTACTACATCGCGAACACGTCCTACGCCACTAAGAATTGATTTTTGAGAGCTTAATCCCTCTTCAAAATCTAATTGGTAAAGATTAGCGGCCCTCATTGACGCCATTATGAATGGAGATTCAAAATCAAGAATGTCACCGGAATAAAATAAGATACCGCCTGGCTCTATACTCGGATCATAACAAAGAATAGCATTTTCAAAATTTTCATCACTAGAACATTGTTGTTCAGGCCATCCATAATTTTTTCCTGACTGAATCAAATTAATTTCATCATTTTTTTCTGGTCCAAATTCTGCTACAAATAAATTCCCATCATCATCCCAAGTCATCCCTTGGGGATTTCTGTGTCCTAATGAATAGATTGGAGAATCAGCAAATGGATTATCATTGGGAATAGTACCATCGTCATTGAGTCTTAAGATTTTTCCGGATAAAGAATTAAGATCTTGAGGCAGATGAGATGCATCAGAAACAGTACCTGTACCTATATACAATTTTTCATCAGGTCCGAATTTGATGAAACCGCCATTGGTAAATGAAGACCCAGGAATTTTATCAAAAATGGTTTCTGCATTTTGTAGTTTATTTTCAGATTCAGTTATTCTTAAAATCTTATTCCATAGATTACCATCTTCATCGTATGTCAAAAATACATACATGTAGTGATTGTTTGAAAAATTTGGATGAAGTGCAATACCCAACAATCCGCCATCAAACACATCAGCAGGACGTAATGCAGCCAATGGTGATTCCAATAAAACATTATTTTGGATCACTCTAATCAAACCGCTTTTTTCAGTAACAAAAATTCTATCATCAGATACAGCAATGGCACGAGGTTTATCGAGATTTTCAGCTAAAGTAATTACAAAGTCACTTTCAGAATTTGAATTTGGTTCGGGTAACGGAATTGGATCAGTTGGTGAAGTTAAAACAAATGCCGAAAATACTACGGCAATTGCAATTACAAGAATTTGGATTTTCTTATCCACAGAAAGATAATCTTTTTAAATCCTATTAATTACTTTCAAGAATTTGATAAAGCGTATATACGGCTGAACTTCATTTATTTTCAGCGGGGTGGGGAAGTCAGGTCATCCCGGCGGGCTCATAACCCGCAAATCAGTAGTTCAAATCTACTCCCCGCTACTTAGTTTCTATAAACATAAAACCATGAAAGGGATTTATCAAATTTTGTAGCTTTGTTAATAGTTCCAATTCGTTGTAATGGTCTAGTAAGATGTCTATGAGCAGATATTTTTGGAAGATAGAATTGTTTTTTGATTTTTCTTGAAATTTCAATAGATATTTTTTTTGAAGCTTTTTTTCCACAACGAGTACATTGGAATCCTTGATTCTGACCTTTAGACTTCATTTTTTTATTACATTTCTTACAACTTGGGTTTGATAGTGAGATATTCTTTTCCAGAGCAAGAACATCAAGAAATTCTAGATTTATGATTCGGGGGAAATTTTTTGAAGCCTTCCTAACTCCTCCCCCTACACATATTTTGTCACCTTTTATCAAATTTGAAGCAATTACTGAAATTCCCGTAGGTTTGTAAACAGCACACCAAAATTCGTGGTTTTTAGAAATGATTTTGAAAAATACATGGCCACCCTTGACAATTTTTGGTATGTTTGATACAATACCAGTAATTTTTCCAGATGCATACGGTTTCATATTTTCAAAATTTAATTCATTTTTCAAATGATCACCAGTTCCCTGGTTGGATTTGAAAATCATGTAACCGTCTAATTTTTCATCGCTTTTTAAAATGGTAGTAGCATAAAGTAATGAATCTACATTTTCACCTCTAACACCATAAAAGACAGGATCAGGTCCATGTGGGGTAATTAAGATCCGTTCTTTCTTCGTATCAAAGCTGTTAAACGTGTTAGGAAAAGTTTTTTCCTGCATAATTTTTACGCTCTCAGCAGAAATTTTTCTTTCTTTTCCAAATTTGGGTTTTTTGCGATAACTCAAAAGTTCCAATGTGTGATCATGAAAATCATATCCTATTGCGCCAATAGCACCAATCAATCCTTGGCCATTTCCTTGATAATAAATTTCCAGATTATTTTTTTTGACAAATTTTTTTACATTGTTTCTATTAATTAATTGCCATAAAGCTAAGTTACTAAATTTAACAAATTCAGAGGGAATTAAATCACTTTCAAAAAATACTAGACCAGGATTTGCACCATTTTTAGTATCAGAATATTTTGAAACAAGATTTTTAATTTGATTTTTAACTTTAGAGGGATTTTTTGTCTTTATTTTAATGGAAACTGCCCCGTTTCCTCTTGTTTTCCATGGAATGTTAGGATTGAATCTAATCAATCTTGGAAAATCAAGAAACTCAGTTTTCTGTTTATGAAGTAAATCGACAATTTTGTAGGCTAAAAATGTAGTACACATTCCTTTAGGGGAATCAGTATCATCAAATCCGACATTAAGAACAGTTTCTTTTTCCATAATTCACTTTAACAAGTAAGACATTTTTAGTTGTTGTACAGTTCAATTGATTTAAATTAATAACGCTATATTCCAAGCTAAATTGATTATAATAAATGAAGAAAGAATTTTCAAAGAAATAGAGGAAAAAAATCCAGCATCAGTTTCATTAAATGGCCCAGACGGCATTTTACCTCAAGTTCAAGAAACTGCAATGAGAATAACAAAAAAATTTGGAATTCCCGCATATATTTTAGCAGATACAACATGGGGAACTTGTGATCTTAATACAAACGGTGCAAAAGTTCTAGGATCCGAAATTCAATTTAACATTGGACATACAATCAATACAGAATCATTAGAAAAAAATCTAGTCTTAATTGATGCTTTTGATGATGTAGAGTTTGATAGTGTTGCAAAAAAATGTACAGAATTATTAAGAGGAAAAACTATTTCATTAGTTACAGACAGTCAGCATTTACATCAAGTAGACAAGGTAGAAAAAATTTTAACAGAAAGTGGAATCGATGTCAAGATTGGAAAAGGAAAAGGACAGTTAAATGACGGTCAAGTATTCGGTTGTGAATTTTATCCTGCATCAGACTTAAAAAAAGAAGTGGATGCCTATGTGTTTTTAGGACAAAGTAATTTCCACGCAGCAGGTATTGCATTATCAACTAATTTACCAACTTATGTTTTAGATCCATACTTTAACGAAGTAAGAGAAGTCACAGAATTTGCCCTGCAATTAAAAAGGAAAGCTACTCTTGCAATATACAAAGCAGCTGATGCAAAATCATTTGGAGTTATTGTTGGATTAAAAGAAGGGCAGCTATCCAAAGTTTTTGCATTAAAAATTAAAAAAGAGTTAGAAAAAGAAGGAAAAGAAGTTCAATTGTTTGCACTGACAGACATAACAAATGACAGATTAAGAAATCTTAGAGGAATCGATGCCTTTATTCAAGTTGCATGCCCACGAATTTCTACAGATAATCAATTTGACAAGCCAGTTTTATCTACGCCGCAGGCAAATGCTCTTCTTAAAATTTTGCGAAAGGAGGATATCGGTGAATATTTAGAAATTCAACATTGGTTATAATTACAATATCAAATTTTGGAATCTAGAATCGCCCAGTAATTTTTCAAATGATTTTGATTTTTTGGCTTTAATTTTATATTGTATTCCATGAGAAATTGCACGCTCAAGTAGATTTAGTGCTTCATCATTTTTGGAGAGCATTACAAAGCTACGTGATTTGTCA
>Ga0224512_10002683_pt1 | contig 16111 bp, 17 predicted proteins | sample SF_May12_sed_USG_4_FD_169103 | JGI IMG/M metagenome (GOLD analysis project Ga0224512, IMG submission 169103) | Sediment microbial communities from San Francisco Bay, California, United States - SF_May12_sed_USGS_13 | ecosystem: Environmental > Aquatic > Marine > Sediment | place: USA...
GGCAGCGGTCACCAGGCGCTTAGCGCGGTCGACCTCGATATTTTCGAGGGTGAGATTCTGGCGCTGCTAGGTCCCAACGGCGCCGGCAAGACCACCCTGATTTCGATTATCTGCGGCATCGTGTCCGGCAGCACCGGGTCGGTCCGCGTCGCCGGTCACGATATTGTCAGCGAGTACCGGCTAACGCGCGACCTGATCGGGCTGGTGCCGCAGGAGTTGACGCTTGGCGCCTTCGACACGGTCTGGAACACGGTGAATTTCAGCCGTGGTTTGTTCGGCAAGAAACCCGACGTCGTCTACCTCGAGCAGTTGCTCAAGGATCTCTCGCTGTGGGACAAGCGCGACAGCGAATTGCGCGAGCTATCGGGCGGCATGAAGCGACGCGTCCTGATCGCCAAGGCCCTGTCGCACGAACCGCGTATCCTTTTTCTCGACGAGCCTACCGCGGGGGTCGACGTCGAGCTGCGCCAGGATATGTGGAAAATGGTGCACCGGCTGAACGATTCCGGAGTTACCATTATCCTGACGACGCACTATATCGAGGAAGCCGAGGAAATTGCCGACCGCGTCGGCATTATCAACCAGGGTCAGTTGCTGCTGGTCGACGACAAGAAGAACCTGATGCAGAAGCTCGGCAAGAAGCAGTTATTGATCGAGCTCAGGCAGTCGATCGAGCAGATTCCTCCAGCGCTCGCGCATTACGATCTCGAGGTCTCGGCGGATGGTGTTCACCTGATCTATACCTATGATACCCAGGGTGAACGCACCGGGATAACCGCGTTGCTGCAGGACCTGCACAATGCGGGGCTAGCGATGAAGGATCTTAAATCCAGCCAGACGTCGCTGGAAGAAATTTTCGTCAGCCTGGTGAGGGCGCAATGATCAACTACCAGGCTATCCGCGTAATCTACAAGTACGAAATGCTGCGCGCCTGGAACACGCTGCTGCAGACCATCGCGTCGCCGGTTATTTCGACCTCGCTTTACTTCGTTGTCTTCGGGGCCGCGATCGGGTCACGCATCGATGAAATCGAGGGCGTTTCCTATGGCGTATTCATCGTGCCGGGTCTGGTGATGCTGTCGTTACTGACGCAGAGCATCGCCAACGCCTCTTTCGCGATCTTTTTCCCGAAGTTTACTGGCACGATATACGAAGTCATGTCGGCACCGATATCTTTCTTCGAAATCGTCGTCGGCTATGTCGGCGCGGCAGCCTCCAAATCGCTTATTCTCGGCATCATTATCCTACTTACCGCGAACCTGTTCGTCGATCTTAATATTGCGCACCCGTTCATCATGATGCTATTCCTGGTGTTGACCTGCATCTCATTCGCGCTGTTCGGATTCATTATCGGCCTGTGGGCGACCAACTTCGAAAAACTGCAATTGATCCCGTTGCTGGTGATTACTCCGCTGGTGTTCCTGGGTGGCAGTTTTTACTCGGTCAGCATGCTGCCGCCGGCCTGGCAGACGGTCACTCTGTTCAACCCCGTGCTCTACCTGATCAGCGGGTTTCGCTGGAGCTTCTTCGAGGTAGCGGACGTCAGCGTCGGCATCAGCCTGGCCATAATCAGCCTGTTCCTGCTGGCCTGCCTGGCGCTAGTCTGGTGGATGTTCAAAACCGGCTATCGGCTCAAAAACTAGGTTTCGCTCCTGTCAAAGCTGATTGCCGGGTCGCCAACTCGTCGAGACGCGAAACCGGTCGAGATTGCGTAGAGAGATTTCTGCAATAACTCTTTCGGGTTAAAACCCGGAGTATTCATTCAATGTAACCGCTCTCATCTCCCAACGTCCGTTGCGAGCCCTGCGCCTGTGCAATAACAGGCGAGTCGGACAACGGATGTCGTAGGTGGGATACGAGAGCAGGCTGTGGCGCAAAAAAAAACCGGTGTGAACCTTGCGCTTCACACCGGCCGTGGTATTGGCTTTTATTTCTGCCAGAAGAACTTGGCGGTTTCGCGTTCTACGTCCATCGGAGCCAGGCCGATGTCGTCCAGCAGGTGCGCGTTCATCATCGCCAGCATGCGGCGATCGTGCGAGCGGCGGGCCCAGACGCGAATAATGTCTGCTACTTTAGCCGCGAAGCCCTCGATGCGCTCAATCGCTGCGAAGGTCAGTGCGGCGATGTCCATGTCTTCGATCAGATGGAAGTGTTTCGCTTTTAAAGTACTCATGGTGTTGCTCCTGTAAAATCCTGCCGGCTTGATCGTCGGCAGCGTCGTTAGTTTCTGAGGAGAATTATAGGTAGCTGCAGTAATAGTAACAGTGTCAGTTTATGTAAAAATTATACATAACAGTTAACCGTAACAGATTCTTGAATTTCGGGGGTTTGTGAAGTACTTCACAGGCTAATTGTGCGGTGCGTCACGTCGCCATTTTGGCGATTTCGAACCTGCTTTTAAATTGTAATATAAATTATTGATTTAAAACAAAAAAAAGATTAAAGAAAACGACTGATCGAGGCCCGGGTATGGGTAATCGAGGATTATCGAATACGGCTCGAACAGACAAATTCGAGCCGTTCGAGAAACTGTACCGGTCGGTCAGTTTCTTATCAGATTTTCAGCACCGTGGACCCGGTTGTCTCGCGCGCCTCGAGCTGGCGATGCGCCTCGGCGCACTCGGCAAGCGGCAGGGTCTGGTTGACGCTGATGCGGACCTGGCCGCTAGCGACGACATCGATCAGGCGCTCGGCGCCTTCCAGCAGCAACTCCCGGGTCGATACGTGCGTCGCCAGCGTCGGTCGGGTCAGGTAGAGCGAACCCTTGGCCGCCAGGATCATCGGATTGAACGGTTCGACCGGTCCGCTGGCGTTGCCGTAGGTCGCCATTACGCCAAACGGTCGCAGTGAGTCGAGCGAAGCCTCGAATGTCGCCTTGCCGATCGAGTCATAGGCCGCGGCCACGCCCTTGCCAGCGGTAATCTCTCGCACCCGACTCGCGATATCTTCATCGCGGTAAAGGATGGTGTGGTGGCAACCGTTTTCTTTCGCCAGCCGGGCTTTTTCCTCAGAACCGACGCAACCGATCACGTTGGCGCCGAGCAGGTTTGCCCACTGGCACAGGATCAGGCCGACCCCGCCGGCGGCGGCGTAAACGAGGATACTGTCGCCCGCCTTGACCGGGTAAGTTCTGAACAGCAGGTAATGGGCGGTGAGTCCTTTCAGCATCATTGCAGCGGCGGTTTCATCGTTGATCGAATCGGGTATTTTGACCAGTTTGACGGCATCGATCAGGCGCGCCTCGGCATAGGCCCCGAGGGTCATCGGGTAGGCGACCCGATCGCCAACGGAAAGATCGGTTACGCCGTCGCCGACGGCATCGACGACGCCGACGGCTTCCATGCCCATCACGGCCGGCAGGTCGCCAACCGGGTACAGGCCGCTGCGACCGTATACGTCGATGTAGTTCAGACCGCAGGCGGCCTGCTGCAGGCGCACCTGGCCGGGACCCGGGTCGCCTACCTCGATGTCTTCCCAGGTCAAAACTTCCGGGCCGCCTGTTTGATGAATGCGTATAGCCTTGGTCATATCGGTATCACCCTGTGAAAAATGTCGACCATGCCCTAAACCTGCCGCTGGATCAAGCGCTTGCTGCTCTGAATCGCAGCGAAAGGATAACCGCCGAGATCACGACGATGACGCCGGCGGTTTGCACCGGGTTCAGGGTTTCGGCGAGCAATAGTCGCGCCAGTACGAGCGACACCACCGGTTCCAGGTTCAACAGAAAGGCCGCGCGCGCCGCGGGCAGGCGCGCCAGCGCCTCGAACTGGCTCGCTATGGCGACCAGGTAGAGCAGGGTGGCGAGGATCAGCGCGATATAGCCATCCGGAGTTCCGGGAAATTCGGTGCCTGCCAGGATAAACGGCGTGACAAGGACCAGGCCGGTGGCGTTGATCCAGAAGGTCATGACCAGCGGTGACAGCGTCGGCGCGACGCGGGCGCCGCAGACAAACGTAAACGCCGCCGCGCAGCTCGCCAGCGCGGCGAACAGGAGGCCGCTGATATCGACGTGGAGTTCGCCGCCTGCCAGGGCCAGGTAAAGCCCGGCAAACGCGCCGACAAACAGCGCGATCGGCCCGGGTGACGGTTTGAGCTGGCGGCTGCCAATGGAATAGCCCAGCACCAGCAGCGGGTAGGTATAAAAAATCAGCACGCCCAGGCTGACCGAGATAGTCTCGACCGCGACCAGGTAGCAAACCATCCCGCTCGACCAGATCAGGCCGATCGCAATCAGCGGCAGGCGCCGCGTTGCGTGCACGTTGAAACCGTCCCGCCTGAGCAGCACCAGCAACCCGAAAACCAGCGTGGACGCGACAAAACGTACCAGCATAAGCCCCAGGGCGTTTCCGCCGTCGTTGTAGAAGATTTTCGCGAGCGAGGTGATCGCGCCCAGGCCGCAGGCGGTCACCAGCGCGAAAACCATGCCACTGTAATATCTGGAAAGCCCGAACATCGCGCTCGCACTATAGCGGCAGCGCCTGCGGCTTGCCAGGCGCTGCGCAATTGGATATGTTGCGCGCCTCGGCATTACCCGGATAATTCGATGAAAAAATTGCAACTTCCCGATTCGCTGGTCAGCGTCGACTGGCTACGGCAGCATCTCGATGACGACGACCTCGTCGTGCTTGATTCCAGCTGGCATATGCCGCAGACGGAACGCGATGCCTTCGCGGAATGGCAGCAGGAGCATATCCGCGGCGCCCGCTTCTTCGATTTCGACGGCAAGATTTCCGATCCTGATTCGGACCTGCCGCACATGCTGCCGAACGAGGAAATATTCACCCGCGAAATGCAGGCCCTGGGGCTCAATCAGGACAGCGTCGTCGTGGTCTATGACACGATGGGGATGTTCTCTAGCCCGCGCGGCTGGTGGATGCTGCGCGCGATGGGATGCGAGAACTGCGCGCTGCTCGATGGCGGTCTCGTAGCCTGGGACGAGGCGGGCTACCCGATCGAGAGCCTGCGGCGGGAGCCGGCGTACCCGCCTGGCAACTTCGTCGCCAGGCTGGACAGGCGTATGGTTGCCGACGCCGCGTCCGTTCTGGCGGCGCTGGACGACCCTTCGGTCTGCGTAATCGACGCGCGTCCCGGACCACGCTTCAGCGGCGCCGCGGAAGAGCCGCGTCCGGGATTACGCCGCGGTCACATGCCGGGGGCGGTTAATCTGCCGTTTACGGACCTGTTCAGTCATGGCTTGCTGAAACCGCCACATGAGCTCGAGGCGATGATCGCGCCGCTGATCGGCGACAGCACGCGCAGCATGCACAGCTGCGGATCCGGCGTAACCGCGTGTATTACGGCTTTTGCCGTGCAGCGCGTCGGTTACGACAACTTCTCGGTTTACGACGGTTCGTGGAGTGAGTGGGGACGGCCCGGAGACCTGCCGGTAGTGGCCGACTAGACTATCCCGGGCAGCGCGCCGATGTCGTCGAGCACGACGTCGGCGATGTCTTCGAGGTCGTTACGCGTGCTGGTGCCGGTCAGCACCCCGACGCACAGGCCGGCGCCCGCGTTCCTGCCCATCTCGATATCGTGGCGGTTGTCGCCAACCACGACGACGTCGTCGACCCCGAGCGCCGTATGCTCGCAAAACGCCAGCACCATGCCGGGCTCCGGCTTGATGCCGTGCCCGCTGTCGTAACCGGCGAGAAAATCGAACTGCTGCAGTACGTCGAAGGATGCGAGCGTATCGACGATTCCCTGGTGGCTGTCGGCGGTGGCGACCCCGAGCCTGTACCCGTCGCATTTCAACCGGTCCAGGGTCGTTGCGAGACCCTCGACCGCAGTTGCGTGCCGGGCGCCGTGATCGCGAAAGATTTTATTGAGGCGCCGGCTCAACGCGTCGACCTGCCCGACCCTGTCGGTCTGGCCGGCCCAGGCTTCGGCAATTTGGCGATTGTTGCCGGCCGCGAGCAGGCTGCCGCCGACGAAACGATTCTGTTCGGCCGCGTATCCATGCTCGCGCAGCAGGCGGTCGGCCAGGCGCGTGTCGCCCTCGGCGAATTCGAGCGCGGCGTATAGATAAACCGGCAGCCAGGTCCTGTTGAAATCGAGCAGCGTGCCGTCCTTGTCGAACAGGATGCCGCGGTATTTCACGACTCTGCCTCCAGCATTCGCAGGCTGCTGTAAAGGCCGTCGAGGTCGCTATAGGCGCCCTGCAGGTGGCGCATGCCGGCGGCAGAGTAGGCGCTGCGTGCGTGCAGTATCCGAGTGTTGTCGAACAGTATCAGCTCGCCGGGTTGCAGCCTGAACATGACCTGCAGGTCGTCGCGTTCGAGGATTTCGGCGAAGTGGCGGTAAGCCGGGTAGAATCGCCGCATCAGGTCGGGCGGCAGCATTATCGTGTCGATCGAACGGTTGTTAAAGCGAATCTTGACGACTTGGCCGTGATCGTTTACCTCGATGAACGGCGCCCTGGCCCGCAAATCGGCGCTGTTGTCGCGAAAACGGAAGTTAACCCAGTTGCGGCTCAACAGCTCGAAATGCTGCGGATTCTCGTCGCGCAACAGCTTTGCCGCCATGAAACCGTCCTGCAGTATCGATTCGCCCCCCTCGGTCGACGATTCCAGGCAATGCAGCAACTGTATCCCCGGTACCGGGTCGCGATAGGGATTGTCGAGATGGCAGCCCAGCCCCAGGTTGGTAAAGGCCAGGTTGCTCGGATCTACCCTGGCGCGTACCTCGAACAATTTACCGTAATTGGTCTCGCGCAGATAGCCGAATTCGTCGATTACCCTGAGCACCTGGCCCGATTCGCAGGGTACCGAGTCCAGCAACACGAAGCCATAGTCCCGCACCGCCTGCAATGCCGCGAGCTTGCTGTGCGGTTGCTCGCAAAACTGCGCGTACCCACAACGCGGCAAAGCCCGCCCGAAGGAAAGCCCGTGCCAGAGTTTCTTGCCGGCCTCGCTGCGATCGTCGTAGGGACGGTTGAGGCGATAACAGTTCTGGTACAGCCAGTCGAGATCGAACTCCGAACGATGTCCATCCGGCTCGAATTCGACGATGATCCTGTCGTCGGCGATGCGGACCTCGCCGATAGCGGTATCGGTCGGAATGTCGGTGATATTCAGTAAGCGCTGGCCATTGCTGGGGTTGCGGCTGGAAGGCATCTGGCAATGGTCGCGCAACCAGATTGCCTGCAGGCGGCTGTGGCTGGCATTTTCCCAGGTGATCGCCAGTTCGCCGGCGTCGAACGAAAACGCTTTGATTCGAATCATGCTAACGCGTCAACTGCGCTTCCATGGTGGCCCGATACTCGGTAACCGGCTTGATCGTAAGCCCGGCAACCTTGCCGTCGTCGTCGTAAAGCCTCAGTCTGACCGCATCCTCGTGGTGGGGGTTGGCTTCGAACGATTCAACCTCTGCCGCGCTCATGGGCCCCCCCTGGACCCGCAGCGAATTCACCGATGCCGCGGACAAATGCCCGAGGTAGTCGCTATTGGTGGCACAGAGGTAGCGCTTCGCGGCCACGTGCAGCCTGATCGGTTCGGTGATCGCGGGCGGAAACCAGGGCGCGAGATAATCCGCGCCGGCTTCCTCGTGGACGTTATCGATTCCCTGCTCGAGCGCCTCGATCGGATGGGCGCCGACGAAATGCCCGATATCATGCAACAGGGCCGCGACCACGAGGCTGTCGGGGGCGCCGTCAGCGACCGCGCAGGCCGCGGTCTGCTCCATGTGTTGCGACATACTGACCGCTTCGCCCATATACTCCTCGGCCCCGCGACTGGCGAATAAGTCGAGGATGAAATCGACGATTTCGGCGGGATTCTTTGCTGCAGTCGGCATCATTAGTCTCCTGTTTGGCAGGCGATAATTCTGTAGCAGAACCGGGTTGCAGTACAACCTGTTTATCCTGTTCGGGGCGGCCAGGGATAGTTCGGACGCTGTTTATACTGGCCGGGAAAATAAAAACAAAACAGAGAAATGACCGGCATATTAACCTGATCGGGGCAGCATGGACGCCGGGTTGGCCCGGGATATTGTAGGGGTGCTGCGATCGGTAAACCGGAACCTGGTTCGTTTCAAACTGCCAGCCGATCAAAAGGCAAATATCAGCACCGTTTACAAAACGCTGGGTGACTGAGCGCCGTGTCGATTTGATGCTGGTTGAATACCGCGACGCCGTGTCGCCGCAGCAAGGCGGAGGTGACGCCGCTGCCGGGCACCGGGCTGCGCGCAAACTCGCCATCGTAAACCTGGCTGCTGCCGCAGGAGGGACTGGATTCGGTCAGTATCGCCACGCCGATATCGTGCAGCCGACACAGCGCTAGCGCCTGCCTCGCGCCAGCGACGAAAAACGCGGTTACGTCGCAGCCGTTTCGGGTTTCGACGCGCGCGTGGCCGTCGATGACCGCGGCACCGTCGCCACCGCGGATTTCCGCAGCGTCGCGCGGTATCGGCAGCCCGCCGGCGACCTCGGGACAAAAGCCGATGACACGATCCTGCTCGACCAATCGGGACAGCCGGGCGTGATGCAGGAGTTTCGACTTGCCGTCGTAACGCACCGGGTTGCCGAGCAGGCAGGCGCTGACGAGGACCTTGCTCACCTCGCTAACGCGTACCTGAAACGCAGATGCCGCAGGAACATTGGGCAACAGTTGCCGGCGGCAACATGGTTAAGGTTGGGCCCCATTAATCGCTATTTCGGCGAATTTCCGGTCGACCAGCGCTTGAATTTTTTCCTGCAGTACTGGAGCAGCGAATCGTAGTCGGGAAAGTAGAGATCAAAACCATCCTCGGCCGGCGCGTCGTATTCGCAGTAGTCGTTGCTGTGCGAGCGGCATATGGCCGGCCGTATTTCGTAAATATTGCATCGTCCGTCGCCGAGCAGGTGCTGGCAGCGAGACTCGAACATCACGAACCAGCCGTCATCGTCCTTGTAGGCGCCTACGCCACCGTGGGAGACCTGCCATAACAGTATTTCGAAATCGTACTTGGATCGGGGCGTGTCGATTTGCTGGGTCACGTAGGTACAGCACTTCGAGTTGCTGCACAGGTCGCACTTGTTGAATTCGCCGGCTGCAACGGCGACCTCGATTTCGGGGAAGCTATTTTCCATTGTCGGCCAGCCAGTCTCGTGCCCGCAGGTAGTAATCGGTTAATTTCGCCTCGGCGCTGCCGGGCGGAGGGCTGTAATTATAACGCCAGTTTACCACCGGCGGTAGCGACATCAGTATCGATTCGGTGCGTCCACCAGACTGCAGGCCGAACAACGTACCCCGGTCGTAAACGAGATTGAACTCGACGTAGCGGCCGCGTCGGTACCATTGAAATTTCTTTTCCGTTTCTCCGTAGGAATCATCTTTATGGCGCTCGACGATCGGCGTGTAGGCGGGCAGGTAATGGTCGCCGACGCTGCGCACGAAGGCAAACGCCTGTTCGAAGTCGGGCTGGTTCAGGTCGTCGAAAAACAGCCCGCCAATGCCGCGCGCCTCGCCGCGGTGTTTCAGGTAAAAGTACTCGTCGCACCACTTTTTATAGTCTTTGTAGCGATCGGCTCCAAAGGGATCACAGGCCTGCTTTGCGATCCGGTGCCAGTGCACACAGTCCTCGTCGAAGCCGTAATAGGGCGTCAGGTCGAAACCGCCGCCGAACCACCAGATCGGATCCTCGCCGGGTTTCTCGGCGACGAAGAAACGCAGGTTTGCGTGCGAGGTCGGAATATAGGGATTGTCCGGATGCATCACCAGCGATACCCCCATCGCCTGGAACCGTCGGCCCGCGAGGTCGGGGCGATGCGCGGTTGCCGAGGCCGGCAGGTTGTCCCCGAATACCTCGGAGAAATTGACGCCGCCCTGCTCGAACACGGCGCCGTCGCGCAGCACCATGCTGCGGCCGCCGCCGCCGGCCTCGCGCTGCCACTCGTCAACCTCGAAAACGGCCTTGCCGTCGATATCCTGCAGCGTGCCGGTAATGCTGTGCTGCAGGCGCTCCAGGTAGCTTCTTACGCGTGCGACGTCTATCAATTGCTGCTCCTCAGGATGGTCCCACTGGCAAGCGATTTTATCTGGCTTGGCCTGCCGGTGCCCGCGGCAAACCCGCCGACGATGAAATCCAGCTGGTCACCGAACTGTTTGCGCATCTGGATCGCGTTGCGCACGGTGGCGCAACCGGCACGATTCGCGCTGGTCGATACCAGCGGCGCTTGCAGCCGATCGCACAGGAATTGTAGCAGGGGATGATCGGTAATCCTGATCGCGACCGTCGGGTAATTGCCGCGTATCCACGGCGGACAAAACTCGCTGGCGGGCACCAGCCAGGTTGTCGGTTGTACCGTTGGCCGACGCAGGGATGCAAGCTGCTCGGCGTCGGTGGCGAGATAGTCCGAGCAGTATTCGAGGTGTGATGACAGCAGGATCAGGCCCTTGGCCGGGCCGCGATGCTTCATTTGCAGTATGCGTGCGACGCTAGCCGCAATCAGCGGGTGGCATCCAAGACCCCAGATGGTGTCGGTCGGGTAGCCGATCACGGCACCTTGCGCTATCGCGCGGGCCATGCGATTCAATGCCCAGGGACTCATCGCAGGCTCGCGTCAACTGGCGTCTGCAGTCGCTTTTTTCTTGACGGTTTTTTTCTTCGCGGCCTTCTTCTTGACGGTCTTTTTGGCGGCCGCTTTTTTCTTTACCGCGGCCTTCTTGCGCTTCGATTTCGGCAGCGGCGCTTTCTCGATCAGTTCTTCGCAGGTGGCGAGGTCGAGGATGGCCGGGTCTTCGATGTCTTTCGGTATGCGCGCATTCTTGATGCCGTCGGTGATATAGGGCCCGTAGCGGCCGCGCAGTATCTTGATATCGGTGCCTTCGAACATCTTTATCTCGCGGTTGGCATCGAACTCCTTTTTCTCCGCTACCAGTTCCAGCGCGCGCTCGAGGGTTATCGTGTAGGGATCGTCGCCTTCCTTGACCTTGAGCGATACGAACTTGCTATCGTACTTGATGTAGGGACCGAAGCGTCCGATGTTGGCGGAAATCTCCTCGCCCTCGGGCGAAACGCCGAGTTCTCGCGGCAGCTTGAATAACTCCAGCGCTTCTTCGAGCGTAATCGAATCCATTTTCTGGCCCGGCCGCAATCCTGCGAAACGCGGTTTTTCCTCGTCTTCACGGGTGCCGATCTGTACGAATGGCCCGTAGCGTCCCATGCGCACCGAAATCGGCTTGCCGGTTTTCTTATCCTCGCCAAGGTGGCGGGACTGGATCGCCTCGTCGCGGCTGACGTTCTCCATCTTGTCGTCTACCTGGGTCTTGAAGGTAGACCAGAAATCCTCCATCAGCGGCAGCCAGTCTTTCTCGCCACGCGAAATCGCATCGAGCGAATCCTCGAGTTGGGCGGTGAAATCGTAATCGACATACTGCTTGAAATGCTGGGTCAGGAAGCGCGCCACGACGCGGCCGACATCGGTGGGGTGAAAGCGCTTGTTCTCCAGTTCGACGTACTCGCGGTCCAGCAGCGTGGTGATGATCGAGGCATAGGTGGAAGGCCTGCCGATGCCGTACTCCTCCAGCGCCTTGACCAGCGAGGCTTCGCTGTAGCGGGGCGGCGGCTCGGTGAAATGCTGCTCGAGCCTGATTTCATTGATGTCGACGATATCGCCTTCCTGCATCGGCGGTAACAGGTTTTCCTTGCTATCGTCCTTCTTCGGCTCGTCCTTGTCCTCGATGTAAACCCTCATGAAGCCCGGATCGCGGATCGTCGAACCGTTGGCCCGGAAGCTATTATCGCTGCCGCAGGCAAGGTCTATCGAGACGGTATCCAGCGTCGCGTGGATCATCTGGCAGGCCATGGTGCGCTTCCAGATCAGGCTGTAGAGGCGAAACTCGTCATCGCCGAGGTGTTGCTTGATCTTGAAAGGCTCGTTGCGGGCGCTGGTCGGACGAATCGCCTCGTGCGCTTCCTGCGCATTCTTGGACTTGGTTTTGTACTCGCGCGGCGTTTCCGGCAGGTTGTTCTTGCCGAACTTGTCCGCGATGAATTCCCGGATCTCGCTGATGGCATCGTTCGACAGCGTTACCGAATCGGTACGCATGTAGCTGATCAACCCTACCTGGCCGGCGCCGATGTCGATACCTTCGTAGAGCCTCTGCGCGGTACGCATGGTGCGTTGCGCGCCGAACCCGAGCTTGCGCGAGGCTTCCTGTTGCAGCGTCGACGTCGTAAAGGGTGGTGCCGGGTTGCGCTTGCGCTGCTTCTTTTCGACCCTGGCGACGCGCAGTTTGCCCTGCGCGGCATCGCTCAGGCGGCGGTGCGCGGCCTGGGCCTGCTCGGCGTTGGTGATCGTGAACTGCTTGACCTTTTCGCCGGCAAGTTGATTCAGTTTCGCGCTGAACGGTTGATCCTCGAACACGTTGTCCGATTCGATGCTCCAGTATTCCTGCGGGTTGAAGGCCTCTATTTCGAGTTCGCGCTCGACGATCATGCGTAGCGCCGGGCTCTGCACCCTGCCGGCGGACAGCCCGCGCCTTATCTTGCGCCACAGCAGCGGCGACAGGTTGAACCCGACCAGATAATCGAGCGCGCGCCGCGCCTGTTGCGCGTTGACGAGGTCCATCGTGATTTCGCGTGGATTGGCAATGGCCTCGGAAACCGCCTGCCTGGTGATTTCGTAGAAAGCCACGCGATAGGCCTTCTTGTTCTTCATCAGGTCTCTTTCGCGCAGCAGTTCGTACAGGTGCCAGGAGATGGCTTCGCCCTCTCGATCAGGGTCGGTTGCCAGGTATATCGAATCCGCTTTCTTGAGTTCTTTCTTTATACTGGCGATGTGCTTTTGATTGCGCTCGACCGGCGTGTAATTCATCTTGAAGTTATTGTCGGTTTCGACAGCGCCTTCCTTGGCGACGAGATCGCGGACGTGCCCGTAGGACGCCAGCACCTTGAAGTCCTTGCCCAGGTATTTCTCGATGGTTCGCGCCTTAGCCGGAGATTCTACGATGACGAGGTGGCTTGGCATTTATCGTAACGGGTTAGCAGCGATGATTGACGAATTCCGTTGGTTTAGTGAAAAACGGCGGGTTGATCGGCAAATACGATATCTTCGTAGTGCATCAGCGCGTTTTCGTCCTGCTCTTCGGAGCTGTTGAAAAGGACCATCATAACGATCCACTTCAGTTCCTCGATGTCGACCTCGGAATCGGACTCGAGCGCCATAACGCGATTGATGACCATTTCGCGCAGACGCGGCGTGAGTACGCCGGATTGCTCGAGAAACATAAGGAAACCCTGCGCGTTGTAGGCGAGCCTGGCGCGTTCTTCCGGCGCCAGTACGCGCACCGCAATATCGGACTGATCGGTGCTCGACGCGTCTTCCACGTCGGCGAGGCCGTCGAGCCATTCGAAGGCCTTGTCTATTTCCAGCCGCTCGAAACCGGCGGCACGCAGGTCGGCGTCGATGCCGTCGCGGTCTTCCGGGAGGTTTTCGTCCTGATCCGCGTAGCTCGAAAAAATATACATCAGCACGTCTATAACGCCTTCTTTCATGAACACCTCAATTAAATCCTGACGAAGCAGCCGCCAGGTACCGGTCGAATTAAATCGTTGAACTCAAGTAACAGTAGCATGGATGAAAGCTTGTCGATGGTCAAGCCGCTGCGTTGCACAAGTATGTCGCAATCAACCGGATCGTAACCGATCGTCTCGAGCAGATCCCGATGCTCCCGATCGAGGTCGCATTCGATCTTTTCCTGCGGGCGGATCCTGGCCGCGGCAACATAGCCCAACAGGTTAGCCAGCTCGCGGGTAACGTCCGCCGGCTTTTCCACCAGCGTTGCGCCGTCGCGAATCAGGTGGTGACAGCCGCGTGCCAGCGGATTGTGTATGGAGCCCGGCACCGCAAACACTTCTCGACCCTGTTCCGCGGCGAGGCGCGCGGTAATCAACGAGCCGCTGCGACGGGCCGCTTCCACTACCAGCGTCGCCATCGCGATACCGCTGATTATGCGGTTGCGCTGTGGAAAATTGTGACGCCGCGCGGGAGTGCCAAGCGCGAACTCCGTTATCAGCAGGCCGCGCTCTGCTATTTCCTCGGCCAGCCGGTGATTACGCGTGGGATACGTCAGGTCAAGGCCGGTTCCGAGTACCGCCAGCGTGCGTCCGCCGGCGTGTAATGCGCCGCGGTGGGCCTCGGCGTCGATGCCGAGAGCCAGGCCGCTGGCGATTGCCAGGCCGGCGCCGGCTAACTCCGCGGCGAAATCGAATGCGGTCTGCGCTCCCCCCGGGGTGCACAGTCGGCTACCGACAATCGCGATATGCGGATCCTGTAACAGCGCCGGATTACCGCGGGCATAGAGCAGCATCGGGTAATCGCCGATCTGGCGCAGCAACGCAGGGTAGGCACTATCGTCGAAGCAGATCAGGTGATTATTGCCGCCCTCCGCCCAGGCCAGGTCCCGCGCGACCTGCTGCTCACAGCCGGCCTTTATGCGGAAAATCGCGTTCTGTTTCAGACCGATGGTTCCGAGCTCGGCGGAAGCGCAGCGCCGCGCGCATGCCGGGTCGTTATCGAAATGCTCGAGCAGGCGCGCTAGCTGTGTCCGGTGCGGGCCGAGACCGTGGTAGAGATGCAGGAAATCGGGCAGCAAATCCTTTTGCATGGGGTCTCCAGTTCCATTTGCAGACCCGGGTACTATAGCACCAGGCCGGTGCCTGGTGCCAGGGGGCGAATGCGAAAAGCGCTAGGGCGATTCGACGTAATCGTTGATGGTGATAGGAACGTTGGCTTCCATGATTAGCGCGAAACTCATTTTTTCGAACGACCGAACCACCATCGCCATGCCGATCTGCTCGTCGGGAAGCTTGACGCGAAAATCCGGATCGATCTCGGCCTTGTCGGGAATGATTGCGCCGGTGCGAACAATCCTCAGCAGGTTGCCGGATTCGATGCCGTCACGCTGACCGAGATTGATGGCGATAGTCTGGTACAGGCCGGTTTGCGAAATGGCGTCCAGCAGCGCGACGATAGAGCCGTTCACCTCGGTGCTGGGTGGTTTGGGGAAGAAGTCACGCTCGAAATTGGTATTGTCCATCGGCATGACGCGATCGTCGCGCAGGATTTCGCGTTCCGAGTTGGTGACTCTGACCGAGGCGGGGTCGCCGCGCAGCAGCAGTTTCGATTCGCCAACATACAGCGCCTCGTAGCCTAGCAACTCGTTGGTGATCGGGTCGTATATGGGCCGGCTGGGGCGATAAATCTGGTAGCGACCGCTGCCGCTGGAAGTGTCGAGTTTACGCACGTAAAGCTTGTCGTTGATACTATTTATCAAGTGGTTATCGAGACTGGAAAGCACGTAGGCCGAATTTTGCAGCGTATCGTCGTCGACCACGATCGGACGCTGCAGCAGGTGACGAATCGAGTCGATCGGAATCGATGGAATGCTGGCGTCGATCGCGCGCGATCGCACGCGGGGGTTGACCTTGACGATTTTGAGCCCATCTGTAGTCTGTGACAGCACGGAACCATCGGCGCCGCGGCTTAGAATCTGAACCCTGCGCTCGCCGCCGACGTAGACGATGGCAAGCGTGTCACCGGGATAGATAAGGTGTGGATTTTCGACCTGAGGATTCTTGAACCAGATTTCCGGCCAGTACCACGGGTCGCGCAGAAACACCGTCGAGATGTCCCATAGCGTATCGCCTTCTTGTACAATGTAGGTTTCAGGGAATTCGGGTTCGTAAACGATGGTCTCTTCCGGCAGCGGCCGGGCTTCCGGAATTTGGGCCTCGACCGTAATTATTTCCGGCGCCGGTTCGGGTTCGTGAATCACCGCGTAAGGCGGGGGCGGTTCGGCACAGGCGGCTAACAGCAACATACCCGAGAGCAGAATCAATCCCTTTGTCAGCTGTCTATTATTATCGTTAGGCATGAGGAAACCCCTGAAAATCCGGCTTAATTGTTGGAGTGTAGCTCAAAAAAAACCGACTACAAGTTTTTATGTGGCAAAGATACTAATATAATCATAAGCTTGGGACAACTAGTTATAAATTTTCTTGAAGTTTTTAACCATGGCTTTATTAAATATTTTACATTTCCCCGATCCGCGTCTCAGAACCGTCGCCAAACCGGTGACCGAATTCGATGACGAACTGAAAAAACTGATCAGCGATATGTTCGAAACCATGT
>Ga0224512_10002684_pt1 | contig 16111 bp, 15 predicted proteins | sample SF_May12_sed_USG_4_FD_169103 | JGI IMG/M metagenome (GOLD analysis project Ga0224512, IMG submission 169103) | Sediment microbial communities from San Francisco Bay, California, United States - SF_May12_sed_USGS_13 | ecosystem: Environmental > Aquatic > Marine > Sediment | place: USA...
AACGGCTTCTCCGGACCGACGGTTTCCTTCGCCGGGATGCTGCTGAAGCCATGGGAGGATCGCAGTCTGAACTCCAAGGAAATGATTCCCGAAATTCAGCGCGCTCTTGACCAGCAACCGGGGTTGCAGAGCTTCGCCTTCAATCCGCCGTCGCTGCCAGGCGCCAGTGGCAATACCCCGGTCGAATTCATCCTCAAGACCCAGCAGGGCTACGACAAGCTGTACGGAACGGTGCAGCAGGTACTGGACAAGGCTCGCGCGAGTGGCAAGTTTTATTTCATCAAGAGCGATTTCAATTTCAGCAAGCCGGAAATTCGGATCACCATCGACCGCGAACGCGCCGAATCGATGGGGATTTCGATGCGCGATATCGGACAGACGCTGGGCGCGATTCTCGCCGAGGGCTATGTCAGCCGATTCAACCTGGCAGGACGCAGCTACAAGATTATTCCGCAGGCCCGTCGCGAGGGGCGGGAAAACGCCGAGCTCATCGGCCAGTACTACGTGTATTCGGAGAATGGCGATCAGATCAGCCTGTCGTCGCTGGTTAATATCGAGTACACATCGGTACCGCGCGAGCTGGTGCAATTTCAGCAGCAGAATGCGGCCAAGATCGATGCAGTGCCGGGAATTCCGCTCGGCGAGGCGTTGCAGCTACTGCGTGATATAACAGAGGAGGTCGCGCCCGCGGGGTATACCTTCGATTACCAGGGCCAGTCGCGCCAGTTGGTACAGGAGGGATCGGTACTGGCGCTGACCTTCGGTTTCGCGGTGATCGTGGTTTTCCTGGTCCTGGCGGCGCAGTACGAAAGCTTGCGCGATCCGCTGATTATCCTGACCACGGTGCCGCTGGCCATGTTCGGCGCGCTGGTACCGATGTTCCTGTCGCAGGTCTCGATGAATATTTACAGCCAGGTCGGCCTGATTACGCTGATCGGACTGGTTAGCAAACACGGAATACTAATCGTCGAATTCGCCAACAAGATCCAGAAGAACGAGAACCTGGCGGCCGCCGAAGCCGTTACCAGAGCCGCATCGATACGACTACGCCCGATTCTGATGACGTCCTTCTCGACCATTCTCGGCATCATGCCCCTGGTGATTGCTACTGGCGCCGGCGCGGCCAGCCGCCAGGCGATCGGTATAACCATTGTCTCGGGATTTGCCATCGGCACGCTATTCACGCTGTTCGTGCTACCGGTCATTTATACCTTTTTCGCTCGCGATCATCGCCCCCAGATTGCCGAGGCGGAGGCGCTAGTTGCCTCGCGCCTGGTCTGAAGCCTGGCGCAAATAAGCAGACTCGGACAGGATCCAGTCGCGAAAGGCCACAACCTTGGCGATCTGCGCCTTCTGCGGCGACGTGACCAGGTGGTAGTCGAGCTTGACGGGCAGGCGCGCGGAAAAAGGCTGCAGCAGCCTGCCGGCTTCGATCTCGGGCTCCGCCATGACGTTGGCGAGCAAGGCCACGCCCTGCCCGTCGAGCGCGGCCTGGAACAGCAGGTCCGACTGGTTGAAGTAAATACCATGCTGCGCATCGACATCGTCGGCCTCGACGACCTTCAACCACATCGACCAGTCCGGAAAGCCCGGGTCCAGCTCATCGTAATTGCTGTGCAGTAATGTGTAATTCCTGAGATCGGACACCTGCCTCAATCCTTCGCCCTGCGTCAGCAGCGACGGGCTGCATACCGGAATCAGGTCGAATGAAAACAGGTATACCGTCTCGAGATCGGGATAAACCCCGTCGCCGAAGCGAATGCCGACGTCGATATCCTCGTGCACGAAATCGACGAGTCGGTCGGAGGTATCGATACGGACATCGATACCGGGATGGCGGGTTTTGAAGCTGGCCAGCCGCGGAATCAACCACTTGGAAACAAAGGACGGCGCCGAGGTGATCGTCAGCGGGCCCTCACTGCGCCGGCCACGGACCACGCCGACCGCCTCGCTGAAGTGCTCGAAACCGCTGCTGATAAACGGCAGGAATAACTGCCCGGCATCGGTCAGCACAATGGCGCGGTTCAGTCGCTTGAACAGCCTGGTTTCGAGAAACTCCTCGAGCACCCGAATCTGCTGACTGATCGCACCGGCGGTAACGTGCAGTTCGGCTGCCGCGCGGGTAAAACTTAGGTGACGACCAGCAGCCTCGAATGCACGTAGAGAATTCAATGGAGGCAATCTGTTCATTTTAGTTTTTCTAATTCGAAAACGAGAATATATCGTTTGTGATTATACTACTAAAACCATATATTTCAACGCGTAGAGCAATATATCATTAATTTTTTACTTAGAGGAAAACTAACATGAAACTATTTACTTTTGCTATCGCATCGATAGTCGACGCCAATACGGCAAACGGCCTGGTACAGCGCGCGGCGGGACCCGATTACAAAGCATACGAACAGCGCGCAGGTCGCATCCGCTCGAGGTCGATTATCACCCTGATCGCTACCCTGCGTGCGCGCCTGGCCGCGGCGGTTACCAGCTATCGTTTGCGCGCGAAACAGCGTCGGGATCTGCGCTACCTGATGCAGCTGAGCGATCCCCTGCTAGACGATATCGGTCTGAGCCGCTCGGATTTGGTCTCGCTAGAGCTTGGGGCGGTAACGTTCGATGAACTCGATGCGCGGCGTCGCCCCAGCGCAAGCCGCATCGATGGTGATCTCGAGCAGGCTGTTACCACCGGCTTCGTCGATCGGCAACCGGAAGCCGTCAACGAGCAGTTCTACGACGAACGGCGGTGCGCATAGAAGATAACTGACAGGGCCGGCGCGACCTGAAGCCGGCCCTGCTCGGCCTTATCGATCGACCGAATTCTCGGCAATCCATGACTCGACCAGATAGCGTGCGATCGAGTCCCGGCGCGGCAGGCAGAAACCGTCACCGGCATCCCCCCACTCGCCGAACTCCCGCAGCTGCTCCACCTCGAACCAGTAAGCCTCCTCGATTTCCACACCGTCGACGACGATATCCCGATCGAGCGCCCGGGCCCTGAAACCGAGCATGATCGACGACGGGAAAGGCCAGGGTTGCGAAGCCTGGTACTCGATCTCTCCCACCCTGATGCCACATTCCTCGTGCACCTCGCGCGCCACCGTTTCCTCGAGGCTCTCCAGCGGGTCGACGAATCCCGCAAGCGTCGACATCACGCGGCGCGGAAACCTCGAGTTGCGCGCCAGCAGACAACGTGGCCTGTCAGGATCCGAAAGATCCTCGACCAGCATGATCACCGCGGGGTCGGTACGCGGGAAGTGCATGCGTCCGCAGGAATGGCTGGTGCAGCGCCGCATGTGCCCTCCATTCTCGCTTCGCGTGGGACTGCCGCAGACCCCGCAATAACGATGATGCCGGTTCCAGAACAGCAGGCCGCGCGCGTAGGCGAGCTGCGCGGCCTGCTGGGCATCGAGCAGCCAGCCAACGTCGCGTAAATCGACAAATTCGTTGCTCCGGAAGACGGCCTCGAGCCCTTGCCCGTGTTGCTGCGAGACATCCAGCGCAAACAGCGGAGCAGAGTCGTCTAGACCGAGGAAGACGACGTGATCGAACCCGGGCTCGAGCTTCTCGATCTCGGCTCGCGCCAGCTTTATGACCTCGGGTGTATCGGCCTCGCGATCGCGCCAGCGCATCAGGCTCTTATCGTTACGCAGAACCAGAATGCGGCAATCTGGCTGCGTCCATTGCCGCTCCAGCCAGCCCCGATCCTTGCGTGACTCGCTGGCGCGATCCAGCTTCAGTTCACGATAGTAAATCACCGCGCCAGCTTATCATGCATTACCCGCTGACTCCCGGCATCCGGATTTATCTGCATTCGATTAGTGCGCTTTACGGTAGTCCTCGATCGCTTTTTCCAGCTTGTCATATTCGCGGCAACCGAAGAAACACTTCTTGTCGAGAACGGCGAGCCGTTCCTCGGCTTTATCCAGCTGCCCGAGGCGCAGGTAAAGCTCGCCGAGATACTCGTTCGCACCGCGATGCCCGGGATCGGCCTGCAGAGCCTGGCGATAATAATTGAGCGCGATTTCGAAGCGCTCAAGCTTGCGATGGCTGAACGCAATGAGGTTCAGCAAGTCCGGATTATCCGGGTCATCGCGTAGGGCCTTGTCGAGCTCGCTGATCGCCTGCTGGTATTTTTCGGCATCGATCAACTCCTGGAACGGCGCGAGCTTGGAGCTGCGTCCGCCCCCGCCGTTGCCGCCGTCGGCCATCACCGCCGACGAGCCAAGATAAGCTAGCGCGAGCGCCAGCGCGTAAGTTTTCCAATTGTAATTGAGCATCTGCTTCACCTCGATCGTTTGAATCCAAAATCCGGCATTGGTTCCTCTGCGGTTCGTATCACGCGATTACTGCCGCCTTTCTCAGTAGCTCCTGTTGCCGCTCGGTCAGGCCGAGCAGATCCCCGAGCACTTCCTGGTTTGCGTGGCCAAGCTCGCCGCCAGGCCACCGGGTTACCCCCGGGGTGCGCGAGAATTTGGGTACCAGTGCCGGGATCTTGAGCGGTTCGCCATCGATCTCGACGGTTTCGAATAATCCCCGCGCGTTGAAATGCGGATCCTTAACCATGTCTTCGACGTTGTAAATCGGGCCTGCCGGCACCCTTGCCTGGTCCAGCTGGTCGAGCAGGTCGGCCGAATCGCCTCTCGCGCACCAGCTTGCCAGCGCGGCATCGATCTCGGCCTCTTGTTGGACCCGACCCGGGTTCGACGCAAGCCTCGGATCTCGAGCCATCTCGGGACATCCGGCCGCGACCATCAGGCGCTGGAAAATCGTATCGCCATTACCACCAATGACGATGTATTTGCCATCGCGGCAGCGATAGGTATTGGTCGGCACGATTCCGGTAACGGTGCTGCCCGAGGGTTCGCGCACCACCCCGTTACCGTCATATTCCGGAACCACTGCCTCCATCAGGTTGAACATTGACTCCACCAGCGCCACGTCTACTACCTGCCCCTTGCCGCTGTCCTTCTTTTCCAGTAAGGCCATGACGATACCGAGCGCGGCATGGATACCCGATATGGTGTCGCCGATACTGAGGTTTGGCCGCACCGGCGCCTCACCGGGATGGCCGTTTACGTAGCGGAACCCGCTCATACCCTCGCAGACGGACGCGAACCCGGGCCTGCCGGCATAAGGTCCGTCCTGCCCATAGCCTGATATACGGGCATAGACGAGGCCTGGATTACTATCGCGGAAGGCCTCCGGCCCGAGACCCCACTTCTCGACCACGCCGGGTCGGAAATTTTCGATCGCGACATCGGCCTGCTCGATCAATCGTCGCGCCAGGTCGACACCCTGTTCTTTCCTGAGATCGATGGTTACCGATTTCTTGTTGCGCGCCAGGGATCGCCACCACAAAGACGTGTCGCCGCGCATTTCACGCCAGCGCCGGATCGGGTCTCCGCCATCGGGCGGTTCGATCTTGATGACCTCGGCGCCAAAATAGCCGAGCATGCAACCAGCAAAGGGCCCGGCCAGCAGCTGCCCCAGCTCTATTACCCGATATCCCGCGAGCGGTCCTGAAGGATTCATGGAAACTCCAATTTGTTGCGGCCGGGAAATGTTACGCAGGATTGCGCGGCGTGGCCAGCCGAATCCCACGACCCGTGCAAAAGGTCGAGCCTAGAGATTAAGGGGCAGAATTTCCTGCCGCGATATTTTTCACAAATCGGGTGCATGATGGATTCGATTGAATTACCATTAATCGCTAGCTTTGAGTCTGATGTATGTCGCCCGTAGTACTCGCCGATTCCGGCACCCAAACGAAAATATTCGTGCTCGATACCAACGTCCTGATGCACGATCCGTCGGCCCTCTTCAAGTTCCAGGAGCACCACGTTTATCTGCCGATGACCGTGCTCGAAGAACTCGACAACGCCAAACTGGGCGTCTCCGAGGTCGCCCGCAACGTGCGCCAGACGAATCGATTCATCGACGAGCTGCTGAACCTGCAACAGGAAATCGAGATCGAGAAGGGGCTGCAGCTGAGCCAGTTCATGGCGGCCGAGGAACCCTTTAAATGCAGCGGACGCCTGTTTTTTCAGACCGTGGCGCATGGACCGAATCTGCCCCAGTCGCTGCCCGGCAACAAGAACGATAACTCGATTCTGAATACGATCATATCGCTCAAGGAAGAGATACCGGATCATGAAATTATCCTGATATCGAAGGATATCAACCTGCGCATCAAGGCAACCATTCTCGGCATCAAGGCCGAAGACTATGCCAACGACCGGGTGATCGATGATCTCGACCTGTTGTTCAGCGGCTCGCGCCAGCTTGCCAGCGACTTCTGGGATCTTCACGGCAAGCAGATCGAAAGCTGGCAGGAGGCGGGCAAGGCCTTTTACGAGATCGAGAGCGTCGATGGCGAGGGCTGGTACCCGAATCAGTTCATCTATATCGACAATGATTTCGAGGCTATTGTGCGGCGCAAGAACGGATCCGGGGTCCTGCTCGAGGTGTGCCAGAATTACTACGGGCAGCGCCATTCGGTCTGGGGTATTACCGCGCGCAACCGTGAACAGAATTTTGCGCTCAACCTGCTAATGGATCCCGAAATCGATTTCGTCACGCTGTCGGGCAGCGCCGGCACCGGCAAAACGCTGCTGGCGCTGGCGGCGGGACTGACGCAAACGCTGGATCAGGGGCTCTACAAGGAAATTATCATGACCCGCGTCACCATACCGATCGGTGAAGATATCGGTTTCCTGCCTGGTAGCGAGGAAGAAAAGATGACGCCGTGGATGGGAGCCCTGATGGACAACATGGAGGTGCTCACCGGCAGCGACCAGAAAAATTCCTGGGAACAGGCGGCAACCAACGACCTGCTGCGCAACCGCATCAAGATCCGCTCGTTAAATTTCATGCGCGGGCGAACCTTCCAGAACAAGTACATCATTATCGACGAGGCGCAGAATCTGACCTCTAAACAGATGAAAACCCTGGTCACCCGCAGCGGCACCGGCACCAAGATCGTCTGCCTCGGTAACCTGAAGCAAATCGACACTCCCTACCTGACCGAAACCACCTCGGGAATGACCTATGTCGTCGATCGCTTCAAACACTGGGACCATAGCGGGCATGTCACGTTGATGAACGTCGAACGCTCGCGGCTTGCGGATTACGCCTCCGAAGCGCTCTAGCACCCCGGTTGAAATTTCTCGTAGAGAGGCGGGGATGACGGGGAATATCGGCTTTATACCTTTCACGCAATAACCGCCTGTCAGGATCGAAGATCCAATGGCACCGCGGGCTCGTGCAATCGGTATACGAATTACTCCCCTGCGCCCTCCGCGTTTCTGCGCCTTTGCGAGAATCCGTCGACGCCTTCGCCGCAAGGACCTTGCTAGCTCAGTCGGCGAGCGAGATCCCGGTGGTATCGGGCGGCGGCGGGTCGGGTTCTTTCTTGGGGCTGCCCAGGTCGGCGCCGACCGGCGCAATATCGAACCCGGTAATATCGATATCGGGTTCCTCGGGTTCCTGGTAATCGTCCTTCAGCTCGCTGCCGACAGGTGCGATCGAGACCGCCAGGTCCTCGATCTGGTCCCCGGTAATCCCGAGCGGGTCGGTTTGCGGTGGCGGCGGAACCTCGCCGTCATAGCTTGACTGGAGTTGCTGCGGCGGCGCCGCTGCCGCCGGCGCGGTGGTGGCGGCCGCGGGATTCGCGTCATCTGCCGGCGCGGCCGCGCCGCCCATCGGCTGCACTTCGCACTCGGCCCCGGCCCGGTTCAACGCGGTCCTGTATTTGGCCGCGGTGGCCAGATCTATGTTCTTCTTGATGACGATGCGCTTGCCGGAAAAAAGTTGCGCGAGTTTGTCGGCGTCGGCGTTGAACATTTTTCCGACCCTGGCCTTGACTTCGTCCGGATTCGCGCCCGCGCTGACTGCACCGGAAAATGCGACTTCGAATAATTGGTCACTCATGTCATGATTCTCTTACCTGCTGCACTATACTATAGAACAAATTTTGCCGTCCTGTGCCATGACCAAGAACACCGAAATTACCCGCCTTACGCCACGCGGCAGCATGGATGTGCTGTCCCGGCTCGAAGTTAGCCAGCTCAAGCAGGGCAGCGAGGACGGTAGCCTGTACGATACCTTCAGGCGCTGTTCGCTGGCGGTGCTCAATGTCGACAGCAAAACCGACGACGCGCGCGAGGTCCTCGAGCAGTACAACGATTTCGAAATCCGCGTGGTCCAGCAGGAACGCGGCGTCAAACTGGAAATCGAGAACGCGCCGGAAAGCGCATTCGTCGATGGCAAGGTTATTACTGGGATTCAGGAACAATTGTTCGCGGTGCTGCGCGACGTCTCTTATGTCAAGAACAAGATCGATTCCAACCTGGTCTTCGACACCGACACCAGCGAGGGCATAACCAACGTCGTGTTCCATATCCTGCGTAATGCAAATGTTCTAATCCCCGAGACGGAACCCAACCTGGTGGTTTGCTGGGGCGGTCATACCATCTCGAGGGCGGAATATGACTATTCCAAGGAAGTCGGCTACCAGCTCGGTCTGCGCAAGCTGGATATCTGCACGGGTTGCGGACCGGGCTCGATGAAGGCACCGATGAAAGGCGCGGCTATCGGGCACAGCAAGCAGCGTATCCGCCAGGGCCGTTACGTCGGCCTGACCGAACCGGGCATCATCGCCGCCGAATCCCCGAACCCGATCGTCAACGAGCTCGTGATCCTGCCCGATATCGAGAAACGCCTCGAGGCCTTCGTGCGCACGGGTCACGGCATTATCGTATTCCCGGGAGGCGTCGGTACCGCCGAGGAAATCCTGTTTTTACTCGGCGTATTGCTCAATCCGAAAAATCACCATGTGCCTTTCCCGCTAATATTGACCGGCCCCGAGAGCTCGCGCGAGTATTTCAGGCAAATCGACGATTTCATCAGGCTGACGCTTGGGCAGGAATCGAGGGAATTTTACAGCATAATCATCGACGACCCGGTCAAGGTGGCGCGCGAAATCGCGGCCGGCCTCGAATCGGTGCGCAATTTCAGGCGGGAACAGCATGATGCCTACTATTTCAACTGGATTCTAAGCATCGATCACCCGTTCCAAAAACCTTTCAACCCCAGCCACGAAAACGTCGCCGCGCTCAATATCACCCGCGACCAGCCCGTGCACCTGCTGGCCGCGGATTTACGCCGGGCGTTTTCGGCAATTGTCAGCGGCAACGTAAAGGATGACGGTATTCGCGCTATCGAGGAGCACGGGCCGTTTCAAATCAGCGGCGAGCCGGAAATCATGGACCCGCTCGATGCCCTGCTACATTCCTTCGTCGAACAAAAACGCATGAAGGTACCCGGCAAGGCCTACACCCCTTGTTATTACCTGCATAACCGGTAACATTTCGGGTCGTATCCAGGCCAGGAACCCAACCATGAGCTCGATCAAGGCGATCGCGATAAGAAATCGGCCGCGCGCGGCAATGCAATCCATCGACAGCGCCCGGATTAGCGTGGCAGGCGGTATACTCGGTGATTTTCGCGGAGCACAACCTGGCCGGCAGGTAACAATTCTGAGTGAATCGGCCTGGCTGCAGGCCTGCGCCGACATCGAAACCGACCTGCCATGGACGGTTCGCCGCGCCAACCTGCTGGTAGACGACGTCGAGTTCGACGCGTCCTATGTCGGCAAAAAGCTGCGCATCGGCGATGTCGAACTGGTCATAACCGAAGAAACCGATCCCTGCTCACGCATGGACGCGCAGTACCAGGGCTTGACCGCGGCGCTGGTGCCCGACTGGCGCGGTGGCGTTTGCTGCAACGTCGTCAAACCCGGCGACATCAGGATCGGCGATCGCGTCGAGTTCGCCTGACACGCAACCGCGCACGCTTCAACCATCGGCGACGTTGAGCCGACGGTAATCTTCGAGCAACCTGCGCTCGGCGCGAATTCCGTTGATGCAGTAGGCGCTGACGCTGACCAGGACCACGGCGCTGCCAACCAGCGTCAGCAGGCTAGGCGTTTCGCCGACGCCGATCCACACCCAGATCGGACCCAGTATCGACTCGGTCAGCGAAAACAGCGCGACCTCGGACGCCATGATGTAGCGCGTGGCGACGGTAAAGCACCAGAAACCGACGCCGAACTGCAGACAACCCATCGTAATCGCGATCGCCAGATCGTGATTCGAAATCGCCAGCGAATCGAGGCCGAATCCCGCCACTCCTCCCATGACAATTCCGCCGAGACAGGTCGCCGGCAGCATGTCGGTGCCGCGCTTGTCGCGAACGATCAACAGAAAAACCACGAACGAGGCAACCACGCCCAGGGCCGCGCGATTTCCGAGCCAGCGCCCCTCGAGCAGTCCGTCGGCGAACATCAGGCCGATGCCGGCCAGCGACAACAGCATCGCCGCGACGCCGAAACGCGAGGTACGTTCTCCCAGCACCAGCCACGCGACGAAGGCCGTCGCCAGCGGCGCGGCGCCGATGATGAACACCGCGTTTGCGACCGTGGTCCACAGGATGGCAAAAATATAGCAAATCGAGCCGAGACCCAGCACCAGCGCGGCCCACAGACCCGAGCGGCCGATAGCGCGAAACGCGGGGCCGATATTCGAGCGATAGCGTACCAGCAGCAGCAGAAACAGCGTCAGCGAAAACGAGAAGCCGCGGTAGAACAGGATTTGCCAGCCGCTGGCGGCCTCGATATTCCGTAGCAGAATGCCCGACGTGCTGAGAAAGAATCCGCCGACGATGACGAGCATTACCCCGTAGCCGTATCTGCGCTCCATGAGTGTCGAGGATAGAGCTATTCTTCCAGCTCCTGACGGATGCGGACAGATTCGTTTGGCCAGCTCCATATTAGATAACCACAAAGCAAATCGAGAAAAATGGATCTGTCCTCTTTCAGCGGAATAAAAGGTCTGTTGCCGATAAAACCGAATGTCCTGCCGTCACGCGAACCCTGCTTGTCCGGGTGGGACGCAATCGCAACGGTCAGCCATCAGGGGACCTTGACTACCGCCCTGCCCCTGATCTTGCCGTCGAGGATATCCTGCGCGGCTTTTGGCAAATCGGTAAATTCGAGATCGAATGACAATTCATCGAGCAGCTTCTTGTCCAGGTCTTGCGCCAGCCGTTGCCACGCGGTCTTGCGTCTCGCGATCGGCGCCATGACGGAATCGATACCGTACATCGATATACCACGCAGAATGAACGGCGCCACCGAGGTCGGCAGGTTTATCGATTCGGCGAGTCCACAGATCGCCGCCGCGCCGCCATACCTGAGTTGACTCAACACGTTGGCCAGGGTATTCCCGCCGGCCACGTCGATCGCCGCGCTCCATAGCTCCTTGCCGAGCGGACGCGGTTTCTCGGCAAACGCGGCCCGGTCGATGACATCCGCGGCGCCGAGGCCGGTCAAGAAATCTTTTTCGTTCATGCGCCCGGTTGCCGCAACGACGCGATGCCCGAGCTTACTCAGGATGGCGACCGCGATGCTGCCAACCCCGCCGGAGGCGCCGGTTACGAGTATATCGCCGTCACCCGGCCTGACGCCGTGCTCCTCGAGCGCCATGATGCTGAGCATCGCGGTATAGCCCGCGGTTCCGATTGCCATCGCGTGGCGCATGTCCATGCCTTCGGGCATCGGCACCAGCCAGTCTCCGCTGACGCGCGCCTTCTGTGCGAAACCGCCAGAGTGTACCTCGCCGACGCCGAAACCGTTCAGGATGACCTGGTCACCCTCGCGGAAACCGGCATGGCCGGATTCGATCACGGTACCGCTGAAATCGATGCCCGGGATCAATGGAAACTTGCGGATAATCGCCGATCTCCCGGTCAGGGCCAGGCCGTCCTTGTAGTTGATCGTGGTGTATTCGACGCGTACCGTGACATCGCCTTCCATCAGGTCGCTGTCGTCGAGTTGCGTCAGTTTGCAACGCTGTCCGTCCTCGTTTTTGCCGATTTGGTAAGCCTGAAACTGCTCGCTCATGAATGACACCCACCCGTTCTATTTGTAAGACAATAAAGATGTTAAAGTAATTGCCCTGCAAATGCATCCGTAAAGTAAGGTTCGAGGAGTGCCGCAACATGCAGTCGCCAGGACGAGTATTTAGCAACAGATCGCCGCGTTCTTGCGCGGCGAGATCGTCAACGAGCAGGGACCAATTGCCGGTTTACCTGTGGTCGAAACTCGGGCAGGCAGGGACGGGACTAGGGCAGCGTAATGCGGTCGCTGCTGAAATATAGCCAGGCCGCGGTCGCGAGCACGATCAGGACCAGCGCAACGCCGATTCGCGCCAGGCGAGCTTCCGCGGCACGATCCTGTTCGAAGCCGTGAACGAGTTCGCGCATCCCGCGCAACGCGCTGGCCGCGATTTTGTGTCGTTTAAATGCTTCGACGACCTGAGCAGACCTTGTGCTATCGGATTCCATCGCGATTGTTGTAAACCAGCATTAAAAACTATAATGGACCAGGGCTTCAAATATTACAGATGTAACTAATTATGAAATTCACCGAGGCAAGCAATTGATTCCCATCATACTATCCGGCGGCTCGGGGACCAGGCTCTGGCCGCTGTCGCGCAAGATGTACCCGAAACAGTTTCTGAGCCTGCTGCATGACGAAACCATGCTACAAAAAACACTACAGCGGCTCGCGGGACTCGAACATGGCGTCCCGACCGTGGTGTGCAACGACGAGCATCGCTTCATCGTCGCCGAACAGGCGCGCCAGATCGGCATCGAGGACCTATCGATCATTCTCGAACCCTTCGGCAGGAATACCGCGCCCGCAATCGCGGTTGCCGCGATTCACGCCGCGCAGCAGGCCGAAAATCCGGTATTGCTGGTGCTGACGGCCGATCACGAGATTCCGGACCAGGAAGCCTTCACCGACGTCGTCAGGCAGGCGTTGCCGCTGGCCGAGGCCGGCAAGCTGGTGACCTTCGGCATCGTGCCGACCCATGCCGCAACCGGCTACGGCTATATCAGGCGCGGCGCCGCCAGCGGCAATGGCTACATCGTCGACCGTTTCGTCGAAAAACCCGATCACGACAGCGCGCTCCGCTACCTGGAGTCGGATGATTATTACTGGAACAGCGGCATGTTCATGTTCCGCACCCAGGCTTACCTGGGCGAACTGCAAAGATTCAACCCCGAGATGCTCGCTCACTGCGCGCAGGCGGCCGCCAACATGCGCGAGGACATCGGTTTTCTGCGGCTGGATGCGGATGCCTTCGCGAAATGCGAGGCCGACTCGATCGACTATGCGGTGATGGAAAAGACCGAACTCGCCTGCGTGGTGCCGATGGATGCCGGCTGGAGCGATATCGGCAACTGGTCGTCGTTGTGGGAACAGGGAGAAAAGGACGAGCATGGCAACGCCACGCGCGGTGACGTCATCATCACCGATACCGAAAATTCGATCGTGCACGCGCAGAGTCGCCTGGTCGCGACGGTCGGAGTCAGCGATCTCGTTATCGTCGAAACCCAGGACGCGGTGCTGGTCGCCGCGAAAGAAAAGGCCCAGGAGGTCAAGCAGATCGTCGAACAGCTGGCCCGGGAAAACCGCGAGGAAGAGAATTTCCACCGCATCGTCTACCGCCCCTGGGGCAGTTTCGATTCGGTGGATGCAGGCGACGGCTACAAGGTCAAACGCATCAGCGTCAAGCCCGGCGCGCGGCTGTCGAAACAAATGCATCATCATCGCGCCGAGCACTGGGTTGTCGTCAGGGGCACCGCGCGCGTGTTTCGTGACGACAAGGTATTCGACCTGCACGAGAACGAATCGGTATTTATCCCGCTCGGCGCAACCCACTACCTGGAAAACCCGGGCGACGAACCGCTCGATATCATCGAGGTACAGTCGGGCTCATACCTCGGCGAGGACGACATCGTCCGCTTCGACGATATATACGGGCGCAGCGACCGGTAATTCGACAACAATTGACCTGGATCAGCCTCGTTTCACCACCAAATCGGTTATTCATTCACGATGAGCGATCAAATCCCGAACCAGTTCGACGACACACTGCTCGAAAACGAGCTCGAATACCCCGACTGGTTCAAGATCAGCCTCGGTGATCTGAACGACGACATCGCCGAGGCGCGCGCCGCCGGCAAGTTCGGCATCATGGTTTATTACGGGCAAAGCCGCTGCGCCTATTGCGCAAGGTTTTTCGATGTCAACCTCGCCGACGAAACTATCCAGCACTATGTTCGAAAACATTTCGACGTCGTGCCGGTCGATATCTGGGGCATCGAGGAATTTGTCGACACCGATGGAAAACCGTACAGCGAGCGCGAATTGTCGTTGCGCTACGAAACCAACTTTACGCCGTCGCTGGTGTTTTACGATCGCAACGGCAAACCTGTATACCGCCTGCGCGGTTACTACCCTCCCTATCAGTTTGGCGCAGTGCTGCGTTACGTGATCGAGGGCTTTTACCGCGTCGAGAAGTTTCGCGATTACCTCGAGCGCGCGGATCCCGACCTGTTTTTCACGACGGGAGAGCTGATCGAGCGCGACTTTTTTTCCGCCCCGCCCTACGATCTCGATCGCAGCAGGCGCGAGTCGGACAGACCACTCGCCGTCATCTTCGCGCAGGGTTCCTGCCACGCCTGCGAGCTGCTGCATACCGGTCCGCTGTCCCAGCAAGAGATTCTCGCCGAAATCGAAAAGATGGACGTCGTGCAGTTGAACCTGCTTGCCGACACCGAGGTGATCACGCCTGCTGGCAGGACCACCACGGCCAAACAGTGGGGTAAGGACCTCAACCTGTTTTATACTCCGACCATCGTATTTTTCAGCCCCGGGGGTAAGGAAATCATGCGCATCGATTCGGTAGTCCAGTTTTACCGGCTGTGGGGAGTGCTCGATTACGTCAACCGGCGTGGATACGAAAAAAATATCGATTACCAGGCCTGGCGCCTGCAGCAGCGCCAGACGACCGAGTAGACGCATTCGCATGAAACCGGAAACTCGAGCACGCGGGTCGCTTGCGCAACAGGTTATCGACACCTGCATCGCGATGAATACCCATGGTATCAATCAGGGCAGCTCCGGCAACGTCAGCCTGCGTTACCGGGACGGTTTCCTGATCACGCCATCGGGTATGCCATACGATCGACTGGCGCCCGACGACATCGTCTTCGTCGATCTGGGCGGCAAACCGTCCGGTGTCCTGCGGCCATCGAGCGAATGGCGTATGCATCGCGACATATATGCCCGTCGGCCCGAGGCCGGCGCGGTGCTGCACGTGCATTCGACCTTCGCCACCGCGCTATCCTGCCTGCGTATCGATATACCGGCCTTTCATTACATGATCGCGGTCGCCGGCGGCACCGATATCCGCTGCGCCGACTATGCGCTGTTCGGGACACAGGATCTGTCCGATAACATGCTGGTCGCCCTCGAGGGGCGGCGTGCCTGCCTGCTCGGCACCCACGGCATGATCTGCTTCCATGACGACATCGAGCGGGCGTTATGGCTCGGGATCGAAGTCGAGACGCTGGCACGGCAGTACTGGCATGCGCGCCAGGCAGGGGAGCCGGTGATACTGAGCGATGCGCAGATGCAGGAGGTGATCGCCAGCTTCGCCGACTATGGCAAGCAACCCGGACGCGAGGGCTGACTGATGAATGTCGACGGGGTACCGTATCGCAGTATCTGGGTTAACGGTGACGGCATCTCGGTCGACGTCATCGACCAGACCCGGCTGCCGCACGCATTCGAAATCATGAATCTAAAGACGCTCGATGACGCCTGCGTGGCGATTCGCGATATGGTGGTACGCGGTGCGCCCCTGATCGGTGCCACCGCGGCTTTCGGATTTTACCTTGCGCTGCGGCATGACGCTTCGGACAGGGGCATGCAAACCGCCTACGACCTACTCTACGCAACACGCCCGACCGCGGTAAACCTGCGCTGGGCGCTCGACAGGATGCATCAGACCGTGCGGCGTCTGGAACCCGAAGAACGCGCCGCGCGCGCTTATGCGGAAGCCGGTGCGATCGCCGAACTTGACGTCGAAACCAACCAGGGTATCGGTCGTTTCGGCCTGGTTCTGATCGAAAGCATCGCGATGAGAAAAAAACCCGGCGAGACCATCAACATCCTGACCCACTGCAACGCCGGCTGGCTCGC
>Ga0224512_10002685_pt1 | contig 16106 bp, 13 predicted proteins | sample SF_May12_sed_USG_4_FD_169103 | JGI IMG/M metagenome (GOLD analysis project Ga0224512, IMG submission 169103) | Sediment microbial communities from San Francisco Bay, California, United States - SF_May12_sed_USGS_13 | ecosystem: Environmental > Aquatic > Marine > Sediment | place: USA...
CCCTCGGCCCGGACCGAATCGGCGCTCTTGCCGAACGCGAGCGCCTCGGGCTGCGCCAGGAAACTCGCCATGAGCAGGTCGTGATGATCGCCGATGTCGTGGGCCGGCGCGCAGAAGCCGATGAAGTCGCACGGGATGAGCGTCGTTCCCTGGTGCAGCAGCTGATAGAAGGCGTGCTGGCCGTTGGTGCCGGGCTCGCCCCAAATCACCGGACCGCTGTCGTAATCGAGGGCCCGGCCGTCGCTGCGGACCGACTTCCCGTTGCTCTCCATGTCGAGCTGCTGCAAGTAGGCGGGTAGACGCGCAAGGTAGGTGTCGTAGGGCAGCACGGCAGTGCTCTCGGCGCCGAAGAAATTTCGGTACCAGATGCCGATCAATCCGAGCAGAGCGGGCATGTTCTCGCGCAGCGGGGCGGCGGCGAAGTGCTCATCCATCTCCCGGGCCCCGGCCAGCAGATCGGCGAACGCGCTCGCGCCGACAGCGATCATCAGCGAGAGCCCGACCGCGGATTGGAACGAGTAGCGCCCCCCGACCCAGTCCCAGAAGCCGAACATGTTGGCCGGATCGATGCCGAACTCGCTGACCCGCTCGGCGTTCGTCGACACCGCCACGAAGTGGCGTGCCACTGCGGCGTCATCGCCGAGCGCGTCCACGAGCCAGGCGCGTGCCGTGCGCGCGTTGGTGAGGGTCTCGAGCGTTCCGAAGCTCTTGCTCACGATCACGAACAGCGTCTCGGCGGGGTTGAGGCCGCGAATGGCCTCGGCGAAATCGCTGCCGTCGATGTTCGACACGAACCGCACCGTCATGTCGTTCGCGAACGGGCGGAGCGCGCGGTACGCCATCGCGGGACCGAGGTCCGATCCCCCGATGCCGATGTTCACGACGCCGCTGATGGGCCGGCCGGTGTGGCCGCGCCATGCCCCTGAGCGGACGTCTTCGGCGAAGGCGCCGGCGCGCTCGAGCACTTCGTGGACCGCCGGAACCACGTTCTCGCCGTCGACCACGATCGACGCCCCCTTCGGGGCGCGGAGGGCGGTGTGCAGGACAGCGCGGCTCTCGGTGACGTTGATCGGCGCCCCGCGGAGCATCTGGTCGCGCAGGCCTTCCATATTGGCGGTCTGGGCCAAGCTCACCAGCAAGCCGAGCGTTTCGTCGGTGAGCCGGTTCTTGGAGTAGTCGAGATACAGCCCACCGGCCTCGAGCGTGAGCCGGCGTCCCCGATCCGGGTCGCCTGCGAAGATCTCCCTCAGGTGGGTGCTTGCGATCTCCCGCTTGTGGTCCACAAGTGCGGTCCAGGCGGCGGAGCGTGAGATCAGAGCGTCGGTCATCGGTGGCTGGCGTGCCGGTGACCAGCGTACCCTCTCAGGCGTGGGCGACGACCACACCCACATCGACGTCGCGGGCCGGCGGGTGCGCCTCTCGAACCCGGGCAAGGTCTTCTTCCCTGACCTTGGCCTGACGAAGCTCGACCTGGTCGAGTACTACCTCAGCGTCGCCGATGCCGCCGTGGCCCATCTGGTGGAGCGGCCCTCGATCATGAAGCGCTACGTCGACGGCATCGTGGGCGAGCCGTTCTTCCAGAAGCGCGTGCCGAAGGGCGCGCCGAAGTGGCTGCAGACCGCGACCGTGAGCTTTCCGAGCGGGCGCACGGCGCGCGAGCTGGTGGTGGCGGACGCCGCCCACCTGGTGTGGGCGGTCAACCTCGGCGTGATCGACTTCAACCCTTGGTCGGTGCGCCGCGCGGATCTGGATCATCCCGACGAGCTGAGAGTGGATCTCGATCCGCAGCCGGAGGTGCCCTGGGACGAGGTGCGCCAGGTGGCGCTCGTCGTGGGGGAGGTGCTCCGCGAGCACGACCTGGAGGGTTTCCCCAAGACGTCGGGATCGCGCGGGATCCACGTGCTGGTGCGCGTGAAGCCCGAGCACGACTTCACGACCCTGCGGCGGGCCGCCCTCGCCCTGGCACGCGAGGTCGAGCGCCGCGCCCCTGGCAAGGCCACCTCGAGGTGGTGGAAGGAGGAGCGCGAAGGGGTGTTCGTCGACTACAACCAGAACGCCCGCGATCGCACCGTGGCATCGGCGTACTCGGTGCGGCCCGTACCCGACGCCCGCGTCTCGACACCGCTCGAGTGGGGTGAGGTCGCCGACGTGGAGCAGGGCGATCTCACCGTTGCCACGGTCCCGGCGCGCCTGAAGGAGGTGGGGGACCCGTCGTCCGGCCTGGATGAGGCTGTGGGAGACCTCGCATCGCTACTCGAGCTCGCCGACCGCGACGAGGCCGAGGGGCTCGGCGACGCGCCCTGGCCGCCGCACTTCCGGAAGCAGCCCTCGGAGCCCCGCCGCGTTCAGCCGAGTCGCGCCCGCAAGGACCCGTCGAGCGAGTAGCACGGAGGGCGCTCTGGAGTTCTCGTGATCGGCGCGCTCGAGGGCACCGGACCCTGCCGGCTGAGCTGCTACGGCGCGCCGATCGAGGCTCCCGGCTTGGACTGGCTGGCGACGAACGGGCGTGCGTACACCGACATGCACAGCAGCGTGCTGTGCCCCCTCACGCGGTGCTGCACGCGTGGGTGGCCGCGATCGCAGGGGCCGCGCGTCAGGAATCCAATTGGTCCGTGCCGCAGCTTCGTGGATCGCGGTCGTGGCGCCAGCGCTCGAAGCGCGCACCGTGGCGAATGCGGCCGTCGCTGGCGTGGTCGTAGCTCACCTCGACGACAAGCTCGGGGCGCAGCGAGGTCCACTCCAGCTCGCGGTCGGCATCCCACCGGCTCGGTTCCGCTGAGCCACGCTCGCCGCTCTCGTAGCGAGCGAGGAAGGCGGGGAGCTCCTGCTTCTGCTCCTTTCGGAAACCGGAGCAGTGCCCGACCGGTCGCAGCCGGCCGTCCGCGGTGTAGGCACCGAGAATCAGGGAGCCGAGGGTCCCCGCGCGCTTCCCGGGCCTCCAGCCGAGCACCACGCAGTCCATCGTGCGGCGGCGCTTGATCTTTGCCATTCCTTTGCGTTTGCCCAGCAGATAGGGAGCGTGGCGTTCCTTGGCGATAACGCCCTCCCGGGTCTCGAGCCACTCGCCGGCGACTGCGGGATCGTCGGTGAGCGGCGTCAGCTCGACCTCGCCGGCGAAGTGCTGCTCGAGCAGTCGCCGGCGGTCCGCGAAGGGCACCTCGAGCAGGGCCTCGCCGTCGAGAGCCAGCAGATCGAAAGCCACGACGTGGGCCGGCGTCTGCTTGGAGAGCAGGGCGATGCGCGACTGTGCGGGGTGGATGCGCTGCTGCAAGGCGTTGAAGTCCTCGCCCTCCTTGCGCCGAATAATGATCTCGGCGTCGAGCACGTATCGGCCGGCCGGTAGCGCGATCTCGGGGAAGTAGCGCGAGAGTGGCTTGTCGTTGCGCGAGCGGAGGTCGACCGCGTCGTCGTCGGCGAAGGCGATCACCCGGAATCCATCGAGCTTCGGCTCGTAGGCCCACTCTGCGCCCACGGGCAGCGTGGTTCGTGGCCTCGCCAGCTGTGGGGGAAGCGGTGGAGTGAGACCGGCGCCGGCCCTCATGTCAGCACCTCGCCCCGGAGTTCGGGGCGAGTGAACGGGAGTGACGGGACTCGAACCCGCGACCTCAGGATTGACAGTCCTGCGCTCTAACCAAGCTGAGCTACACCCCCAGTGCAGCCCGGGGAGGGTCAGTGGGCGGTGACAGATTTGAACTGCCGGCCCCCTGCTTGTAAGGCAGGTGCTCTACCGCTGAGCTAACCGCCCGAACCGTGGCGACCGGAAACGATACCAGCCGACGGCACCCCGGCCGAGCTAGAGGCCCTCTCCGTTGCGATGCATATGCCGCGCGGCGATGTGCATCACGCCGTTCGGGTCGCTGACTCCGCTGAAGCGGAAGTCATCGGCCGATTCGCCCGCGCTCGCGGTATCGAAGTCGAGGTCGCCGATGTCGAGCATGCGATCGAGCAGCGTCTGGTTGAGATTGATGTTCTGCACGCGCTCGAAAGCTGTCGACTGGAGGTGCCGCGAGAGGATGCCCCGCCGCACGACTACGCGCTCGGTGGAGGCGGCGTAGAAGGTCCGGGCACGGTGCAGGCCCGCGACCGCAACGACGAGCAGCAGGAGAATCAGCGAGAGGCCGATCCACCTGGCGCTGCCGCCGGGTACCGGTGCCACCATCGCGACGACGGCCGGTATCAACGCGGCCAAGCCCCACCGGATGAGAAAGCCGATCTGCGACTTCCACGCCGGGTGACCCGACCAAAGCACGCGTTCTCCGGGCAGTAGTTCCACTCGAAGACAAGGGTAGCCGTCGCTTAGGGTCGCAAGCGACGGACCCTCACCCGCCGCGCTCTAGCGCTGGCGCTTCTTGATCCATGTAGCCATGCACCCTGCATCGGCGGCGGGGATGGCGCTCTTGAGACCTATCGGCCAGGCACGGCCCTGAACGAACGCGGACGCCGCCGCCGCCCGATTCGGACGAAGGAGCTCACTCGTGCCAAGCGCCATTCGCCGATCTCGCCAGAGCACGGCCGCGACTGCCTATGCGCGGTCATTGAATTCGGTCAGTCGGAAAAAAACGGAGTCCGAACAACTGGGCCGGAGGCCGCCGGGCCCTTTAGGATGCGCCCCGAAAACTGAATCCGCCCGTCTCACCGGGCCAATGAAGAGGGAGCCAGTCCATGCCTGAGGGCACAGTCAAGTTCTTCAACAGCGAGAAAGGGTACGGCTTCATTACCCGGCCTGGTGAGGAAGACCTGTTCGTCCACTTCTCGAACATCGTCGGTACTGGTCGGCGCGACCTCGAGGTCGGCCAGAAGGTCGAATTCGAGATCGGCCCCGGTCGCAAGGGCGACGAAGCCCGCGACGTTCGAGTAGTCGGCTGAGGTCTGGCCGGCGCCCGCCGGTGGTCACGACTGCTCGACAACGGCCGGCCCCTAGGGGCCGGCCGTTGTCCTTTTCCGGCTAAGCCTCGAAGTCGAGATCCGTGGCGCGGGCGATCTGGCCGACGCCCAGGCAGTTGGGGCAGGGGCGCGATCCGCGGCCAGGGTCGACCAGCACTCGCTGGCCCCAGCACCATCCGCACATGACCCACTCCAGGCTCACTTCGGTCTGGCGCGCCCGCCCTGTGGCGGTGCGCTCGTCCTGCCAGCCGATTTGAGGTTGGTGTGCCATTGTTTTTCTCACGGTGTGGATTCGCCGCTTACCGGCGGTATCGGCACCTGGTTCCAGCGTCTTTAAGGCTTCGTTGCGCACTATAGTACGCAATGCGTACTATAACAATCAGCCTGGCGTGCCCCGTGGTGGGTGGCTCACGGGAAGCCCGTCTGGGGCGCGGCGAGCCGAGGACGACGCGCTGGCCGTGGCTCGCATCCTGTCCAAGCTCGATCTGCGCAACCGCGCAGAGGCCGCTGCCTATGCAGTGCGCGCGCTGCCCAAAGGACCCGTAGCTCGATAGGCAGTCCTACCGATGCTGACCCGTGCCTCGTGGCGGGATCCTGAGGTCCTCGCACATCCACGAGGGAAGGGCAGGCGATGAGCAGCAGCCAGAAGAACCAGGCGATCGTCCGGGCGGTCTGCGAGAACGCATCACGCGGTCACCTCGACGCACTCGACGAGATCGTCGCTCCGGACTACGAACTGCATCCAGACGGGGTGCGCAGCGCCGATGGCCTCAAGGAGATGGTGGAGGGGCTATCGGAGGGCCCTCCGGGTCTCCGGGTCACGATTGATCAGCAGTTCAGCGCCGGGGACTACGTTTCCACCCGCTTTACGATTCGCGCCACCCATGAGGGCCAGCTAATGGGCATCCGACGGGGAAGGACGCGGCGTTCACCGGCATCACGATCAGCCGATGCAAGGACGGCCGGGTCGTGGAGGAATGGGAGATCATGGACACCGTTGGCCTTTTGGGCCAGATCGGCGGGCTGGTGGGGATGGCTCCGAAGCTCGCGCCGAGCACATAGGGGCCGGGCCGTGGCGGTGGCCATCCTTCGCCGCCGCCGTCGGCAGCCGAGACCGCAGCCGCCGCGTCCTGCCTCCGTCAGTGCCCCCAATGCCGCTGGATTGGAACCGGGCTGGAGCAGTGGCTGCGGCGGGCCGAGCAGCTCCGGAAGACTCTCGAAACCGGCGACAAGGCGAGCCCCTTTGGCCGGCTTCGCCCGGCCGGACTGGCTCGAGCCACTCCGCAACGTGATGGGAAGCAGGCCCGCACAACAGTGCGGATCGCCGAGGGCTAGCCTCAGTTGGCCGGCAGCGCCCGCGGGCACCCGTCCTCTTTGGCGGGACCAACAGGCGGAGGCGCGTCACCGCGCCCTTGTGCGTACTCGGACGCAACCTCCCAACGGGAAGACCGTCGACCCCGCTCGGCCATTCTCGGATTGCTCGCGTCGCGTGCTGGCCGTAGCCTCGCCACCGAGGGAGAGCCGGCGAAAGCCGGACCGCGACATGAGGAGCTCGATCCACATGGCAGCGACGGCCACGACGCCCGTTCGTTGGGACACTTATGTTCGGGCCCAGTCCGACACGATGTTCAAGAGCTACGCCGACGACGGCGCGTTCGGCAAGTTCTTCCACATCCGGAAACCCACGCCCATCGATCAGCAGAAGGTGATCCGGATGAACCGGGACACCCTCTACTCGATGGGGGTCTTCGACCTCACCGACCCGGTCACCATCACCAAGCCCGACACCGGCGATCGCTACCAGTCGATGATGGTCGTGAGCCAGGACGAGTACATCCCGATGGTGGTCTACAAGCCTGGCGACTACACCTTGACCCAGGACGAAGTCGGCACGCGCTATGTCGTCGTGGTTCTGCGAACGCTGGTGGATGCGACCAAGCCAGAGGACATCACGGCCGTCAACGCAATCCAGGACAAGATCACGACCCAGCAGGCCTCAGCGGGCACGTTCGAGATTCCGAATTGGGATCAGAGGGAACTCAAGAAACTGACCGACGCGATCAACGTGCTGGCCGACACGATGACCGACACCTCCAAGTGCTTCGGTACCGAAGAGGAGGTCGAGCCGATCGAGCATCTGCTGGGCGCCGCGTTCGGCTGGGGCGGCTTGCCAGCCAAGGACGCCACCTATGACACCGTGACCCCCGAGCACAATGACGGCACGACCCCGCAGGTCCTCACCGTCAAGGACGTGCCGGTCGACGGGTTCTGGTCAGTCAGCCTCTACAACAAGGACGGCTACTACGAGAAGAACCCGAGTGGCGTCTACGTGATCAACGACCGGAACGCCACCAAGGGCAGCGACGGGAGCGTCACGATCCACTTCGGCGGGGATCCCAGTCAACCGAACCATCTCTACATCACCGACGGCTGGAACTACACGGTGCGCCTCTACCGCCCCCGCAAGGAGATCCTGAACGGGTCGTGGGCCTTCCCTGCCGCGAAGGTCGTCTCATAACGGCCGGACGCGGCGCCGGGGATCGAACACCACCTCAGGTGGGTCATTGCGTGCGGTGTCGTCGATGCCCCCAACGGGATTCGAACCCGTGCTACCGCCTTGAAAGGGCGGCGTCCTAGGCCACTAGACGATGGGGGCCGCGCCGCCGGAGCGGGCCGGCGGATGATATCCGCCGGGCGGCCGCAGAAACGACTCGGGCCCGGTCGGCGTTGCGCCTGACCGGGCCCGAGGGTGGCAGCAGTGGATTACCAGGGGCGTTCAAAGTGGCCCTTTGGCTGCCTCTGCGCCAGGAGCGACGCCCCTAGCTGCTGCCACCTCCACTATGGTCAGAACTCAAGTTGGACCACCTCCTTTCCGTAGTGCCCGCAACGATAGCTGCGGCGCGGCACAGGTTCCAACTCGCGGTCAGCTCAGCTGCTGGCGAGCAGTCGATCCGCGATCCTGTTCAGCCCCTCGTAGCCGGGGTCGCCGATGGTCTGGCCGGCGATCTTGCCGTCGGGGTGGACGAAGATGTACGTCGGTGTGCCGCGAAGGCCGAAGGCTTGAGCGAGGGTGCCGTTGTCGAAGATCGATTGGTGCGTCCAGCCGTGCTCCTCGTAGAAGCCGCGGCCCGCACCGGCATCGTCCTGGACGTCGATGCCGAGGTAGTTGATGTCGGGCCGGTCCTCGATGAACCGCTTCACGTCCCCGGCGGTCTCGTTGCAGACCTCGCACCACGAGGCCCACATCTGGATCACGAGCGGCTTGCCGGCGACGGCGTCCTGAATGTTGATGCTCCCGCCGGTCTGGAGGTCGGTACCGGTGAAGGCCGGAAGATCAGGCCCTTTGGGCAGCGGCTCGCTCGCATCGCCCGCTGGCTCCTTGGCGGGGCCCTCCGCGGAAGCGACGCGCGCCTCGGTGCTCGCCTGCGCAGCATCGTCGCCCGGCACGGCGGCGCTCTCGCCGACCTTGTCGCCGCTCTGGGCGAGGCCGAAGATGATCAGCCCGCCTACGACGATTACAGCGATCGCGCCACCGATGATCACCATGGTCTTCTGAGACATGTTTCGAGACTCCAAGGGTCGTGCGAGTTTCGCGTGCCGTCGGACATACACGCGGTTCGACGGAGGCGGATGTCGACACGCTCCGGCTACGAGGTTCGCCGAGCCAATCCGATTCTCGCTGCGAGGGTGTAATAGGTAGCGCGATGTTGGCACGCAGACGCATACGCGAGCAGCAGCTCGTGGACGAACCGAATCTCGTCTCCGACGCGGAGCTGCTTCGGCTGATCGGCGAGGGCAGCGAGTCGGCGTTCCGCGCCCTGTGGGCGCGTTACGGAACGGCGGTCTACCGGGTCTGCCGCGGAGTGCTGCGCGACCCCGAGGCTGCAGAGGACGCAACCCAAGAGGCGTTCGTGCGCATCTGGCGCGGCGCGTCAACCGTGGACGAGAGCAAGGGCAAGCCCGCGGCATGGCTTTTCGTCGTTGCGCGCAATGCCGCGCGCAACGTGGCCCGGGTGCGCGTACCGACACCGGCGATCGTTCCTGAGACCGCGGGCGAGGACGGCCACGAAGATGCGCTGATCGATCGGTTCTGGGTAGACGGCGTACTCGAGCGGCTACCCGAGAGCGAACGCGAGGTCATCATGCTCGCCTACTTCGCCGATCTCTCCCACAGTCAGATCGCGGCACGGCTGGGGCAACCTCTCGGCACAGTGAAATCGAGGATCCGTCGGGCCCTCGGGCGCATGGCCGACGCGGCGGACGAGCAGTGAGCCACGACGACGATCTCTACGAGCGCCTGCCCGATCTCGTCGGGATGCACCCGGCGACAGATGACGAGGCGGAGCTGCGCGAGGCCATCGAGCGGTCGCCGCGGCTCAAAAGGCGGCTGGCCAATCTCCGGCGGGTGCACACGCTGCTGCGCTCAAGCGATGGTGCCGAGCGGCCCAGTCCGGCGCTCGCCGCGCGCGTGCTCTCCATTCCGGGCCTGACGCCGAAGAGCACGATGCTGAGTCCCGGCCGCCGCGGTTGGGCGGCGATCGGGGCCGTCGCGGCCGCCGCCTGCGTGGCGGCGCTGTTGGTCGTGACGTCGGCGCGCGATGTCGGCACGAACTTCGAGCCGATCAGCGAGCCCACGGCCTTGATGACCGTAAGCGGCAAGCGAAGCGGAATCACGGTTCAGCTGGGCGAGGTTGGCGACGGCAGGCAGGTTCAGCTCGTCGCCAGCGGCCTGAACGGGGACGGCCGCTCGTACGAGCTCTGGTTCGAGGGTCCCTCCGGCACTCGTAACCTCGGAAAGTTCGCGCCCGACAAGAGTGGCGAGTGCAGCATGCTGTTCGACGCCCCGGCGGGCGAGTGGGTTGCGGCGGTCGTCACACACGCCAACGAAACCCCGGGAACGGGAGCCGTCGCGAGTGCGGTCATCTGACACCGAGCGGTTACTTCAAATAGTGTAGTATCGCCCAATGGGACTCCTCAAACGGATTCTCGGACGCACCATCGTTCGACGAGAGGGAGAGATGACACGCGCAGTGTGGAACGGCGAGGTGATCGCCGAGAGCGATAACACGGTAATGGTCGAGGGCAACCGCTACTTCCCGCCCGACTCGGTGAAGAGTGAGTTGCTCGTGGATTCTCCGACCAGCTCGGTGTGCCCCTGGAAGGGCACCGCGTCGTACTACGACATCGTCGTGGAGGGTGAGACCAACGCGGGCGCCGCGTGGTACTACCCGGACCCGAAGCCGGAGGCCGCCGAGATCAAGGATCACGTCGCGTTCTGGAACGGCGTGAAGGTCGAGGTGTAGGGCTCTGGTGGCCGAGTACGACGTCATCGTGGTGGGTGCCGGCATGGCCGGCATGAACGCCGCCTGGAAAGCGCAAGTTGCAGGCGCCAAGGTCGCCGTCGTCGAGCGCGACCGCGTCGGCGGGACCTGTCCGATCAAGGGCTGCATCCCAACCAAAGCGCTCATCCGGAGCGCCGAGGTCGCGCACGTGGCGCGCCGCGCCGCGGATTTCGGTGTGCACGTCGGCTCGGTCGAAGTGGACTTCGCCGCGGCGGTGGCGCGAATTCGTGACATCGCGGCACAGGGCGAGAGCGGTTCGCGAAGCTGGCTCGAATCCCTTGACAACCTCGATCTCATCATGGGCGAGGCCAGTCTCTCCGGTCCGACGAGCGTGGTAGTGGATGGTCAGGACCTCGAGGCGCCCAAGATCATCTTGGCCACCGGAGCCGAGGCACGGGCCATCCCCATACCAGGGCTGGACCAGACGCCCTATCTCACTTCCGACGACGTCGTTCTGCGGATCACGGAGCTGCCGCCGAAGCTTCTCGTGATCGGCGCCGGACCGATCGGGCTCGAGCTAGGCCAGGCGCTCAGCCGGCTTGGGTCCGACGTGACCATCGTTGAAATCACCGAGACCCTGCTGCCTGAGCTCGAGCCCGAGGTCGGCGAGACCCTGGCCGAGGCGCTGCGCGGTGAGGGCATCGAGTTGCTGCTCGGCGCCACGATCGAGCGGGTGGGGTCCGACGGCGCTGAGCGTACGATGATCGTCACCTCAGGTGGCGAAACCGCCGAGCTGCGGGGCACCGACATCCTGCTGGGGGTTGGTCGTGGACCTGCGGTCTCGGCGTTGAACCTGGAGGCCGCCGGGGTCGAGTACACGACCGATGGCATTGCGGTGAGCAGGCAGCTCCAGACCAGCAAAGAGGGAATATTCGCTGCTGGCGACGTCGTCGGCCTGCCCTATGGCGCCTTCACCCATGTTGCGCGCCGGATGGGCCAGGAGGTCGTCCAGAATGCCGTCAACGGCGCTCACCACGAGGTCGATTCCGACGCGGGTCCGCGGGCGATCTTCACCGATCCCGAGGTCGCGACCATCGGCATGAGCGAGCGGGAGGCGATCGAAGCGGGCCTTGACGTGAGCGTCGGCAAGGCCGGCTTTTCGGGGGGCAAGGCGCGCGCCTGGGGCGAGGAGCGCGGCTTCGCCAAGGTCGTCACCGAGAAGGGCACCCGGCGCATTCTCGGCGCGACGATCGTCGGGTACCACGGCGCCGACCTCATCCACGAGATCGCGGTGGCAATGAAGGCGGCGGGAGGGCTGATCGATCCGGTCGTCGACTCCTTCCACATCCACCCCACCCTCGGCGAGCGGGTGGCCGACGCGGCCGCCCAGGCCGCCGGCTGATCTTGCGAATCCAGCGCCTCGCGGCGGTTCTACTCGCTGCATAGGGGCCTCTTGCTGCTGGGCGTTCGCGGCTCGGCGGTTGAGTGCTTCAATGCCCGCCGCCAACCCGAGCGTCCAGCCTGTTCGGGCGTGCTATCCACAAGGCGGCGTCCTCCAATGAGCGAGAACGAGCAAAGTTCTGACCGGCGTGCCTTCCCGCGCTTCGCAGCCTCGATGCGCGCCCGCGTCTCGGACGAGGACGGCGTCACGGCGGATGGGGAGGTCATCAACATCTCCGAGGGGGGCGTGCTCATCAACGGCGCGCAACTGCCCCTTGACGGCCGGGTTCGCATCGAGCTCGAGCTTGACGAGCTCGGGTGGCAGGAGATCAACGCGGAAGTCGTCCGCGCGGTCCCCAGCGCCGACGGCCCGGGACAGCTGGCGGCGCGCTTCGCCGGGGTGGCGGCCTCAGGCGAGCGCGACGCCATCAGGGCGTTCTTGCAGGAGCATTTCGCAGAGTGAGCGCCCGCCCTGCGGCCCGATAGCGGCTCGCCGGGCCTGGGTATGATCCTTCTGAGGAACACACCCAGTTGGTCCATGTCATTCAGCTCGTTGCCGCGTTCGCCCTGGTCCTACTCAACGGGTTCTTCGTCGCGGCTGAGTTCTCACTTGCTCGTGCTCGTCTAACGCGGCTCGACACTCGCGCCGAGGCCGGCAGCCGCACGGCGGCTCTCGCCGCGCGGCAGGTTCGCGAGATCGATCGCTACCTTGCCGCCTGCCAGCTGGGCATCACGCTGGCGAGTTTGGGTCTCGGCTGGATCGGCGAGCCGGCGTTCGCATTCCTGCTCGAGCCGCTGCTCGGAGCGCTCGGCATCGCCGACGCGCCCTCGGTGCTGATCGCCGGCATCGGCGCGTTCATCATCATCACGGTGCTGCACGTGGTGGTCGGCGAGCTGGCACCGAAGACCGTGGCGATCCAGCGCGCGGAGAGGACGGCCCTGAGCTCGGCCTGGGCCCTCGAGTGGTTCCGCCGCATCCTCTGGCCGTTCATCAAGATGCTGAACGGCGCGGGTAACTGGGTCGTGCGCCGCTTCGGCGTCGAGCCGGCCACGGAACGAGAGCTCGCCTCCACGCCCGAGGACCTGCAGCGCCTCATCGCTCAGAGCGAGCAGGGGGGCGCCCTGGACCCCGAGGAGGCCGACATGCTCGAGGGGGTCTTCGGTCTGCACGAGACGGTCGCACGGGACGTCATGACCCCGCGGCCGGAGGTCTCCACTCTGGGCGAGACCGACACCGTTCATAGCGCGCTGCGGATCGCGCTCGACAGCCACCACAGCCGCTTTCCGGTGTTGGGCTCGGGGGACGATGTGATCGGCGTGGTGCACCTCAGCGGCCTGGCGCGGGCGTTGATCGAGCACGGCGAGCGCGCTCTCGTGAGGGACGTCGCCGCGCCCACGATCTTCGTTCCCGAGACCCATCCCTTGGACGAGCTGCTCCGGGAGCTGCAGGCGAAGCGCAGCTCGCTGGCGATCGTTCTCGACGAGTACGGCGACCTGGCAGGCGTCGTCAGCGTTGAGGACGTGATCGAGGAGATCGTCGGTGAGATCGAAGACGAACGTGATCGAGCGCGCGCGATCGACGTGCGGCCCGACGGCCGCGTCGTGGTGCAGGGGCATGTCGCGCTGGAGGATCTCGTCGACCACGGGATCGATATCGTCGACGAGACCGTTACCAGCGTCGGAGGCTTGGTCTTCGCTCTGCTCGGGCGGCTGCCGCGGACGGGCGACTCGGTCGTGCACAGCGGCCACGTCCTCACCATCGAGGCGACTCGGGGCACGCGCATCCTGCTGGTCGCAATCGAACCGAGCGGCACGGTACGCGCCGACGACGCGTAAGGGGCCGAGCCTTATGCCCAATTCGCGTCCCGGCTCTTTCGCCGTAGGTTCCCGACTTTTGGCCAGGTTGACCTCGGCAATGCATCTTCCCATGTGGCATTGCGCGCGAACGTGCTCCGGAAAGTCAGGATGGAGAGGGTGATGCGGCCACGCCGGATTTCCGCTGAGCGCGGTTTCGGGGTCACCCGTTTGCGGTAACCACCACAGGGGTGTTGTCCGGACCCCGCTCTAAGTCCGCACGAGGACTGGACTCTTGACACCTAGCAAGCGTCCCGGCCCGTGCTTTTATCGACTCTGTGTTCTTCCCGTCAGGCAATCCTCTCCAGCGCCTGGTGCTGCCCGCGGTTGTTCTTGGAGGGATGCTCCTCGTATTGGTTGGAGCCTTCGTCTGGTCGATCGATCGTGAGCGCGACCGGGTTCGAGGCTCCCACCGGCAGGTTGCCGAGCAAGCGGCGACCGAGCTCAACGAGACGATCAAGAGCACGATCGGCGGTCTCCGCGGCCTTCGGGGTCTGCACGACGCGAACTCCAAGCTGAGCTCCCGGCAGTTCGAGATCGCGAGCAACGCGGTGCTCGACCAGCATGAGCTGCTCGGGACCCAGTGGATCATGAACGTAAAGCGGCCGATGCGGCGTAGGTACGAGAGGGTCCACGACCGTCGGCTCTTCGTGGAGGGCAAGGATGGACGCAGGCGGGCGCCGGATGCGGATTCCTGGGCCGCGGTGACCTACGTGGCGCCACGGGAGCTCCACAAGCGGGCCGAGGGGCTGGATCACTTCAGCAGCGGTCCCCGTCGGCCGGCGCTGAACAGAGCCCGGGATCTCGGCTCGGCTCAGCTTTCGGACCCGAACCTTCTCGGGGTGCCCGGCCGGCCGCTCGGCATCATGATCTTCCTGCCCGTCTATACACAGGGCAAGCCCACCCAGACGGTCGCCCAGCGCCGCGCCGCGCTGCGCGGTTGGGTGGCAGGCGTATACCAGCTCGACAAGCTCGCCACGTCGGTGTTCGACGACCTTCCGGAGGGCTCCGGTATCGACATCATCGTGGGGCAGGAGTCGATCCTCTCGACCAAGCGGGATTCCGGCTCCGGCGTCTTCGAGGCGCTGACGGTCGCGGGTCAGACTTGGACGATCTGCGCCAAGAGCAGCGCGCGGTTCTCGTGGAGGAACCCGCTGGCTGTGCTCGCGCTCAGTCTGCTCGGCACCCTGCTGGTGGCGCTGCTGATCCTTCAGAGCAGGCGTCGCGAGCTTTCCATGCTGAGCCTGCTCGAGGAGCGGCGTGAGCGTGAGGCGGTCGAGGCCGCTTTGAACGAGACAGAGGAGCGCAACAGGACGATCGTGGACTCCGCGCCCGACGGAATCGTCACGACGGACTCCGACGGTCGCATCCAGTCCATGAACCCTACTGCCGCGCGCATGTTCCAGAACGACGCCACGGAGGTCGCCGGGCGCAGCGCATCGGTGCTGTTCGGGCTGCCGGATCATGTGATGCCCTATTCCGGCGGTGTATCCGGCGTGCTGCGGCGGGCGGCGACCTCGGGCGACGACGCCGACTTGATCGGACTGCGCGGCGAGATGCGTTTCCCGGTTGAGGTCCGCGTCAGCGCCATGAGGGCCACGGGCGGCCTCACCCTCGTCGCCCGAGACGTCACCGAACAGAGACTCGCGGAGGCCGAGGAGCGGGCGCTGCGGACCGTGGCGACGAAGGTTGCCGAGGGCGCCGCCCCGGAGATCGTCTTCGATCTGGTGGCGGCGCAAGCAGGCGAGCTATACGAGGCGTTCGGCTCTTATGTCGTGCGCTGTGACTCCGACGCCGGAACGCTCGTCGGACGATGGGGGGCCTTCGTGGACCACGACGTCCGCACGTTCTCCCCCCACGACAACCACACCTGTGCCCGAGTGGCCCACTCGGGCATGGCCTCCATGACGCGTGACTACGCCCTTTCCGAGTACGAGGGGATGAGCCAGTACGGCGTGCGCTCGGCGATCGCGGCCCCGGTACGGGTCGACGGGGAGCTCTGGGGAGTGGTCGGCGTGGCCTCTGGCGTCCCCGGCGCGTTCCGACAGGGATCCGAGCTGCAGCTCGAGCGGTTCGCGGAGTTCGTCTCCATGGCGATTGCCAACGCCGACGCTCGGGCGCGTCTGGTGGCCTGGGCCGCAACCGATGAGCTCACCGGTCTACCGAACCAACGGACCTTCCATGAGCGATTGGCAACCGAGGTCGAGCGCGCCCACCGCCATGGCCACCGCGTCAGCTTGGCGCTGTTCGACGTCGATCGCTTCAAGAGCGTCAACGACAGCCACGGCCACCAGACCGGTGACCAGGTGCTGGTCGAGATCGCTGAGCGTCTCCGGGGCATCATGCGCACCTCCGACACCGTCGCCCGCATCGGAGGCGAGGAATTCGGCTGGATAATGGTGGAGACCGACGGGCTGGGCGCATGGCGCGCGGCCGACCGCGCTCGCGCGGCGATCGAGAGCACCCCATTCCCCGACGTGGGGCCGGTCACCGTCTCGGGGGGAGTCTGCGAGCTCTCGCCGACCGGCAGCGCCGGCGAGATCTTCCGTCTGGCCGACGTCGCGCTCTACTGGGCCAAGGCCCAGGGGCGAAACGTCTGCTTCCGCTACTCGCCCGACGTGATCGAGGTGCTGTCCGCCGAGGAGC
>Ga0224512_10002686_pt1 | contig 16104 bp, 12 predicted proteins | sample SF_May12_sed_USG_4_FD_169103 | JGI IMG/M metagenome (GOLD analysis project Ga0224512, IMG submission 169103) | Sediment microbial communities from San Francisco Bay, California, United States - SF_May12_sed_USGS_13 | ecosystem: Environmental > Aquatic > Marine > Sediment | place: USA...
CCTGTGGGGGCTCGTTCTGGTGGTCAGCGGAGCACTGCTAGCTCTTGGGTATTTCAACTTGGCAGGTCCGGTGGGCCGTATCGCCGAGTCGGGTCTGCAGCTCCTGTTCGGCGTTTGGGGTTATCTGGTTCCCCTCGGCCTGTTCATCGTTGGCGTCGGTCTCATCGTTCGTCCCCCCAGACAGGATCACGGGCGGTTGGCCGTTGGCATCGCGATCGCCTTTCTCGGCTCACTGGCGTTATTCCATCTCATGACCGGAACCGTGTCGCTTGCCAGAGACATCGATCTGGTGCGTGACCGGGGAGGCGCGGTGGGCTCACTCATCGCTTTCCCGTTGCGGCGGGTCGTTGGGTTCTGGGGAGCTTTCGTCATCCTGGCGGCTTTCACCGGGCTGGGTGTCCTGGTTATTACCAAGACGACGCTGCGTGACGTTGGGTTGACGCTCGCCGCCGTCGGGCGCCGGGTGAGCTCGTGGGCATCTCAAACCACTGTTTCGGTGTCGGACGCCAGGAAGACCAAGAAGGTCTTGGCCGCTCCACGCCCGTCGGGACCACCCGGGCGCACTGAGAAAGCCTCACGGCCTGCGCCCAAAGCTCCGGCCAAGCCCAAGACGGATCCCGTCCACGCTCCGCCGGTTGTGGCACCCGGCGGCGGCTACAAGCTGCCTCCGCTCGATTTGCTGATCAGCGGCACTCCCGACGCCGGTCACGACAGGCGTGCACTGGAGGAGACCGGTCGGGAGCTCGAGATGACGCTGGGTCAACACGGGGTGCAAGCTCGCTTGGTACGAATCGTGCCGGGGCCCACGGTGACTCGATACGAGATAGAGCTGGCGCCAGGAGTCAAGGTGTCTCGGGTAACCAGCCTGTCCCACGACATCGCATACGCGTTGGCGGCTGCCGAAGTGAGGGTGTTGGCTCCTATCCCCGGCAAGAGCGCGGTTGGCGTCGAAGTCCCGAACCGTCACCGCAGGATGATCCATCTGGGCGATGTCCTCCGATCGGACGAGGCTGCCGCAGCCACTCATCCCCTTCAGGTTGGCCTGGGGATGGATATTGCAGGCGCGGCCAATCTGTTGAACCTGGCAGACCTCCCTCATGTGCTGATCGCCGGCGCCACCGGCGCCGGGAAGTCGTCGTGCATCAACGCGGTCGTCACTTCGCTGCTGATGCGTACCACTCCAGAAGAGGTGAGACTGATCCTCGTCGACCCCAAGCGGGTCGAGTTAGGCCAATACAACGACGTTCCCCATCTGATGACGCGCGTCATCACCAACCCAAAGAAGGCTGCCGACGCGCTGCAGTGGACGGTTGGCGAGATGGAACGTCGCTACGAACTGGTGGCCGACGCGGGCGTGCGCGACATAGTGGGCTACCGCGAGAAGTTCGACGCGGACATGCTCGAGGGCGATCGCTTCGATCGCTTTCCATACCTCGTCGTTGTGGTGGACGAGTTGAACGACCTCATGATGGTGGCCGGACGCGCCGTTGAGGATGCCGTTGTACGCATCGCCCAGATGGCGCGTGCTGTGGGCATTCACCTGGTTCTCGCCACCCAGCGGCCGTCGGTGGACGTCATCACCGGCGTCATCAAGGCCAACATCCCCTCACGCCTCGCTTTCTCGGTGGCATCGCAGGCGGACAGCCGGGTCATCATCGATCAGGGCGGTGCCGAGAAGTTGATAGGCCTCGGCGACATGCTCGTGGTGACCGCGGTCAACCCCAAGCCAGAGCGCATCCAGGGTGCTTGGGTCTCAGAAGAAGAGATCCACGCGGTGGTCGACTGGGTCAAGGAGCAGCGCAAGACCCAGTACAACGATGAGGCTGTCTTCAAGGTCGCCGACAAGCAGGCGCAGGATCACGAAGAGTTCGACGGTGAGGACCCGGTTGTGATCCGGGAGGCGATCGAAGTCATCGTCCGCTCCCAGCTTGGCTCAACATCGATGTTGCAGCGCAAGCTTCGCATCGGCTTCGCCAGAGCTGGGCGCGTCATGGACATTCTGGAGCGACGTGGGATCGTCGGCCCGGGCCAAGGATCGAAGGCCCGCGAGGTCTTGCTCACCGTCGAGGAGCTTGACGAGATGCTCGAGGGCGCAGAGAACTGACGGGGAGCGCCGGCGCAGGGCCAGGGCGCCGGCGCGTACACTCGGAAGTTCGATGGCCGAACTCGATTCATCACCGCCGCCGGCACCAGTTGTGCGCTTCGATGACTTGGTCGCAGGGTCCGCCTTCGGCTTCGATGGGTGGATAGGGACCCTCGCAACCTCGTCGATTTCAGAGGTTCCCGCCGTGCTGCAAGCAGCCGCGGCCGCCGCGGCTGGAGGCCTGTGGGCGGCTGGCTTTGTCTCTTACGAGGCGGCACCCGCATTCGACTCTGCTCTGGCAGCCGCAGAGCCGAGCGACGACGTGCCCTTGGCGTGGTTCGCGTTGTTCACCGATCGCACTCCGTTCGAGTTGGTGCAACCCCGTCGCCAGAGGCCGGCACCATACGGAGTGTCGGCCTGGAGCTCTTCGATAGGTCAGGAGCGGTTCGAGGCCGATGTTGGCCGGATCAGAGACCTCATCGCCAAGGGAGACACCTATCAGGTGAACCACACCATGCGCCTGGGGGCGTCTTTCAGCGGCGACGCCTTCGAGTTCTACCGGGATCTGGCTCTTGCTCAGCAAGGTGCTTACGCCGCCTACCTCGACGTAGGCCGGTTCCAGGTGGCGAGTGCGTCCCCTGAGCTCTTCTACGCCAGGTCGGGTCGATCCATAATCACCAAGCCGATGAAGGGAACTGTCCGCCGGGGGCGGTGGCCCGAAGAAGATCGCCGTCTGCACCAGTGGCTCGATGCCTCCGAGAAAGATCGAGCCGAGAACCTCATGATCGTCGACCTGCTTCGAAACGATCTGGGGAGAGTGGCCGAGTTCGGGAGTGTCTCGGTAGACGCTCTTTTCGATATCGAGCGGTACGCCACGGTGTGGCAGGCAACTTCGACCATCTCTGCTGAGCTGCGGGCCGATGTAGGCGACGCCGATGTGTTCGGTGCGCTGTTCCCGTCTGGGTCGGTGACGGGCGCTCCCAAGCCACGCACCACCGAGATCATCGCCGAGCTCGAAGGCTCGCCCCGCGGCATCTACTGCGGGGCGATCGGTTTTCTCGCTCCTCCCGACTCGGGTGGTCCCGACGCTGAGTTCAGTGTCGCCATTCGAACGGTCGTGGTCGACGCTACCGAGGGAACCGCAAGCTACGGAGTCGGTGGCGGGATCACCTGGGACTCATCACCGAGCGGCGAGTACGAGGAGGCACGCGACAAGGCGAGGGTGCTGGTCGAGAGGCGCCCCGACTTCGAACTGCTCGAGACGCTGCGGTGGGAGCCGGGCAGCGGTTTTCCACTGCTCGATCAACACCTCGATCGCATGGGCGACTCCGCGTCGTATTTCGGCTTCGCTTTCGATCGAGCCGCTTGTGCGACTGCTCTAGCCGATGCGGTGAGCGCGTCATTGACTACCTCGCGCCTGCGCTTGGTGTCGGACCGCAACGGTTCGGTCAAGGTAGAAGCAGAGGAGCTGGTCGAGGTGGTCCAGCCGGTGAGGCTGGTGGTGGACGACGAACCGGTGTCATCTCGCAATGTCTTCCTATTCCACAAGACCACCAACCGGCGCGAGTACGCGGAACGAGCCGCTCGTCACCCCGACGCCAGCGACGTGTTGCTCGTCAACGAACGAGGCGAAGTGACGGAATCCACGGTTGCCAACGTATTGGTCAAGCTGGACGGCCACTGGTACACCCCCCCTCTGGAATCGGGGCTTTTGCCCGGTCTCGGCCGTCAGATGACGTTGGGTCGGGGGGACGTCAAGGAGCGGGTGATCCTGGCTGCCGAGCTGCCTGACGCTGAGGAAATGGCGTTGGTCAACAGCGTTCGGGGTCGCATGACGGCGCTGCTCGTCCCCTGAACGCGGGCAGGTAGCCTCCGCTGATGCTCCAGATTCTTGACCAATCGGGCTCGCTCACCGGCGATGCGCCGTTCGATTTGGATGAAACCAGGCGCCTCTATGAGGCGATGGTTGCGGCGCGCACGTACGATCGCAAGGCGTCCGCCATGCAGCGACAGGGACGCCTTGCCACGTACGCGCAGTTCGAAGGCCAAGAGGCAGCGCAGATAGGCAGCGCAGCTGCGCTGCGGCCGGATGACTGGATGGTGGGGACATATCGCGACGCAGCCGCCATGTGGTTCCACGGATTCGGCTGGTTGAATCTGATCCTTGGCAGAACGGGCGATGAGCGTGGCGGGCGTGCCCCGGCCGACATCGCGGTCTTGCCCCCCTCGATAACAGTCGGGGCTCACATGCTCCATGCGGTTGGGCTGGGATGGGCCGAGAAACATCGCGGCTCGGATAAGGTGGCGCTCACCTATTTCGGAGATGGTGCGACTTCGGAAGGCGACTTCCACGAAGCGATGAACTTCGCAGCTGTGTTCTCGACACCGACGATCTTCTTGTGCCAGAACAACGGGTTCGCCATCTCGATGCCTCGCGGCAGCCAGACCGTATCCGGCACTCTGGCCGACAAGGCGGGTGGCTACGGAATGCCGGGGCTGGTGGTGGATGGCAACGACGTTATGGCTGTCTCCTCGGCAACCTCCGAGGCAGTGGAAAGGGCCCGGTCGGGTCAGGGGCCAACGTTCATTGAGGCAGTGACCTATCGGATGGCCCCCCACACCACAACCGACGACGCCTCGCGTTATCGCACCGATACCGAAGTGGAAGAGTGGCGCGCCAAGGACCCGATCTCTCGAGTGCAGGCCTATCTCGAGGCAAATGGCGGGTGGGACCAGGCGTGGCAGGACGAGATCGAAAAGACCGCGAGTGAGACCATCGAAGCTGCCGTCGTCGAGGCCGAAGGGTTGGAGCCCTTCGGTCCAAGCGAGATATTCGACGCCATGTTCGCCGAACCAACCTCGGCTTTGCTTGAGCAGCGCGACAGCCTCACCGGGGGCGATGGCTGATGGCAGAGATCAACATGGCCCAAGCGCTCAACAGCGCTCTGGATATCGCACTCACCGAAGACTCCAATGTCGTTTTGCTTGGGGAGGATGTTGGAACAACCGGGGGAGTCTTCCGGGTCACCGATGGGCTGGCCGAGGCTCACGGCCCCGAGCGCGTTATCGACACACCGGTAGCCGAGTCGGGCATCGTTGGCACAGCGTTCGGAATGGCGGTGGCCGGTATGCACCCCGTGGTTGAGATCCAGTTCATGGGGTTCGCCTATCCGGCGTTCGATCAGATCATCAGCCACGTTTCCCGCATCCGCAACAGATCGCGTCATCGTTTCACAGCCCCCATGGTTATCCGGATTCCCTTCGGCGGAGGCATCGGCGCGGCCGAACATCACTCCGAATCCACCGAGGATCTGTTCGCCCAGGTTCCCGGCATCAAGACGGTTGTTCCCTCAGGCCCATACGACGCCAAAGGCCTTCTGTTGCAGGCCATCGCCGACCCCGACCCCGTTGTCTTCTTGGAGCCGATCCGCTCCTATCGAGCCACCAAAGAAGACGTGCCAGAGGATCACTTCACGGTTCCCATCGGCCAGGCAGCCCTCGTGAGGGAGGGCGATGACGTCACGCTGGTTTCCTATGGAGCGATGATGCGCGAGGTTCTCGCCGCCGCCGATGCACTGGTGGACGCCGGTTACTCGCCGGAGGTGCTCGACCTCAGGACCCTTTCACCGTGGGATAGCGCCACAGTCGTCGCCTCGGTCACCAAGACCGGCCGCGCCGTCGTGGTCCAGGAGGCCCCGCGCACCGCAGGCTTCGCGTCTGAGGTGGCAGCCGTCATCTCCGAGCGTGCTCTCTACTCGCTGGCGGCGCCCGTGGAGAGGGTGACGGGATGGGACATAGTGGTCCCACTGAGACGCGCCGAGCACCACCACATCCCGTCGGTGGAGCGAGTGCAGGCGGCGGCGCTGCGGACATTGCAGGCCTAATGGCGCACGAATTCAGACTGCCCGATATCGGAGAGGGGCTCACCGAGGCGGTGGTCGTCAAATGGCTAGTGGCTGTTGGCGAAGCGGTCGGTCTCGACGTGCCAATGGTGGAGATGGAGACCGATAAGGCGGTGGTCGAGATACCGGCGCCAGTTGGCGGCGTCATGCTCCATCACGGGGCAGCCGAGGGTGACACCATCGAAGTTGATGAGATCTTGGCGGTGATCGGCGAGGCGGGTGAGAAATGGGAGCGTTCCCCCGAGCCGACCACCGCACAAGCGGCACCGATCGTGGGCACCTTGCCCGAAGCAGGGACCGCTGCGGGGGTGCAGGCGCTGCCGGTGGTGCGCAAAGTGGCAGCTGAGTTAGGGATCGATCTCGCCACGGTCACCGGCACCGGACCGGGAGGAAGGGTTACCGAGGAAGATGTGCGGGCTTCCGGGGCCGGCGGTCCCATCGAGCGGGTGAGTCTGTCCCCGACCCGCAAAGCCATCGCTGGCCATCTGTCCCGTTCGTGGCGGGAGATCCCTCACGTCACCACCTACGGGCACGCAGATGCATCCCGCGTACTCGATGCTCGCCACGACTCAGGGCTGCCAATGGAGGCCTACCTGATCAAGGCAGTGGTAGCGCCCTTGCATGACAACCCAGTGTTCAACGCCAGCCTGGTGGGCGATGACGTTCTGATGCGCAAGTACTACGACATTGGGTTCGCGGTAGACACTCCGGACGGCCTGATGGTGGCCGTCATCAAAGGGGCAAACGAGCTGTCGTTGGATGAGCTCGGCGCGGAGGTAGCCCGGCTGGGCGAGGCAGCGCGTCAGCGCACCGCGACACCGCAAGAACTGCGCGGCCAGACCTTCACCGTTTCCAATATCGGCGCGGTGGGCGGGGGTTTTGGTACCCCGATCATCCCGTACGGCACCACGGCCATTCTCTCCGTGGGCAGGGCAGATCCGACCGCGGCGGTGGTCGACGATCAGGTTGTGGTCGGACGTCGGTTCCCACTGTCGCTCTCCTACGACCACCGCGTCATAGACGGCGCAAGCGGACGGCGGTTCCTGGGCGCAGTGACGAAGGCGCTCGAGGAGTCGAGGTGAGCGACTACCACGTCCACCTCCACGAGCACGGGCCATATAGCGGAGTAGGCCCGGCGCCGGGAGAATACCCACCTGGCCACATCAAGGCCTACGTCGACGCTGCCGCCGCTCGCGGCGTGTTCGAGATCGGCTTCACCGAGCACCTCTACCGCTGCGTTGAGTCCGAGGAAGTGCTCGGCCACTTCTGGCAGGGCGCCGGGGACTCCTGGCTGGCGGGACAAACCGAATCGTTCGTAACCGAGGACAGAACGCTCTCGCTCACCAGGTACATCGATGCGGTACTGGAAGCCAAGCATCGGGGCCTTCCGGTGCTCCTTGGCCTCGAGGTGGATTTCTTTCCGGACACCATCGATCGGGTGATGGCGCTGTTGGACCCATATCCATGGGATTTCCTCATCGGTTCGGTCCACTGGGTTGGGCCATGGTCGATCGATCACGGCGACGCCGCAGCCGAGTTCGATTTCAGGGGCGTGGAGCGCTCCTGGGTCGATTACTTCGAATTGGAGATCGCACTCGCTGAGTCGGGGGCGGTGGATGTTCTGGCCCATGCCGACGTGGTCAAGAAGTTCGGATATCGCCTCCATGCCGAGCCGCTTGAGCTATATCGACAGACCGCGGAGGCAGCGGCATTCAATGGAATGGCGGTCGAACTCAACTCGAACGGTCTGAACACGCCTGCTGCCGAGATCTACCCATCGGCCGCGTTCCTGGCCGAGTTCCGAGCTGCCGGCGTCCCCATCACCTTCGGATCGGATGCCCATCGCCCGGAGGATGCTGGGCGAGGCAGGATCGAGTCGGAGGCCCTCGCCAGATCGGTCGGCTACGAAACCCGAGCGCGCTACGAGCAGAGAAGACGAACCACGGTGGATATCTGATCGTGGCAGGAGGCAAGATCCACGACGAGAATCCATTCGTACTGCCGCCGGAGGAGCGAGAGCCGGTCCGCCGGCTGCGTGGCCGCTTGGTGGCTCCGGTCACGATCGTCACAGCCGGAGGCGCCGACCAACGGGCTGGGTTGACGGTGTCATCGCTCATGGCCGCAGAGGGCGAGCCGTCCCACGTCTTCTTCCTGGTCGGCACCGACACCGAGTTCTACGACGCCATGGAGCGGACCGGGCGTTTCGTGGTGCATGTGTTGGGCGCCGATGATCGAGAGCTGGCAGATGTCTTCGCCGGCCTCAGGCCGAGCCCCGGCGGGCCTTTCGCCGGGTTGGACCTGGTGGACGGTGACTACGGACCCGAGCTGGCTCGATTCGGGACCAAGGCCTACTGCGCCTTCGAGGGTGGAACGGCCGAGGCATATCACCTCTTGGCCAGGGGGGCCATCGAGCGCATCGACGTGGACGATCTGACAGATCCGCTCAGCTATTTCCGGGGCGCTTACCGTCGCTTGGAATAGCGGGTCGGGCAAAGCCGGCGGCAGTAGCTACCCCAACCGCGAACCAGGCAACGGCCGAGGCCGAGTTGGTTTGCACGATCCAGATGAGGCGTCGCACTAACCAGTCGGGCACCCAGTCGCTCACCCACAGCGGGAAGTAGATCCCCACCAGCAAAGGGATCGCACCAATGACAAGAGCATGCCTCCAGCGAAATGTCGCCGTCACCGGCCACATGGCAGCAGCACCCACGAGAGTCCCGGCCGCAGCCAGCAAGAGCATGGACAGCAACCACAGCCACAGGTTCTCGCGGAAACGGAAAGTTGAGCCCGCCAGTTGGGTGAAGCGCTGCAACGGAAAGCGCGATAGATAGACCAAGACGAATGCTGCGGCTACCAGTGGCAAGGTGATCGGAAGGCGTGGTACCCGCACGGTGCCGAGCCTATGTGGTGCTCACCAAAACCGAAGGACACTCACCAGGTTGGAATAGTCGTCTGTCCACAGGGGGGCGCCCGCAATATCGAGCTCGGTCCATGCAGACATCGTCTGCAGGTGACCGAGCGTGGATCGGCTTGGCGATACCGCAACCCATCTCGATGGCGACTTACCGGTGGCGGCTTCCTCGGGTGTGGTGCTGTCTGAGATCGCAACAGCGGACAATCCGAGCTCCTGCGCTTGGCGGCCGAGGAGGGGACGCAGCTCCACATGACGGTTCGACACGTGATAAGCCACGATCCCGTCGCCCGACAGATGGTCGGCATAGGCCGCCATGGCCTCAAGCGTGAGCAGGTGGATCGGAATGGCGTCGGACGTGAACGCATCGAGGACGATGAGATCGAAGGTCTCTGCTGATGCCTCCAGCAACAACCGACCATCCCCGAGCCTGATGTCGATATCGGCTTCAGAGTTCGACAGGTAAGTGAAGTAGCGAGGGTCAGAGGCAACCTCGGCGACGATGGGGTCGATCTCCAGGAACACGAGCCTGTCACCCGACCGCCCATAGGCGGCGATACTGCCGGCGCCTAGCCCGACGATGGCGGCCGAGTGCGGCCGGCCGTCGACCCGCGACGAAAACAGATCATTGACAGGGCCGCTCCGGTGGTAGTAGGTAGTTGGTTCTCCCGCCCTGACAACGTCCAGCGACTGCGAGCCGTGGAGCGTCGAACCGCTGGAGAGCCGCCGAAACCCTTCTTGGTCTTCGACGCGGATGGTTCCGAAGAAGCTGCGATCGAAGAACACGGCATCAGTAAGAGAAGCCAGTGGCGCTGCCGCGAGTAGCAGTCCGATTGCAGCGACGAATTGCCATCTGCGTTCGGTAGCAACATATATGACGGCCCCTGCGGCGGCGGTCAACAGCGCGACAAGAGCGGAGTCGGATGGCGAGGCGATGGCAACTATCAGCACAACAACACCGACGATGGCGACAACCAGCGCCAGGCGGACCTTGGCCGTCCAGCGAAAAACCCAGAACTTCTTAGAAAGGACCGCCAGCGAAGCTGCCACGGCCAACGGGTACTCGAGGACCACCGGGAACACCTGTGGGGCCACCACTGCCGTCAACACGCCCCCGATGGCCCCACCCACCGAAACCAACATGTAGTACTCGGTTAGCCGACCGACATTGGGGCGCGAGTGTGCGAGCTCCCCGTGGCTGACCATGGCCGCGGCGGCGAACACCCCAAGACTGAGGGTCAGGTCGAGCCACAACGGAACGCCCGCCACGAGCGCCACCGCCAGCGGAATCGCCAGCACCTTGAGACCCCTGCCGGCGAGGTCGCGTAGCCACTGCGGATTGGCACCGAATGCGACGATGAACGTGGCAAGGTAAATGGCCAGCGGGACGACCCACAGAAGGGGCACGGACGCTACGTCGATGGATAGGTGGTGGGTGACCGCGAGCAGTAACGCAGCCGGGACCGCGGCGAGAATGCCCCAGCGCAAGCGCTGGCTGGGCCTATCACCGACCGGCGTCGGGGCGACATCGTGCAGGACCGACGGTGGTGCCGCCCCGTCCGCTCGTCGCAGGCGGATCGACGTCAGACCCGTGAGCGCCATCAGGCCGAGAAGGAGCACGAAGAGGAATCCCCAGACGCGCGACTGATCGTCGAGGGAGAAGGTGGGTTCCAGTATCAGCGGGTACGCCGCAAGCCCGATCAGGCTCCCGGCGTTGCTCGCTGCGTACAGGAAGTAGGGATCTCCCGCCTTTGGCTGCGTGGTGTGGGAGTACCACCTCTGCAGAACCGGGCTTGCTGTGGAGAGGGCGAAGAAGGGGAGTCCAACGGCGAGCACAAGCGCAGACAGCACCCACAGGATCGGCGCCGAGTTGTCTGGCGTCCAGGCGGCGGGTAGCGCTACCGGCAGGGTCAAGCCGGCAACCACGAAGAGGGCCAGCTGCGCCACCACCATCGTGCGTAGACGGAGCCTGGACGACCACAGATGGGCCCAGCCGTATCCGGCGACGAGTACCAGCTGAAAGAACACGAGCGTCGTGTTCCATACTGCGGGCACACCGCCCAGGAGCGGTAACAGCATCTTGGCGACCATCGGCTCGACCAGAAACAGCAACGCGGAGCCGAGGAAGATCGTCACCGCGAAGAGCACGGTGACGGAACGCCGCCACGCGACCGAGATCTCTTCTGGTGACGTGCTGGCTGGCCTCATGGGCCTACTTCGGACACACGAGGCGATGTGTTAAGCGTGGCACAGTTGCTGGTGAGACCAACAGCACCGCGATGGGGAAGCGTTGCACGCTCACAGTGCCGAGCCTATCTGGGGGAGGGTCGCCGCCCGTAGTATCACGTTCATGACTTCCCCCTCTGTATGGCTGACGACGCTCGGCTGTGCCAAGAACGAGGTCGACTCGGACAAGTTGACCTCGGTGCTCGACGAGGCGGGCTACCGCCGCGCTGACTCGCCGGAGTCTGCAGATGTCGTGATGGTCAACACCTGCGCCTTCATCGAGGCGGCTCGCCAGGAATCGGTCGAAACCATTCTTTCGCTTGGGGAAGCCAAGGCAACCGACGCCAAGCTGGTGGTGCTTGGCTGCATGGCTCAGCGCTACGAAACGGAGCTGGTGGAGGCATTGCCCGAGGCCGATGCGGTCATAGGTCTCGACCGGTACGGGGAGTTGGTGGAACGCCTCGACTCCATGACCAATTGGGCGCCGGTTCGGATGAGGACTTCCAAGATGGACATCCTTTATGAGGTCCGTCGCCCAACGCCCACCACTCCTTACGCCTACGTGAAGGTGGCCGAAGGGTGCGACAAGCCGTGCACGTTCTGTGCCATACCCCTTTTCCGCGGCAAACAGCGCTCCCGCCCGCCGGTGAACATCTACGAAGAAGTCAGTCAGTTAGGAGCCGACGGCATCGGCGAGGTGGTGCTGGTGGCCCAGGATCTCGCCGCGTACGGCAGAGACATCGATGCGCCGGGGGGAATCGTCGACCTACTGCGATTCCTCAGCGATGTGGACGGTCTGCGCACCATGCGCTTGCTCTACCTCTACCCGAAGGAGATCCGACCGCAGCTGATCGAGGAGATGACGTCGAATCCCAAGATCGCTCCGTACTTCGACCTATCACTGCAGCACGCGGCAGGCGCTCTGTTGCGGGCCATGAAGCGCTCGGGCGACGGGGTTCGTCACCTCGACCTGATAGACCAGATCCGTCTGGCCGACGCCGATGCCGCCCTTCGTTCGAGCTTCATAGTTGGGTTCCCCGGCGAGACAGAGGAAAACGTAGAAACGCTCGCAGATTTCTTGACGGCCGCTCAACTCGACTGGGCCGGGTTCTTCCCGTTCTCGCCGGAGGAAGGAACGCCCGCCGCCGATCTGGACGGCAGGGTTGACACCACCGAGGTTGCCGAGCGGATGCGACACCTGCAGTCGATCCAAGAGGACATCACGACCCAGCTCAACGCGGCCCAGGTGGGACGAAAGCTCGAGGTGCTGGTGGACATGGTGGAAGACGGCACCCCGGTGGGTCGCAGCTATCGCCAGGCCCCGGAGATCGACGGCGTGATCCTGCTGGATAGAGGCGAACCAGGTGATTGGGTGCAGGCGGAAGTGGTTGCCGCTTACGAGACCGACCTCCAGGCCACCGTTATCTGATGCAGGTCGAGGTGATCGCGATCGGCACCGAGCTGTTGCTTGGGCAGATCGTCAACACCAATGCCGCTGAAATCGGCGCTCGCCTGGCCGAGGCTGGGCTCGACCACTTCCATCAGGTGGTGGTGGGGGACAACTTGGACCGGATGGCGGATGCCATCACAACTGCTCTGGCACGGGCAGACGCGGTGATCATCACCGGTGGGTTGGGGCCAACCCAGGACGACATGACTCGCCAGGCCATCTGCGCTGTCACGGGGCGGTCCATGGAATTCGACCAGGATCACGCAGACCACCTGGCCGCGTGGTTCGCCCGCAGAGGCCGAGAGCTACCCGAATCCAACCTTCGTCAAGCCGAGTACCCCAGTGGCGCCGAGTTGATCCCGAACGCCAAGGGCACGGCACCGGGCTTGCGATTGGAGATACAGGGCACCTGGCTGTTCGCTCTTCCTGGCGTGCCAGCCGAGTTGCATCCGATGCTGGATGACACCGTGATGCCGATGTTGGCGGAGTTGTCGGGGGGCAACCGGATCGTTGTGAGCCGGCTTTTGCGAACCTGGGGCGAGTCGGAGTCGGCCATCTCCGACGCGGTGGCCGACATCTACGAGTCGCTCGTCAACCCGACAATGGCGTTCCTGGCGTCGGGCGGCGAGATCAAGTTGCGCCTGACAGCAGCCGCCGAGACCAAATCGGATGCGATGAGCCTCATCGAGCCGGTGGAGAAGCAGCTACGGGACCGCCTGGGCGATCTTGTGTTCGCGGTCGACAGTGACACGGTGGAGACGATGGTGCTGGATGCCTGCGGTTCTCGCGGCTGGTCGCTGGCTACGGCCGAGTCGGCTACCGGAGGAAGAATCGCGGCACGGCTCACCGGTGTGGCCGGGGCCTCGAAGGTGTTCAGGGGAGGCATCGTTGCCTACAACAACGACGCCAAAGAGGATCTACTGGGAGTGAGCCACGAGATGCTCGTCGAGGTAGGAGCCGTTAGCCCTGAAACCGCTCTGGCGATGGCAGCGGGCGCTGCCGAGCGGTTGGGGGCCGACGTGGTGGTAGCGGTAACCGGCTCGGCCGGTCCCGAGCCACAGGAGCAAGATGTCGGCACGATGATCGTTGCGGTGCGCACCCCTGAGGCGAGCCGAGCTCGGGTTATCAAGATGCCGGGGGATCGAGAGCGTGTCCTCACCTACACCACGACCGCAGCCCTTCATCTGCTTCGTCTGGCGGTGACCGGAGCATGGTCGGAGCAGCGTTGGGTTCCGACGACTCAGTAGGGAGACTCTTCGTCGCCGTGGCCTTGTCCGACGCGGTTCGCCACGGCCTGGCAGCTCATCTCAACGATGCCGTCGAAGGCTCTTTACCAGGCCGCCCCCTGCCTGCGGACAACTGGCATATCACTCTGCGCTTCCTCGGCGAGACAAGCCAACGAGAACTCGAGATGCTGTTGCACGGTTTGGCATCGGGTTTGTCGATTGCCCCCTTCGTGGTCGGCTTCGGAGCCTTGGGAGCATTTCCGAAACCAACGAAGGCCACCGTGCTGTGGCTGGGTGTGGCGCGGGGTGGCGACGAGCTGGCGACGTTGGCCTCGACCGCCGAAGATGCTGCGCTCCGCGCCGGTTTCACGCCAGAGGAGCGTCCCTTCCACCCCCACCTCACCTTGAGCCGGATACGGCCGCAGCGCGATGTCACCGCAACTGTGGAGTCCGTCGGGCGGTTCCCGCTCACACAGATGGTCGATGAGGTGGCGGTGTATCGCAGTCATCTAGGAGGTGGTCCGGCTCGTTACGAGGTAGTGGACACAGTTGGCCTGGTCCCCTGAGAATGGGAGGCCGGTTCTAAACCGACTGGCTTGCAGTGGTGGTGGGTATATTCGGCCAGCTGTGAGTCGCGTCGAGAACATGCTCCGACGGGTTGATCCCGCTACGCAAGTCGGCATCGAGATCGGTCCCCTCGATAAGCCGATCGTCGAACGTGGCGACGGCACTGTGTACTACGTGGATCAGGCCTCCGCTCAAGACCTGGCCTCCACATACAAGGAAGACCGCGCGGTTGATATCGACAGGATCGTCGATGTGGATTTCATCTGGGGCCAAGCCAGCCTGGCCGAACTCCTCGGGGAGGTGGCCCCGCTCGACTACATCATGGCTTCACACGTCATCGAGCACGTTCCCGACCTCGTCGGCTGGCTGTGCGAGGCGGCGGCGGTGCTCAACACCGGGGGCATTCTGGCGCTGGCCGTTCCCGACAAGCGGCTCACCTTCGATTACCTACGAGGCGAGTCGACAACCTCTGAGGTGATCGGGGCCTACCTGGATCGGCCCCGCCGTCCTTCTGCTCGGCAGGTGTTCGCCCATTTCTCACTCGCAGTTGAGCTGGATGTTGCCGTTGCTTGGTCGGCACCGATTCCTGCGAACAGCTTGCGCCCGATACACACCACCGACGCCGCGCTCGATTGGGCCCGCAAAGCTGCCAACGGCGACTACGTGGATGTTCATTGCTGGGTGTTCACACCGACATCGTTTGTAGCCCGAATAAGAGAACTGGTGGACACGGGCCTGCTCGACTTCTCGATCGCAGAACTCACACCAACTGCGACCAACGAGCTGGAGTTCTATGTGTCCCTGGAGAAGCTGGCTCCAGACATTGCCGCCGAAGACAAACGGCGGATCCAACTGACCGGGCTCAAAGCAGCCGAGGAATCGATAGCCAATTGGCCTCACGTTCCGGCTCGCGCCGAATCGGCTGAGGAATTGCTGGAGCGCCTTGACGCGCAAGCTGACGCCCTCAACGAAGCGGAGTTGAGGATCGAAATGCTCACCGCCTCCACCTCGTGGCGGGTAACTGCTCCCTTGCGTTTCATGGGTCGGGCGCTGCAGCGCTTCAGGAAGTAGCCGTCTCCGCTCGGTATCACGGAAGCCACTCGTAGCAGTAGTAATCTGACCCGCTGAATCGACTTTTCGAGTCGAGGACCCGATGACTTCATCACCGACGATCTACGACTCCGACCTGGCGCGCCGACCCCTCATCAGCGAGCTAGCCAACGTATGGAGCTTCCGAGGGCTGTTGCGGCTGCTGGTCGTGCGCGACCTCACCCTTCGCTACAAGCGCTCAACTCTTGGCGTGTGGTGGACGTTGCTCAATCCACTGTTGACCACGGCGGTGATGTGGATCGTCTTCTCCCAGGTGTTTCGCTTCGAGATCCCCGATACTCCCTTCGCGGTCTATCTGTTGTCCGGCGTGTTGCTGGTGATGTTCTTCTCCCAGGCAGTCATCGCGTCTGGGGGATCGATCGTGAACAGCCGGCCGGTCCTTTCCAAGGTCTATGTGCCACCAGAGATATTCGCGGTTTCCACTGCAACGTCGGCTGGGGTGAACTTCTTGTTCAGCCTGGTCCCACTGATGATTGTGCAGCTAGCCACCGGCGTTGGGATCCCATGGACGATCATCTTGGTTCCGATCCCGATCATCGCCATGCTGGCGCTGTCGGCTGGGCTGGGCATGCTGGTGGCGTCGGCCGCGGTCTATTTCTACGACATCATCGACCTCACCGCCGTGCTGA